>Ga0181612_127175_pt1 | contig 23156 bp, 16 predicted proteins | sample HoacroProtozoa21_FD_119630 | JGI IMG/M metagenome (GOLD analysis project Ga0181612, IMG submission 119630) | Hoatzin crop microbial communities from Cojedes, Venezuel. Combined Assembly of Gp0051906, Gp0051904, Gp0051908
AGCCACAGGGTAGGGGGATGTACGCATGCACCTGTCCACGGCACAAAAGCAGCTCCAAGGCTGTCTGCAGGGCATTATTTTGCTACGCAGGCCCTGGTTTTCCCCCTGTTCTCCTTAATACCTAGTACAGTATTTTTCCCCTGAGAGTAGTGGCAAGGAGTATAAGAAATGAAGTAGTGGCAAAGACTATATGAAATGAAATAATTTTGCATTTGTTTGCAAGGGATTTTTTTTGTAGGGAGGTCATGGTTTAACCCCAGCCAGCAACTAAGCACCAGATAGCTGCTTGCTCACTACCATACCCCCCCCTCCCATGGGATACACAGGACAATAAACACCTCAAGAAGAAAGTGTGATGCCAGGTCCAGGAGCCCAGCTACCAGAAATGGTAGTATGAGAGCTCATTGTTCATGTAGGACAGCACTGAGGGGACACAGCAGGGATGAGGCTTATGCAGAGGGTAGATGAAAGGGGCTGGGGACCTTCAGAGCTTTCTAGCAGGCTTGGCAGGAACCTTTATGGCACATTTGACACAGGTCCCAGGACACTGAAAATGATGCTCACGCTGGTACCAATCAATCCCCTCCACCTTTCCCTGATATTCTTTCTTGCAAAAAGGATTACCGATTGCGGTTGCCTGTGGCAGGGAAGAAACAGAAATCATGGATTTCTCTGAGCTCCCTGTTAGGCAGTCACAGCCATCCCCTCCTAGGCCTGCTATGCTTTTGACAGCAAAAAGAAGGGGGACTTGGGCTACGTGGCTGCCTTGTGAGTCCGCTTACCCCCCCTTCCCAGCGAGGTAACAGATTAAAACACTTAATACTTCCCCACCTGGCCTTTCCTTAGGCACAGACACCAGCTCCTGCTCCATCCAAACCCTTCTCCTCCTCACCATCAGTGTCTCTTAGTCCTCCTGCCTCCCACGGGTACCCAGCATCATGGGTATGGGCAGGATGTGCTCCTGTCGCTTGAGCCGGTGTTACTGACATGGTGGCTATGTCTGTTCCTCACAAGAAGCTTTTCCCAGGCAACCTGCCCGTGACTTGCAGAGCCAATATCAGGGAGGTGTAGCTAGGAACTGTCTGGTACCACATCAACATTTAGTCAAATGTCTGCGATAGGCTCGTCCTGGCCTTCCCACCAGGCAAGTGTAACCTCAGGGATTTAAAACAGAGTGTCAGCCTGACCGTACTTTCCCCTCAGGTGGAAAACCCCAGAACAAGGCAGTGCAAAGTCACCCTCTCCAGCAGCCAGCAGCTCCCAGGCCAGTAGGGCCACAAACATCACCAGAAGGAGAGGACATAGCAGAGACTTCATCTGTCCTGGCCTCTCTGCTGAAAAGCACAATGAAAGAGCCAGTTAGCAACAGCTCACACCAAAATCTGCCTTTAACATGACTGCAGAGACCAGTGTTGTTAGCAGTGGCCTCCCTGCCCCTTAATAAACACCTCGAGAAGAAAGTGTGATGCCAGGTCCAGGAGCCCAGCTCCTGCTCCTGCTGCCTCATTATCTTCTCAGCCTTGTTCAGTCTTTCTAATGTAGACGGTGAACTCTCAGGGGCAGTGACCATGACTTAGTTCACTGAGTGCCAGACAACTGCTGGAGCTCAGTTAATGATGAGACAACTCCCATAGGCCCACTGTCTTAAATGAGAGTTTTGGCTAAGTGAGGACTTGAGGGATTTGCCCAATAATAAGTCAGTAATTCAGGATGCACTTAAAGACACATTCAGTGTGCTTTTGCAGCAACATCATTGGGAAGTGAGCATTTGTACTCCAGAGTACAACTGCAAGGAAGTCTAATATTAATTAGGAAGCAAACTCAAGGGCCCTGAATAGGCCCTTATAACAAAAGATCTTTTATGGAATAACTGTAGAGGAGTGCAATGCCAAAGTTTTCATGCCAAAGTAACAATAAATGAACTGCAATTAACGCCTAGAAGACCAGTCTGTAAATTCAATTTTAGCTTAAACAAAACAAGGAGCTTCTAAAATAATCTTTTAAAAACCATAAGAGGAAAAAAGAATGAACATAAACTTAAATAAAATACACAGGTTGATTCAACCTGTTTCAGCTGATAAACGGCGTGGTACTTGTTCTGTGCCAAAGTGACACTTGACCTCTATATATCTTCTTAATGAAGTCAGCAGAGAAAGACACCCAGTGAGCCTTTGTAACACTGCAAGCGAGTTGCAAGCTGGGCTTCACTAATGGGAGCTGTCACTTGGTTTTTTCCAGGTCACAAACTAAGAAGAGCAATTAAATCAAATTGGAGGCTGTACAGATTGGAGCAAGCCTCAATAGACCAGGTACCTAAATCATTAAAGACATAGTTCTTCTCCGTGATAAATTGTTGAGGAGAGTGAAACATGCTGCTGGTCATTAATCTAGGCTAATCAGCTTGAAAGCTGGGTTGTTTTATTTAGTAATTAACTGGTTATTTGAAAAAAATGATACATGGCCTATAGAGCTGCCATCCAGAAGATAATAATGCAGAGCAGTGGGGAATCTCTTGAGGGCAATTCATGCCTTTTCAATTACAGCCATTGGCAAACTCTGAAAAATGGCTCTAGGTTTGTATTGACACGTGGTAAAGAAACACTCTCCAATGAACATAGCAGGCATCTTGTTGCACGCTGGTAATTGCTCTGGCCTGCCCTTTACACAAACTGCACTAAAGCAAACCAAACATTTTGGAGGTGTCCCCCTTCCCATCCCTTGGATTTAGAGTCAGTGTTTGTCAGACCCTTCTGCTGGAATTGGGGGAAAAGAGCTGCTGTGTGTCCATGGTCAGGTCTGCAATCAGGGGTGGCCCCAGCACACTCTTTCACAGGTAGGTGCTGCATCTCCACACACCGATGCATGGTGACCAGTCTGGACTTCTCCAGAAGTGCTCCATGGGATCCCCAGCTGGCTGAGACTGAATGCAATGTAAGCAAAGAAGCCGAAGTCTATTTCCTGGGGAACCTGCCGAGCAAGGACATCAGTCGATGTATCCCTACTGTCCCACATGTTTATTGCTGGACAAAATACACAGGACTGGCTGTCTGTCTTTGTGCTGCAGTAAATCAGCATCTAACTCCTTTGCTCCAGACGCTGATGTATGAAAAAAACAGCTTTCCTTTGGTGACTGAGACAGGTCTTTTAGCCTCACCAACAACTGCTTACAGGTGTCCACAAAAAGCTACTCAAATGCAGGGATCATGTAAGTGAACCAATCGTCCCCAGAATGGATTTTTGTCCTTTGTTACATACAAAGGACAGGAAAGAGGTTAAAATTCTGCTGGAAAAAAAGCCTCTGGATATAGAAGAAAACTCCATTAAGTTGTATTGAATACATAGACAACATCTCTGTCTCAAAAAGTTCCTGAACCACAAGCTGCTGGCAGACCACACCAGAGTATCATGCACTTGTCCTTCTTTTTCACCCTACCCTAGGCATGTGCTGCTGGCAAATGTTGGAGACAGGATACTGGACTTCCCGGACCAGTGGTCTGACGCAGCATGAATGCTCTTTTGCTAGGTATGTTCTCTCTCTTAAGATTCAGAGGAGAAGAAATGTATGGCTGACACAGCACAATAGGAATCTAGGCTGGAGGGAAGGGCAGTACTATTAGCAGGTGGGTAAGCACTGTGCAGATGGATGGGCTTGTTGCTCAGTCACTGTATCTAACCAACTGTACTTCAAAAAATATTTCCTCTTTTGAGAGCCTTTGATGGAGATTTTGGAGGCAGGAGGAGAAAAGAAAGAGCCTGTTCAATGGGGCAGGAAGCAGTATCCACCATGCAGAAGCAGCATCCACCATGCACACAAAGCTTGCAAATACAGGCCATACAGGGTTATTAAATGTGGTTGCGGGGGTCAGGAGAGCCCCAGAGCCAGCAGCATCCCACAGAGCAAGCAAAGCAAGTTCCAGCCAGCTTAAAAAAGCACCCGTTAATGAAAAACTTTACCAGGAAAGCAGATCACATCAAGGCCACACAGAAGCCTCAGATCCTTTAAGCTGTACTTTGAAGACCAGTGGTGACAGACCGACAGATAAAGGCAAGGTCACAGGCCATCAAGACCCCCTCCAACATACCATGCAGCTGAGTTGGAAAAAAGAAGAAAAATCATTGTTGCTATTTGACTAAACATTATATACTAAAAATAGCTGAATATCTCTGATTAGGAGAATTCCAAGGGCTTACAATCCTTGCCACTTGGGGTCCAATTTTTCTCTCTTTTATTATGGGCATTAGGTTTTGGACAATACCAGGGCTACAGAGGGCATATGTTAAGTTAGTCTAAGCCTGCACCATGCGAACCTTTGCGCCCCGTAGGCTACTTTGTCAAATATTTCTGTCTCCAAATGAGCTGTAAAGGTTGCAGTTTTTCTGGCAGCAGCCAGCACAACTCCCATTAACACATGTTTCACGAGTATAATTTTCAACCGTATTAATAATTGTCCTCATAAAAGTCCATGAGAGGAACTTAACAGACTAGACTGTTTTTATTTCCATGAAATTCCTGGTCTTTTAAAAGCTCTCCATGCCTGGATTTAATATTTTCTCCTTTCAGATCTCAACCAAATGTTTCCAGGCATAAGCTTTCTTACCTCAAGCGTGCTAATGCCAAATGAAAAGCTAAGTGATCTGAAGTTCTGCCAGACCCTGCAAGTTGGGTTGAAAAAGTCAAAGATGAATGGGGCACACCTGCCAGTCACCCTCAGATGACCAGGGTCGGACTCTGGGCAATCATTAGCTCTAGGAAAGGATTTCTTGACTGTACCAAAGACCTCTTCAGTCTTTGAGAATGCCCACTTCAAGGTCTGTCCCACAAGGGGCAGTAACTGGATGGATATGGCCAGAACAGATATAAAACCACGATCCAGTTGCAGACCAGGCTCCTGGGCCTGCGGTCAGGTAGTGGAGGGGCAGCAGCTGGGATTGCCGAGCTGCATTTGCATGTTTGGCTCATTCAGCCACTCATAGTTTCCACGAGCAAAGCAGGGTACCATCTCAGTGGGCACAGAGTACTCTGATCGTTGAAAAGCAACAGTACAAAGTATTCTGGCTGAGTCTGGGAGAGTCTGCTTAGAAACCCAGCTTCAATACCCTTGCTTAGGCAAGGAGGAAACAGAATTATTAACCGCTAAGTTCAACATTCAGTCATAATTAACACTCTGGGGAAACACCTCTGTTTCAAGACAGCTCCTAATTCAACAGATAAAGGGCAGAAGGAGATCTGAGTGCTGGAAGCTACAGCACCAACTTAGTCAAAGTAGGGTGGTAATGTTTATCAATGCCCATAATAAGCTTAGCAAACTTACCTGGAGACAAGATCCATCACAGATGATTGCTCAATCAGCCCTCAATGTTTCTTTATCGCAGGTCCCTTTTAGCCCAGCCAGAAGTTAGAAGTTTGGTGCAGATGATCCCAGTGACCCATTCTGGTCTTACCATCTAGAAACATCAAGCAGCAGGAATTGAAACCCTTGTAACAAACTGCTTACAAGCAGATAATGGATGTTTATTTGTTCCCTGATGTCTCTAAATTGCCCAAGACAATCTGTTATAAAAAAAAAGGAAGAAATCCGAGATGTAAAAATACTTTTCTTTATGAAGTATTTATCTTGCACTGGAAAATGCCCTTGTAAAAACAAACAAACAATCAAACAAGAAAAAGCACAAAAACTGGGACTGGCTCAAATACTTCACACCAAGGATCACTGAACTCCTTTGATTTCCAGTGTCAGTGGAAACAAACCCCAGCAAACACTTCACATAAGTCAGAGGTCCCCCACCCAAGCAATCTCAAGCAACCCTGAAAATTCAAGATTAATGTTGACAGAAAAAACCAAGACACTCATTGGTGTGCATTATGCCTCGGAATCTCTCTTCTGTTCAGGTCAGGTTTCTGGGGGACCTGAAAACCTGAACACTGGAAAAATTACTGAACAGAAATTCCACAAACACTTGGGAATTTATGCCATAGCTCTCCCAAAAGGTTTTTGACTTAGACTTTTCACACCCCCTCAGTCCTTTGTCATCTAACACAATGCAATTCCAAGGGGGATCCATTTGTCTCTTGACTCTAAATTGAGCCTTACATACAGGAAAGCTATTTCTAGAATGACTCAGACTTCAGGCACAGCATACTTCAACACCCAGGCATTTCCAGAGAAAAAGGCCATACCAAAGCATTGATTTTAGAATTCTGATAAGCAAAAAAGCCACCCTTGTATTGCTCATCAGCCACGTGGGTTTGCACAATTAAACTACAATAGCTTCTTCCACGGCTTTGTTGAGGTCCAGAATAGCCCTGTGGGAGTGTGCAGTGTGGCATACTGTGCCTATTCTCCTCTCTCTGCAGGTCTGTCTGCCCAAAGCAGCTCCTCTGCTCCATGCAAACCTGCTTCTCCCTGGCTGTTGGAAAGGAGTTATGGTTCTACTTTGCTGCCCTTGAGCAGTGTTTCTGATAACGTCCAGGATCAAGTGCTGGTAAACTCCAGCAAATACTTAGTTCAGGTCACACTGAAGCCTTTGTTCAGCAGGTATTTGCTTAAAGCAGAATGCAATTTTCACATTAGTATTTATTGTAAAACTGTCAGGCCCAAGCAACCTGACAAATTCTGGCAAGACCCTCCTGCCATACATTTTGGAGGTCCACAAATGAACGTTTTTGATAAAGGTCTTATTCAGTGATTTCTAGCTACTTCTCATCCTAAAAATCAGCTGTGCAGGTAACAACCAGTGCAGCCAACAGTTCCAAGCTGAATGCTTACAATACACTCTGGAGTTGGCTTAATGCACATTTCCACTTTCTCTGAGGTAGAGTTGAGGGAGGCTACTTAGAGTAAAGACTGCTTGGTTCTTCTCCATTATAAATCCCTGACTATCCGTGACTGAAAAAACATTACCTACATGTAACTGTCCATGATAAAATTTCTTATGCTAGTTAGCTAATCCCAGATGATTTCTTTGTTGCTGTTGAATATAGAGTGAAAATGCTGAGAATGTCTATAGCTTCTTTAGTTAGGAACTGGACTTCAGGTTTATTAGGAGAAAAGTCTTGTTCTCAAATATTTTCTTAAAAAAAAAAAATGGCCTTTTGGGGTTAAGATACAGTTTTAGATAATTTTGAAGTATACATTTGAAGCCAACAGTTTCTGAAGGACCAGAGATAATAAACTGACACTAGTCAATATGAGTAGTCCCAGGTTGTCCTACACATAGATGCAGTACATTAGGAGGCCACACACCAAACCTTTTAAATAAATAGACTAGTATTTTAAATGGCAATACAAAATGTTCTCGACTCAGCTGTCCATCTGTATAGGAACGGTAGTTTGTTACCATGAAAAAGTCCTACTCTAAAGCCTCAACAGGGTGGGGGGCTGCTGCCAGCCTTGTTCGGCCTGAGGAGCTCCTACTAGCAGGGAGGCTGGAAGGTGCTGCCCCAAGCAGAGTCCAGCTCGTTCATTAGAAGGCTACCATTCCCTTGCCCACAGGAGCTCACTGCTGTCTCCTGATGCAGCACCAGGCTGTCCTTTCCCGCCTTCTGCTTCCTTCACCTGAATAGCCCGCAAGCTCTGGCTGAGGCTTCCTGGGACCGGCTTCCTTCAGCAGGGAAGCCAGGATCTGCAAGTTACTTGCAAGCCTCTTTCCTAGCGTAGAGCGCATAGGGATGTATGTCGTCTAAAAGCAAAAATCACATGAGCTGAACTTATTGTATAAAAAGGGATAGTATCAGCTTTGAACACATGGAAAAACCCAGACACCTGAACCAGGCAGTGGCTGGGAAATCAGCTTCTGCTGTGTACAACTTTGGCTGGCTCGGCCAGAACAACAGCCACTTCTGCCCTCCACACATGCAAGGGGATGCAAAGATACTGCAGCTTTATGGGATGGACAGGGTCTTTTCTCTCATATGGCTGATGGCTGCTAACTTTCTTTGCCCATTTCACAGCTACTGAAAAAAAAAAAAAATTAGAAAAAAAAAGGAGAAAAACAATTCTTGCTTTTGCAAAAGCAAGAAACAGGTCTGACTTCTCCCTCCTGGCTGGGATTTCAGTCAAGAACAGCACAGTGAAGACATTGTTCTCCTCTCGAAGTTCAAGGCAGTTTCGTTTAGTGGAAATAGACACTTCATCAGCTGCTTTTTGGTAAAAGGAACCCTATAGACAATAGATGAATCATTCCCAAAAGCAGTCACTTGACATCAGCCACAAAAGCTTCCAGCCTCATGATCAACGAGCCCCTCTGAACTAATACAGGAAGAGTTATGGTGGTATTTTCCTGAAGCGTGCATCTTTGCCTTTCCCTTTTTGCTAGGAACACAATTCTGATCTCATCTCCCACTCCCTTCAGCTCTGAATGACCCAAGACAAGTCTGCAACGTGGCAAAATGTGAACAGTAGATCATAGGACTTCTCCCATCTCAGCACGTGGTGGTGAAATCCATGCTGGCCTTTTCCTTCTGCTTTGACCTTCGACTTCTTTTCAGCATGTGTAACTGCATTAACCTCAAAGGCAAAGCTGTTGTTGCAAAAGGAAGCACCATTAGTTCAACCCAAAAAGGCAAGAAACAGCACATGCTATACCTATTTGTGTGTCCACTGAGGGTATAAGAAGCTGTGGATTAATTTTTGAATACATCTGTGAAGGGCAGCAATTCTGCAAGCTGCTGGGGACCAGTTTAGATGCAGGGTCCAACTGTCTGCAAAGGCTCTCTTGCAGATTCACCTTCTAGCAGTGTTTGGGTTAATGTTTCATATGTAATATCTTAACTGCAGAAGTGTAGCTAGATGCTTTTCAAACAGATTCATTGTGATTTAGGTTCTCTACCATTTTAGCTTGCAAACTGGCCTAATAAAGATTCCACGCAGTTCACATGCAAAACAAACTGGAGGTGAAAGCAGAGATGTGAAGCAAAGGAAAGGCAGATCTGCTTTAATCTTCACCCTTGAACTAGATACGAAATAAATAACAAAGCCGTAGTAAACAAAGACCAAAGGTAGCATGGAAAAAAAAAAAAAATCTGTGTTAATGACAGATTTTTCTGGGGCGTGTCCCCACTGAAGCACACGCAGCTGAACTACTCCTGTCTGATCGAGTGGTGACTCACATCAGTGAATGAGTGAGCCAGAGATGCTGGTGAAACAGAAGGGAGAGACCATGAACTGAAACTATGGAGGCTGGGACTCAAGTGACCTTGGACCTTCACAGAAGTCATGGTGAGGTTTAATTTTGGAGAGGACGAGGAAGAGGCAAGGAGTGGTGCTCAGGTAACAGGATGCATGCGATGGAACTTTTTGTCAGCTGCGTTTTGGCTCGTAACCATTTTATCTCTTCTAATCTGCTGTCATGGAAAAGAAAGAACCGCAAAGGCTTGCAACAATAGCATTTCCTTTCCAGAGGGACTAGCGTTAACTGTACTAATCCACAGTGATTTTTTTTCTGACAAATATTCTTTTTCACTTTCAGACTCTCGAATCCTAGTCTGGACTCCTCAGCACAGACCTGCAGCATAATAAAGGAGGGAGGGTGGTACAGATAGCTTTCCAAAAGAGAAAAGAGCTCCTTCAACAGCAGCCATGCCATCACCTTCCAGTGTTTTCAGGCAGAGTGGCTTGTTTCGGTATCTGTTTGAAGTAACCATGGCAGAGACAGGATGTTTGGTTTCAGAGAGCAGGCAGTGAGTTTATATTGTCAGAGCAAACACTTGGGACTCCAGATCACAACATCCCTCGTTGTTTACAGAGTGTGTTATGCCAGGATCGGACGCGAAGATGCACTTCATGGTAACAAAAGAGGACAACGCCATTATCCTGCAATTGTCAACAGTGTTACAGTGCTGAAGACTTTAGTTCAATATTTGCCAAGCAGTAAAATGAGCAATGCCTGTCAGTTTGTTGACCTAGATGTATCAGTTACCAGAAAAACTATATTGAGCAGACAGCACTTCAGTTTCAATTGTTGGGGACCAAATTCCAGCCACAGAACTAAGTGCTATCAAGTTACATTGAGATTAACAAGAAAACTGTTGAAATCTTGTTCAGATGCTGTCACCAGGATACAACAAGCAAGCATCCTTATTGAGACACTTTCAAACCAGTGTAAAAACAGTTTTGTCAGAGCCAGGCACTACAACTCTTGCAGAATGAAATTCCACGGGGGATTTAAAATGCGGTAAACATCCTTCCCGGAAAGGCTGACAATCTTAGAAAACAAAAAAGTTACCTTCACCTTGATGCAGAATGATTGCTGTGGCTTTACTGACAGATGTTCTGCAAGCTTGAGGCTACAGCATATATTGGCACAGTGGTACATTTGTGCCAAACCACACTTTTGTTGTCACCTGCGTCTCAGCACAGTCAGCAAGGCTTCAGCTGGCTGTCTCTGCTAGGAAGGCTGATGGACCTGGGAAAGTGCCTGCCCTTGGCTTACACCAGGGCAGATACAGGGAGGATTAGTACTCCAGTTGGACCCAGTCCTGGGTAAGCGGCACAGACCCTAGACTGACAGCAGCCTTAATGTCCTTCCCTTGGATTCAGTGTGACACCTCCCACTGCCAGATCATGGTCTGCAGCTGCAATCCATGTACAGAATGAGAAGCCAGTAGAATGGGCTTCTGCTAGATCACGGGACAGAGCAAACAGTACTGGCACTAACGTTTCTGCAGAGACAAAGCATGCAACAATGCTGAGTTAAAGCAAAAATCAAGCGTGTTCTCCTCTGTTTACTGCAGACACTGTTTCAGGCCTCAGCAGGCTGACAACGCTCAGGCTTCAGGTAAAGAGCTGACATTCATCCCTACCTCACCATGCTGAACATGTGACTTCATGGCCTGCACTAAAGTCTGTCTGAATCAGGACAGGGTCAGCATTCACGAGAACCTCTCTTTGCCCACACCACAGTGGAAGAGTGAGACACTGTACCTTTGTGCTTCACTTGGGAAAAGGTGGCAAAGACCTTTTTCCCATCTTGCCCAAGGCCTCTACCTTTCACAGAGCATCCCCTGCCACTCTCTCTCCTGTAACAGTGTCTTGCATCCATCCCATACTGCGACTGCTTCTAACTGCATGGACTCTGCATACTGGGTGTTTACCAACCAGTAAGCACACCGAAACAGGCATGACAAATACCTAGTATACTAAAGGCAGAGGCTCACCAGTTGGCTTCAACCCACGCTTTCCTAAGACAATGCACATATGTCACAGAGATTCCTCTCCAGCTTATCCAAGCTCTCAGAAATGCTTTTCTTTACGTTTTAAAAGAGGCCTCAGATGCTAAGATACCATTCTGCTTTCTTAAGTAATGTCACAAGACTTCTGGTTTGGCCACACAGTTGCTCTTTAGAAATGAAAAGGGGAGCCCGTGCTTCTGCTGGGGACAAGTGGCAAAAACACTGCAATCTTTTTTTATAAAGAATGGAGGGGAAAAAAGAGGAGAAAAAAAAACATCAGGAACTGAGTTGTCACTCTGGGAACCCAGCCTTTATGTACTGTTTACCAAAAGGATGAGCTGGGGAAAGGGATGAGGGGCAAATGTGTGCATTAGGTCTCACCTGCTCATTCTCAGGAGTCATGAATATTCTTATAATCCCCGTCTCTTGGCCCAACAGGCTACAAGCCTTTTCATCACAAAGCTTGATTTCAGAGAGGATCCGGGAGTTGCTCTAAGCTTCAGCAAGTGGTATAATATTCCCTTGTTTCCACTTGAAAACAGCCTCTTGCCACAAACCACTCTCCAATGTTTCTTCTCTGTTACTTATCCGCTAATAGCATTTCTCTTGCAGACTAGATTACATACTTAAATAAAATCTGTTCTGGGCTATGCAGAGATCAGTCAGCAAGTCACGACTGTAGTCGGTGTGTTTTTTCATCGCATGCATAGTATATATGTTGAGATACAGGTACATTTATAAAATGGGCTACACACTTGTAGCTAAAACCAAGACACCAGAAGCAAACCTGAAAAGGCACATGAGCAGTAATGTGAATTATACTGCATATTTTTCAAGCCAGACGGCACTATTACAAGCATCTAATCCGACCTTCAGCACATCACAGGGCAGAGAACGTCGTCACCTGGTGTGGGCGTAAGTTACACGCTAGTCAGGCAGAGGAGGACAGGTTGTGCTGGCAGGAAAAAGCAAACACAGTGTGTGTAAAAACATGTAATAAAGCAACATACAGAGATAAACCTTCACAAGATAACCTATAGCTAGCTGTACTTCCATAAGCCTTGTTGAACTCTAATTTTAGGCACTGGGAAATGGAAAATTATTTTATTTTACTGAAAAGGGAAGGGACTATGCATAAACTGACAGGAGGGAAAAAGGCCTTTTTAAACGGGAAGCTCTTATTTTCCTTATGGCAATAGTATCCAGTGGCAACCAATCTTGGGCCATGAAAAAACATTAAACAGCTTAAAAAAATGCTTCCTTGCAAAAAGATCTAATTGATCACAGCTGCCAGATAAAAGTCAAGATTAAAATTAATCTTTTGTCCACTGGTTAGAGCAGAGGTACTGCACGATAAGAACAAAAGGGATAGCATTGCCTTCCTGGTTATTGGTGGAGGATTTTTTTTAAAGTTTTGGTATTTCTAATTTTTTAAAAGGGCCTTATACACTTAATATTCATGCTGGTCTTGCTTGTCAGAAAGTAGGCAAGGCCTCACACAAAGCTATACATCATCAGTACTGGAACCCTGTGAAAATAGTGTTTTAACAAGAAATCCAGTGGGTGGGGCAGGGAAGCTATTCTATTTGGATGAAATATTTAGTCCATAATTAGTCCTAAACTACAAAATAATTTGCAGATGCAAATAGCTTTCAGGTTAGGTGGGTTTGAGATTACAACTGAGATATACAAACACACCACAGATGAATCACAAACGAAGCACGAGCAGAGTTTGTTTTGGGGACGCTTGGAATCTGTGCGGGATGTGGAATTTTGCTTTTCAAGCTTAATACTACTTATTTCCTAACACGTCATTGTCATGTAGTTCTATAAGTGCATGCAGAAAATATGTAAATATGCATAGGCATCAATATGATAGACAATGTCCCTTATGTCTGTACGTTCAAGTTACAGTCCACTAACATCAAATCATTAATAGGTCTACATTTTTTTAAAGCAACACCCTTACCTGGGGTATGACTATCCTCTTTCATCCCCTTTCTGTGTTTTTCATACCAACTCTGAGGCCTAATGTTCTTGCAGATTTGTCCCAATGCCTGCCTTGGCTTGTGGAAGCCTTCTGTAACACGTACATGTAACACAAAGTGATGAGCCCAAATGATAAAGAGGCCTCTCACTTGATTTCTGCTGGGCTAAGGAGATGGAAATTGTTGTGCATCTCCCATTTTCCTCCCAGATGTATGCTGCTGTGGCAGTTCAAGTTACCAAGAACATTTCTCTTCAGCAGAACACATCCATAAATACTGAAATAATGTAGATGGGTTCCTGTTGTGGTTTACTTACGATTTTACACTTCAGATACTGCAAACTTACTTCTATGTATAACTAAGACTTGGAGGGAGTAATATTTTTGTGTTATGTTTGATACCTTAGGAATCCATTACTCAGGAGGTAAGAATGACCCTTCAAAACATCATGACACTGACAGCGCAGAGGGAAAACATGGCTATGCAGGATAGCTCTGGTGGCATTCCCACCTCACGTTTTACTAGTGGTCATATTCCTCCAGTCTTCCTTCTACAAAAGCGTCTTCAAGGATGCAGAGCTCTGGCAGCTCTGGTATTAAAGGTCTCATCACTCTTAGGAATCAGCCCCGGTTTGTGGGAAACCATTGCATTACTCACTGTGAAACACATGATCCAAGATCAATCCCTAAGCAAACCAGCATGACTCTTTTCAAACCTAAGTGCTCTGCCAGTTTCAGACATGGTTCTCAAATACTCCTTTGCGAACTGTTGTTGTTTAGTGTATGCTGTACTCAGCTAATGCCTCAGCCTCAGTAAGTTCCTCCCAAGTAAAACACCTAACACTGGGCTGTTCAAAGGTTGTTCTTTGTTTGCTTCTTGTCTGCTCTTAAGACAAGATGTTCCAAGGCATGAAAGAGGATATAAACACATGCATACCGGGGGGGAAAAAAACCAGGTGTCCAGGTGTTTAAGCAATGCCAAACGTGAAAAAATTCCAATTCACTGCTTTCTCCTTTAATCTGGCAAGTCCAAGGGACCAAGCGTGTCAGGACTCGTACCCAGAACACTTTCCGCTCGGGTGAGTTCAGACAAGGTCTGCATTAACTCCCCAACCTGCAAGAAAATTATTTGAAACAAAAGGTTCAGATATGTCCCTTTCCCTCCAACAAGGCTGGAAACAAATGGTACAGGAATGAGGTCAGAGAGGAATCATCTGCCTGCCGTACCGCTGAATTCATTTACCTACCTCAGAGCCCATTCAGGGGAAGGGGCGGGATGGGGAACAAGGGATGATATAAAGCAGAATGAAGCTCTGGGGTCGCTCACTACATTACAAGATTTGACAGGCCTTTGCCAGCCTTCAGCTTCTTTGTGTCTTTCACATAATAGAGAAACACAAACTGAGCAGCCTGTGATCAGGGGGTTGCACTACTAGACGGAGCAAACCCTTTGCAAATGCTAATAGTATTGTAGCATCCTGTCAGGCAGCAACACAAAAAAGGATGTTGATTTTCACATGAACCAGAACAGACTCATTGTAAGTAAGGTTGCAATGAATGTTCCATCTCTAAACATCAAAAGCCATAGGCAATTGGCTTGAGGAGATGAGGCAAAATACTTCTTCAAATGTTCTTAAATATAGGGGGAATACTGCTACCTTAACGCTTATTTCATGAGGCTAGCAAAGAGGGAACAGTTGCTTGAAATGGAATTGAAAATGATCTTTGGTTATGATTTCTGTAGTGAAATAATTTCTAGATCTACAAAGGCTTTTTGTTGTGCAATCTACTGTATTCTCAACAGTCTGGAAGAGATGCTTGTTATGAAACATGAATGTGCAGATTCAGTCAAGGGCAGAGTCTACATCATTTCCAAATGGTAAGGCAGATAGTAGTAGAGCACAAACAGAATGTGCTCATCCTTTGCAGTTTTAAGTATGTGGCAGCTGTCAGTATTGTCCTGTCATGCCCAGCTCTTTCCTGAAAAAAAGTCTCTAAAATGTCAAAGAAGATACAACACTGAAGCTATTTCTATTATAAAACATTATAAAATACACTTTTAATTCAAACTTCATACCTTCCCCTGTATTAGGAATGGTATAATCCAAGGTGTTAATAAATGCAACACTGATTAACCTTCAAGGCTTCATTGTTGTCCTTTGGGTGAAAAACTTGAACAAAACTCATCTTGTTGGTTGCCACTACCAAGCATAGTTCAGAAATCCATTTTAAAGTCAGAATGTGAAATCACCACGCAGGTTAAGACGCACTGCTCTGGAAGCTCTCTTAGATCCTATGGCTTCCAACAGCAGCGAATAAACAGCCTTCTGTCAGCGTTCTGCAACACAAACACACAACCACCTGCAGCCAAGCACAGTAAACAGCTTTTCAGCAGAAATGGCTAGTAATACTTCTGGAATTGGCTCTAGAACAGCACCTAGAGCCAATTCCAGAATCAGTCCCACAGCCAAGGGCAGACTCATGTCTGTATTCATCTCCAGAACCATGTCTAGAACCTCATGGAGAGTCAATTTGAAAAACACTACAATAGCTGCTAGACTCAAGTCTCAGCCTCATTGCCACAGTCACTTCTGGAAACATTCCCCCACTGACTGATCGCACCAACCCAAAAAATCTGTCTAGAGTCAATTTCCAGAATGTTTCTGCAACAATTTCTGAGGTTGGCTCCAGACTTGTTTCACAAGCTGTTCCAGAAGCACATTCAAAACTATTTCCTGAATCACTTCTACAGTCAAAACTAAAATCATGCCTGTGATTTTTAGCACTTCTTACAGAGCAACAGCTTGAACAATTTCACCTTCTAACATGCTACAGCACTAAGGTGATAGCAAATACAAGCAAGATTTGCGTACACAGAAATCTGCATGGGTGTTCCATTCCAGCACTGCAGCATAAAGAATCATGACAATCTCTGTATCCTTTCAGCTTCTTCCCTTTGTTTCCATATAGTATTTTATACTGAAAAATTACTGAGGACAGCCTTGTTCAGTAAAAGGTCTGTGATCACAGCCATATAGAACATATACCACTTCTAATAAACTACAGCTTTAATAATAGTTATTTTACTACATAGGACCTATCTTGCAAGGCCTTTACAATGCATTTTATTTACATTACTGAATAAAAATTAGCAAGTGATTGATCACAGTCTGTAAATATTTCTGTAAGGGAAGATGAATTACTGAACTCATTACAAAATAGAACAGGATCCAACCACTCTAAACATTAAAAAAAAAAACCCCAAACAAATACATCGAAGATGGTAAGTCACTGCATGGGCATCCTATCAAGAAAAGTGATAGAATCCTTCAAGATTTAAGACACTTTGAATCTTCATGTCAGGATGAAAGTAGGTGGTTTTTTTTTTTTTTTCTTTAAGCCACTTATTAAGCTCTATAGAAAAATATATTTAATTCCATTATGCAGGTGATCAGAGAGTGTTTCCTAGCCTGGAAATCAAGAAGCATGTCTGTACACAAGACAGCAGTAACTGGAAATACAGTAGTGCAGTCCAGCACGGTAGTTTGTAATCAGAACTGTAGTCAAACCTCTACTTGCTCTCCAGGCTTTGGAAACGGGCAGGTTTCTGCTTCTCTGTCAATGGAGTTCTCTAATCAGATGCTTCCTGAGGAAATGAAAGTAAAAGGAAAATATGGGAAGCTATTTTTTTTAGCTGCTGTTTTTTCAGATAGTCATACATGCTAAGTTCTTGTGAGGTACCCCAATATCTGAGTAATCTTCACCACTGTACATTCCATCCGTGTGAGGAAGCATGACTGGAATATTTCCTAAAGCACCTCAAGACCTAGAAACACATTCCAAACAGTCAAAGAAAACTCGTGCTGCAACTCTGCAAAAACACAGAGGTATCACCACAGACTGAGTTCATATGGCAACAACTTCACTGACTTTAACATCTCACTGACACCTCCAGGACCAAATCGCACCACGAACAGAGTTCTAACTGACTACAGGGCCCTGTGTCGGACTAAGAGATCCCATATTTCAACATTTCTCAACTGAAGAAATTAAATCTCTTGCATCTTTCTTTTTTAAATACAATTGTTAAGAGTAAGTTACATTTAAGATACACGAAAATTAAATTCTCTAAATTTTAGCTTTGGAAATACACCATACCCTAGTTTAGGTTCAAACTATACTCAGTCAAAAAAATTGATTAATATATCCTTAATACTGAAGTAGAGCATACCAGTACGTTTGTAAAAACTAAGAACCTCACTTGGTATTTTCACCCTCTAACTTAACTAGGCTTGCTTTTGACACTTCTGCACATTTCCAAGTTTTTCATCGCTCTCATGGTCTGGTAATTTAGGATGAGGTTACTAGTAACCACTAAGAAGGAATAATTCTTGACATTTTAAAAAACACCATTGCTACCTTTTTCATGAAGAAGTGACAGAAAAACCCTTGGCCGTTAATATTTAAACATTGGCTCACAAACATCCCATTTAATGAAAACCAGAAATATCTTACCATATCTACATGACAGTGAAGAACATGCTTTGGAAATCAAATATCCATTCATTGAGTAATTATATTTGCATTTGTTGATCTCCCCCAATCTCAAAAAGCCCACAGAAATTACAGATTAGCCTTTGCTCCTTACAATAAACTGCTTTATGCAGAATCTGAAGTTTATGTAATACAGAAAAATATCCTGAACTTGTGCAAAACAGTTTGAGATAACATACTTTTCAGTATCACATGCATTTTAGAGACAATTCAAATAATTTTTACTACCTAAAAATTGTTGTAATAGTCAGCACATCCTTCTTGTGCTGCTTAATATAACTACAGCTAACTATCTAGTAACACAGTCCTTACAAGCAGCAATTCTTAAGTGGCCAGCTAATAGCACTTATGAAGCCATTTTTACTTTTGTTATGTGATGCGAACTTACTAGTGAGATAAACATAACTTGCCATAACTCTTCTTTCCTCAAACTTTAACTTAAAATCCTATAAAAACCAGCATAAAATTACCCGTTGTTTATCTGTCCAGACCATCTCTGGTTAGTTTAATCATGAAATCAAGTTAATGCAGAGTTCTAATCTTTCACTGATCTTAACATGCCTGTATCTGCAATTTAAGCTTTGTGGAGCAAATATGCAGCACCTTCAATACCAGTTTTACACTGAGTATTTTTTTTTTCAGTTGATTTTGTAAAATTTTTCTTCATCTAAAAGAAAGAAAAAAAGAAAAAGATATATTCCTGAATTCATGGGTTGGTAAGCTGACTGCACTATAATTCTCAAACCCATTGTCCCACTAAGCATGTTTATTTTAAATGCACCTGAAACTAATACTCCATAACCTGTCTTCATTTATATTTTTAATATCAGTTCATTATCTACACTTCCAGAGATACAAGCTTTCAACACGAGATTTTGTTAAGACACCTTTGTCTAAATGTACTGCATATATGGTACGGTAATCATTAATTTATATAGTAAAAGATAACACAGTACAGTTACCATTAACCTGGTGCTGACACAGCACTTCTGAATCAGACATTTAAATATCATTAACAGTATACTTCTTCACAATTTAACAAACGAGAAAAAGAAGGCCAAAGTGACTTCTGAATTTGGTGCAATAGCACTGTCTTCAAAACCCATATTTTATTATTACTTCAGTTACATTTTTATTCAATAAATACCTAGTTTTAATGGAATACATCACGCTAAGTCTTGGATGAGCAGCACAGAGAAGTCAGAACTAAAACTGTAAAAACATCACACTAAAAGAGATGAACGCTGGGCCACTGGATGCGACATTTTGCAACATTTACATTACACAGAGGTTTCAAACAGTGATCTAGGTAAATGCAAAAGTTATTTTTTGTTGTTTTCGTTTTTTGTTTGTTTGTTTTTTATAAAGAGGGATTTAACACAAGTACAGACTTATCTCACGTGCTATACAACCTAAGGACTCTACTTTCAGAATTGTGCAAACATATTTCTGACGTTATCTTCAGAGAACGATGATGACGCAAGACATTTTTTCATTTTTCCATTCTCAAACACTCATTTGCAGGAAGTAGTTTTAAACAGAAGATTCCAAAACATTCAGTTAGATCACCTTGAAATACTTAACTTTTCAACACCATTTTATGAATAACTCTTTGCTAACTTGTTGTCCACTTGACTAAACATTTCATGTCTGAACGTTTGGGGAAACATCAAATTTTGTATTGTCTCCTCTGAGAGCAAACAGAAACAGTATCTGTTGGAAAATGTTCAGATTCCTCTCTTTTAATTGCCACACATCAAAATAAACAGGCTTTTCAAAAGGGAAAAATAAACCTACATCAATTTTTCAATGTATATTACTCAGCAACTGCACAATAAACTGTTTCAGGCCTAATATCTTCTTCCACAGAAGTATTCAGAACTGTATCCAGACAATTTATGGCAAAATGTGGGCAGAAAAATATGGTGGTGATTAATCACCAGGCACCTATGATACAGAGCCTGTATCATGCTTACATTTGTCAGAAGTGACATTTCTATGGCAAAACTGAAAGGCAGTAAAAGAAAGACTACTTACTATTTTTACTATACTGAGTGACAGAAATCAAGCGGGTGTGGAAGGACCTTGTGCATAACATTCTTATAAAAGCAGTTTTGGTCTTACAATAGCTATTAGAAAAAAGAAATTAATTATAGTTTTCCTTTTTTAGTTAAGTAGGTTGGACAAGTTGGAATTGTACAGAGTATCTTTCTACATTTCAGATGTACTCGATCAGGTTGCTTTGGACCTATGCTGAAGGGAGGTGTTAACAAGGAAATCAGAGTCTGTGCAATCCCAGAAATGAAATGTAATCGGCTATGATTCAAGAGCAACAACACATATTAGGAAAGAAAAGGTAAAAGGAGCAGCTGTTGACATTATTTCCTGAGCCAAACCTTTTAAGGTGTCAGTGAACAGCAGTCTGTATTTTCACTTGAAAGCACTACAAGAATTGCTTGGATGATGTCTCTCAAGAGTTTAGGAGTTTAACAAAATCCACAACTTCCTCTCAAGATCTCAGTACCATGCTTTTAAATCTGCATCAGAGAATGCTTCAGCACAGAGTATAACAAATACAAATGGCATTACTCAGAGGGGTGTTTTAATGTACATACAAATACTAAAATTTTATGTCAAACTCCCAGGATCATTTGCAGGCAAGAAAATGACAACAGATAAAATCATTTTATGAATCTGATTCAGCTCTACCATACAAGACAGATGCCAAAAAATAAAGGCTTTTCTTCCTTTCGTGGGGAAAAAAAACGAACAACCTTAAATGTACAACTTCAGCAAGCTCCCAAGCTATCTCCTTGACACATGTCAGATTTTTCTGCCATGTGCATTTAGCTTCAAAAATTAAAGAGCAGGTGGATTTTAACTGAACTTCTCAATCCTGTGAGACATTATTTTCTTTCTCTTCCAACATTTCAGGATGCTCCCCAAAAGACAGGAAAGAAACCGGGACACAAAAGCCATTTCAATTCAGTCTCCTTTGTGCAAGGTATCCTGGAAAAGGCTGCATTCCTGTATAAATCTGCTGTTGAAAGAGAAAGGAGATTATTTTAAAATGTGTGCAAATATATGACAGAACATATGTTTATGTTTTTGAGAATACAGAAGAAAGAAATTTGGAAACTACCTGCATGCAAATATTTTTGCTAACAATACACAGTGCCTTTCAGGGAAAAAAAAATAAATCAAAATGATTTTATCAACAAGTGTTCCCTTAATTTTGATTCTCACTTTTTGTGCCTTCTTTCTCTTAACACAGATAAAAATAATGAACTGAGAGGAATCAAGTAGCCTACACTATTTCACAATACCTATATAACTAGACAGTAACTTATTTCTACTTAAGTTTCGTATCTGCTTGTAGCGTAAAAGCTGAAAGCAGAGTTCTGCAGATTAGAAGCAAGAAGCAGCAGCAGCCAGTCACTGGAATAAAATAAAAAGGAGTTTTCACAAAGTCTGAATGGAAAACGTGTGCATCTAGAAGAGATGGATAATCATTTTATACTGAACAATGAGAAAATTGTCTCAATCTTTTTATGATCTAAACATTATTACCTGCTTGAATGATCTACTTTTCTTGATGGAGGGCTTCTATGAAGGCTTCAAGTTTTTCCTGTATTTCCCGAACTTTTTCTGGAGGAATTAAAAAGATCACCATTCAAATACTGACTACTTAATTGAGGACATGCCCAGAAAGTGAAAAACCAAACCACCCCAAACTTGCAAACATGAACAGACTTTGTCAATATTACCCTATGCATTTAGTTGCTTAACTACTAAGATTTACAACATTTTTGTACATCGGAAGAAATGAAACCCTGCCCCATTTGAAGAACTTCTACAAACATATTTTATGATTGTCATGCTAATTTAATAATTTTTAAATTTACTAAAGCAATCCAATACTAGAAATGTTGTGTTTCAAAAACCTGAAATTTCCATTAGATCATGCACAGCAGAACGACTGTACACCTGCCGTTACATGTACGGAGTTGTTAACTTTTAAATAATGCCCACTAATCCCTTTCTCTTTTAACCAAACATCCTTACTCTCCACAGCGTCACAAACACTACTGATCATTCTAAAAAGAGTTGAAAGCTAGTGCCCTTTCAGCAGGGCGAATTTCAGGGAACCAAACGTCAGTTTTCAAGACGCCTATTCGAAAGGGCATGCACAATGTTAAGAATGTTTACAACTTGCACTTTATTTCCTTCCATTTCAGTAGTAACCAGATGGATGTGGGCTGAATCTTATTTTATATAAATACTAAAAGCTGGGAGGTTATTTCTCTACAAAACCATCACTTGAACACAACTACAAATAGTTACTAAAAAAAAAAAAGGCAACACTGATTGGGAAAAATTCAGGGGTTTAGGCCTCTTTCCACTCTTTTCTCAATTCCATACAACACTTGTCATCATATAACCTATTTGATTTATTAAATTGCTTAAGAAGCAAGATTTAGAACATAGCTGGAATCCAAAGCCTGCGAGATTTCCTGCTTCTTTCTCACCACATCCTGAATTGAAGCTCCTTCTGTGTGTGATTAGAGCCATGAAAAACACACACTTCAGAAATATGAAGGAACAGGGAGAGAGCAGTAGGACAGGCAGAAATAAGTTAGATGAGCATAAACACAGACAAAAAAAATTTTTTTCAAGCTAAAAATATGACTGGATTGAAGTCGTATGTTTCCTTGTATGAGACACAAGGTTTGATTTTTTTTAAAAATATTTTATTAATGTTTCTTCTCTTTAGCAATACCATATGTTATAAACTTGCTTTGCTGAGCTGAAATAACAACATAACAGAAAGAAAAATAAAACAATCAGCTTTAAACAAGATACATAAGCATGAGTGGGGAAAAAAAAAAAAAGTCACCTCCAAAGAGAATGCTCTATGGATGTAGCTAAGGGAACTAAAAGTTTCATCCAGCAACAAAGTGACAATCCCACAGACAGTTATGAAACCTATTTTAGAGTAATTATACTAATAATGGTAATATATAATAAAAACTCAACAAAATTCCGTAGCTCTGTTCTAACAGAAGTAAAAAATTTTAGTTAGAATTTGAAATAAAATATGGAAAATAGCCTGCCTGAGGATGAAGAAACCTCAAACTTGTATCTTTATCACGCAGTTCTTAGGTGCCGAAGGGCAAGCCACTTCTACTTTCAACACTTCAGTGTCCCCTTCCCCAGAGGTCCTTATCTACACACATAGATACACCGAGAGGCTGAATCACACTCTGGGTCCTAAAACGAACACCCAAGAACTTTCTTGAATTTCAGCTGATTTTGTTTTTTTAAAGTACTTTGATATTAAATGAAGATTACAGTCAGTGTGAGGGCAAAAGTTGTATCTTGGAAGTTAATAAACAGCAGTAGCTGATTTTTACCAGGGGGAAACAAACAAACAAAAAATTTCCT
>Ga0181612_169082_pt1 | contig 23154 bp, 12 predicted proteins | sample HoacroProtozoa21_FD_119630 | JGI IMG/M metagenome (GOLD analysis project Ga0181612, IMG submission 119630) | Hoatzin crop microbial communities from Cojedes, Venezuel. Combined Assembly of Gp0051906, Gp0051904, Gp0051908
CCTGTGCAGCCTGCTCTGGGTGACCCTGCTTCGGCAGGAGGGTTGGACTAGATGACCCACAGAGGTCCCTTCCAACCCCTACTATTCTGTGATTCTGTGAATAACTGTAGTTAGACTAGAATGAATACTTCCTAAAACCATATACAAAAGAAAAGATCGGAGAGAAACTTCTTGCACTACGAATGTGACTGCATACCAAATCCTAACTCGCTGGTTAATTCCCTTGTCTGTCACCAGTAGGAACACCCTAGCAACCTCTCCCTTGGTTACTTGGCTGACAACGTGCCACTACTGCTATATGAAAACTGTCACTTCTCTAAAAGTCCAATTTATTTTAATCACAAGCAAACCTCTGTTGAACCACTGAACAATTCCTTCCTTTTTCCACAACACAGGAGATCTTGCCTAGCCCTGTTCTCCCACCAGAAGTGCCCTGAACACAGGCATCCTCAACTGCATCAGGTCTCCTGTCACCACTGCGCTACTGGGGTTACGAAAACTATGTCCTACTTCCATTGCTTCCGTACTGCCTCCTCTGAAGACCATCAGCAACACACGGCTGGAGAAAAGCACTTGCAGACTTTAAGGCCAGAAATGACCATTAGAACTAACTAGCACAACCTTCCTCAGAACAGGCCAAAAAGATCCAACATTGTTCTTCCTTCAAACTCGCAAATGAACTATGCTTGGAGCTATTCTCTCCTTACAACATTCCTTTTGTGATAAAGACTAGGCATTCTAAGAATCCAAAAAGAAAAATAAACTAATGACTAGTTCTAGTCATGTACAGGAATTTAACATAAAAACCTTGTCCCTTAACTTTCCTTTTACTTACCATCCTAGATACAGAGAAAAGTAATTCCAGCAGAGATCTGAGTTAAGTTGCCATTATACGTTTGGCACCAGTCATGTTTCTCCCTACCTCAGCTGCTTATTCCTACCCACAAATGCCCGTTTGGTTTTAACAGCATCCATTTCTGCAATCACATGGCAAACCACGTGGAAAGTTAATTAATTACTTTCAGACAAATCAACATCTTCATCCAGGCCACGGTGCAGTTTCAGAAACAAGGTCAGCAGCTCAACACAACAGAATGAATGGTCAGGAGGAAGGGCTATACAGACCAGCTGAAGCTAATAAAGAAACAAACAAGCAACTACAGGTTGATTCTCAAACATTCTTCTAAAATGCAAAGTTACAAAAAGATGCGAATCACCCAGATTATCAATGCCAAAGATGACTTACCCCCATCACCTTACCACGCTGTTCAACATCCTCCCACATGCAGTGAACTATATAGCGACACATGTATTTTCCTGTGCGACCCTCCTGCTTCATTCGTAACAGACACATCCTGCAAGGGCATAAACACCAAATTCATAGTTTCTTGTTATTCTTCAGACGTAAAGAGTATATTAAATACATTTCAGCTCATTTAAGATTCTCCTTACACTACGTTTTTGTGATCAGAGAAAAAAACCACATACAAAGATGATTTTTGTTTTTTTAAATAAACTATCACAAACTTTTCTATTCTGTACTCGAGAGCTGTATCTGCTGGATTTTGGCCAGTCCAGCTATGGAAGAGTAACAGTGGACTCTATTCTGGCTGACAGTACTGTAATCTAGTTAAACAGCACTGCAACCTAAATTCCTCAGCCTTAAGAACGCATCACCTTTTGGAGCAGGAACAAATGTCTTGTCTAATCCTAGGCTACAAGCCAGCTGTAATTCACCTTGGTACACTAAAGTGCTGGAAGCGTCCAAACTAGCCAAGCTGTGAAAGCTTAAGCAAGTTACAGACTTCACCCAAATTCACATTAGCAATGTCCTAAATTATTTCAACTACAGGGGTCTTTGGATACTTGTCCAACCACTTGGCAAAACCCCTAACACGAGATACTTGCTAGAAGAACTCACAAGTTTCTAAGTGCATTGTGGGATCTTAATGAGAATACCAGGTTGAGGTTGGGTTTGGGTTTTTTTTAAGCATTAAAGCCACTTGGAAGTTCATTGCTGCTGTTGTGTCTAAAAAATAAATCATTAGAACAAAAATTTCGTTTTGCCTCTTTTACAACATCTGTAAACAGCATGAACTGAAATACAAGCTGAAACACTAAGCTAAGAGACCAGTCCCACCTCCTCTACCTCACTAATCAGCTCTGCTCCCGTGTTATGAGTCAAAAGGGCCTGTCTAGGGTTGACTGAGTTACTGCAGACGAGGTGACGCTCAAACACCGGAGCTGAAAGAAGTCACTGCTCTGCATAGAGACAGGTGGGAAACTGCTCACAGGAAATTCTTCTCACAGCTTATGCAAAAGCAACAACGCAGAGCTGCTGGAGGCCTCTTTGAAGCAGTTGCATACTAACAATAGTGAATGTGCCACAAGAGTCAAGAGGTAAAAGTGATGATTTTTTTAATCTGTTCATTGAAGAATGGACATAAGACGTGTGCCTCCCTAAAGTCATTAAAAACCTTTGGTGATCTGTGAATGCCAGCTCAACAGGAAGAATCAGAAACACTCGAAGCTTTTCTGTTGAACTGACCTGTAGAAGGACAGATGACAACCTTTATAACGGATTCTATCTTGTCTACTGATTAGGAAAGATGTTTTTTAACCTGCAAGGGAAGCAAAACTTCTTACCAGTGATGAGCCAGAGACAAAACAAACTGAAGGTAACAAAAACTGCATTAGTGCTACATTCTTTTTTCTGATAGGAACCATACATGTAAGTCCCACAGCAGGGCCACTCAACTGAGACATCAAAACTGAAAGACGAAAAGCCCGTGGACCAGAATCTGATTTCTAGATGGAGAACTTCTGAAAATGACACTGGCCATACAAGAGACAGCTCTGGCTCCAACACAAGCCAGGTGGAATGAGGACAGAAGACTGGAGAGAGGGACCGAGGCATGACAAGTAGACCAGTGACCAAAGGGCGGAGTGACTGCGAGAATCTGGGTAGAAGGTGGGCAGAGCAGGGGAAGGGCTGCAGGCAGTGAATGGAAAGTTGTGAAGATCGTGCCCATTTCTGTCTCAGGCAACGGAGCTGTGCGAGGATTCCCAAGATTTATGCTGTGGCAGTGACAACTTAGTATCTGTCCAACAGCAAACAAACGCAATTAAGACGGTATCAAGAAATGAATCCTCATCTCGCTCACAGCAAGACGACGAAGCTTTCTGGTAAAACAGTGGTCCAGAAATCAGGGAACAGCTGTCCAGCTACCAGTCCTTCCACAAAACAAATGCACAAAAAGCTTAAAACTTCTGTGTCTGACTTCCATCAGATTCAAAACCTTTCTTCCTCTTGTGCACTTACATAGCCGAGCAGTATGAAAAAGCTAATCAGTAAGAGTTACTGTATCCCAAATTTTTACCCACTCTTAAGAAGTCAAAAAGATTCAGTTTGGAAGACTAATTTTGGGCTAAGAAAATCATTTTTATACTTCGCTTGCAGAATATGCAAGCCCAAGGAGGGGGGGGGGAAAGAGTGGCTTGGCAAGAAAACCTCCTCCTGAGCATAAATACTGGTTCCTATCCAGTCTGCCTTCAGTGGTGGCAAGGCAGGCGGAGAGAGCAGTGCGCAGACCAACAGCTAACAATTGGTCACTGATGAGCAGGACTGGAGCGGCGTTCAGAGCAAAACCTGCTAGCTGGGAAGCCTAAAAGGCAGCTCTGTGTTTGGATGCATAGTGCTGTCACAGAGCTGTTCTGCAGCACCACGAGTGAGATCATGGAATATTGCAGTTTATTTGAAAATTTGGTAGTTTGTTACTACACCTGCCGTCTGAGGTTTAAAAGACACAGACTCTTTAAAGACTATAAACCTTCTAACCAGATCAACACAGTGTGAAACATTTTATCGTTTCACTACAAATCTGTTCTGTAGTTTACTCAAATACTGACTCATCTTCATCAAACCATGAAAGCAAAATTATTCCAAACTATATTTAGCAAGCTGTCTACCTCACCTTGGCTGGGTTGGATAATTTATGCTGTATCTAAGTTATGCAGAGAGATTGTGTTAGAAGAACATTCTATGAAAGGATGCCTGAAAAGGAACAGGAGCACCTATAACTTGACCCACCTCAGATGAAATGTAGCAGTTTCCCACAACAGCCTCAGCCACAGCTGCTTCAGTCAGTATTCCCGCGGTGCCCGCAGACCGGCTTCAACACCAGGCGCGGCAGTCGGCACCACCCTGTCGACTGCTGTGAGGTGGCTCGGTGCCGTGCAGTCGAGGGGAGATGATGCGTTATACTCCTAAGGGCAAAGCCCACTCGGAGCTCCCCGCTGTCCCCTGCACTTGGCCACTCATTCCTGCTTCCTCAGTTGCTCCAGAACAACTACTTCTGGTGCTGTGCTCTACTTGTTCAGAGAAATTGTTCTGGTTTAACAACACAACTATCAACAGCAGTTTTGGAGGGCTTTATTCTGTTTAACTCGTCCATGAGTGGCCAGCAACCTGGTGCACAGGAGAAGGAAGCTCCTGAATCGACTTTGTTATAAGCTACATGTTGAACATACACTGCTATGAATAATGGTAATGAGCGGAATTCTGAAATTTTCCTAATTAGGTTTGCATATTATCCTGTGCTCCAGGCTAGCAACCTCCCCAGCTGCTGTATTTACAGCCATGTACAGGTCGTTGCTGGGGCAGAAGCCAAGAGAATCGAGCCTGGCTGTGCAGTCTGCCTCCCCCCTGGTGCCTTTGCTTTGGCCATGTAGCCCATTCCCTCATGTTAAGGCAGGGTAAGATAAATGCCTACGACATTCCTGATACAGTTGTTCTTAAAACCTCTCTCAAGCAAGACTCCTCCGATGTAATTTAAACCCCTTTCTCCCTGCCCTCTTTACCACAAAACACAGAGTTTATTCCCTTTCTTCTGAAGCAACGTTTCAAAATGCTATGGTATCCCAGACTTCTCTGCAAATCTGAGAAATCTTTTCCTGCAGGAACTGTTTTCTACATGTTTAGTGGTTCTTGTTCTCCCCTGGACTCTCTCAGGGTGCTCAACACTTTCTCCAGCGTAGATTTCCTTATGAAAAACAATGTTCAGATGAATTCTTGCAACCAATCTTTGAGTCTTTCAGAACAGGAATTGTAGCACCACTCTCTTTTGAGCCTAAATACTTCACAGATGTCACCATACTTGGAGTGGTGAAACTATGGAGGGAGCTTTAAGTATCCACATAACACACCCTGCACTGAGACATTTCTTGGTACGCTCACCAAAGTCGTCTCTTTGGCAGTTTTGTAGCAGCTCTGGACACAGTCAACACTCCATGTAGACTGTCACTGCATGGGAAAAAGCAAGCCCAGCAGTGGAGATGAACAGCTTGAGATTTCCTAAAAGGTCTTGACTTCCAAAGAAAAGAGTCCTGACATCAAAGTTGTAAAGTAACAGAAACGGCCTATAGAAACATGACATTCAGGAAAGAATACTGACAGATTGATTTTTGAAAGTATAGATTTAGCACTGCATTGGAAGGCACGAGCACGTATCTAAAGGAACACTATCTTGAAAGAAGTTAGCAAAAGCAGAGGCTAAACATGAGAGCCTGAATTTCCTCCCTTTCTGACTGGAGCTAAGTAGGAAAACTCTGTTCACAGACAAGCAGAAGTAAGAGCCAGATATTCAGAGGACCCACCAGAATCTGTAACACAAGAACTTTCAGCGCTGCCAAGCACGTGAAGTCTATAAAAGGTGGGATGCAAAAAGCACAGAGACACAGTTGACTAGAACACGATGGGCAATGACAAGAGCAAGAAAGGAGGTGGGGTTTACCAAACTAGGAAAAAATCTCATCATCTCCAGAAGACATTCTAAATCACTTGAAACTAAAACTTTGAAGAAGATGAAAGAAATAAATACACCAGAAAGTGATCTAGACTGCATTGCAAGGGGGAAAACGAATGCTTTAACAGATGGTGATCAGAATCTACATGGTCAGGTCACTGGCCACCAGATCAGGACAGTTTCTAGCCTCTGAGGCAATAGGTCCACCAGGAAAGACAGAGGTATGGGAGCCTTCAGACAGGGGTAGGATGTCCTCGACCTTGCCAGAGCCAGCCGAATCAATAATGTTCTGCTGTAACTTTACTAAGGTTAAACTGATTAAAGAATGAGAATCACAGAGAACACAGCAATAAGCTGACTGTGAAAGCAAAATGATGTTGCAGCAGGACCCTGGTCACTGTGCTAATCACCAGCAAAGCCTGCAGCATTTCCCAACGACCAAGGTAGTGAGCAGGCCTGTCACAGAGACTGTATCAAACTGGATCTCTCATTTGTGGTCCAGAGTGACAGCGCTCCTTTGGTCAAGCTGCCAGGAACATGGATAAGCCAGGCACGTAAACCTTCGAAAAAGTAACATTTAGTGCTAATCTCAAATTTTCATTACTGTCCTACCAAGTAGAGGGATTTGGTTCCTTCCTGCTTGTGTAGTGTATTGCTTTCAACCTGTTCACCACACCTTAAACATAAGAGTACTCCAATCTCCCTCATTAAATGTCTCCTTAACATCACTAGCTCAAAGTGTGGCATCTCTCGGCCTTCTCCAATGTAGCTTTGATCTTCGAATTTTTGTGTCTATCCCATACTAGTTTAATCTCTGTCATAGTCCCCTTGTTTATTTTTATGCCTGTCATGAAAGAAGATTATGTATCTTGAATTTGATGCTGTGTATCATAGGGTACATTTTCCTGTCAATGTAAAATCAAAATGATGTGAAAAAAAAATGTGATCTTTGCAGATTCACGTTACTTCTCTTTGGTTTTCCCCAGACACTTAAAAACCTTTTGGGTTTGAATATTTATGGCAGCAGTTTTCCAAATATCAATATGAATGATTAGCTTATCAATTACTTGTTTAAAGGTTTTTTTTCCACAGGGAGCAGCAAGAAAGAAATACCAACCGCAAATCTCAAAGTCTTCCGCACTTGATTCCACCGATTCCACTGACTGATTATCATTTCAACGGTTCTGCTAATTTATTCATTCTTTAGTGAAATGAACTGCCCCATCTTTCAATATATTGAGGAGACAGGAAATTAAAAGGAGAGAAGGGAAAAAAAAAAAAAGGAGGCAAGGAAATATGGGGCCTGTGCTTATGTGCAGCTATTTCAGTACAAACTTCCTTCCAGCCTTTGGACAGCTGAATGCAAGTCCATGGACTTCAGCTGCCTGAAAGATGTGGCGCTTAAAAATTTCTGTACTCCCTTGTGCATCCCTCTGACCTTTACATGTAACGCTAGACGAAAACCTGGGGTTTTGGGCTACTGTTTTCACACATGAAAAATGGAAAAAACTGGATGTTTAAGGTGTTAAATATTTTTACACGTAGCCAAGCTGGCATTCACCAACCTGCAAGTACATTTCAGAGGTGCAAGAATAAATGCCAATGCTAAAATCTGTTAAATGCTTTTGACAAGCAGCAACTGCAGTCACCACAAATTCTCCCAATTTAAACCACTTCTACACAAATTTAAACTTTTCCTAAAACACCCAAGTAAGATTTTTCCACATAGGCTGATCGAGGCTTTTACAAAACTCATGGCAAAGATCATTCCACTACTGAGGAATTTAGAGATGTAAAAGTTGTTAGCTTCTCTATGGGACTTTTTGTTCTTTAGTAGAAAACTCCTAAAATTCAGTAATTAGTAAACTGAATATAACCACTATTATCAATAACTATGGAGCCTACTTTTTCTCACATTAAGGTACTATCACTATTTCCCGAAAACAGTTATATTACTATTTTACTTTTTACTTACCAGACATGAAGCTGGGCTACTAGAAACCATGAATTCAAAGTGTCAGGCATTTGGCACCCTTGATGAGGGGGGGAGAAAAAAGAAACACAAAACCAAAACTAAATATTAATATGAGCTTCATCACGTTTTATGCCTAACAAATTCACTACACCAAAACCTAAATACATTTTAGTAATGTAATTTCTGGCCCTGAACAGTGCATACGTATCAGAAGCAAACATCATTTACTGTCATACTTGTGCTTAAACTCAAGAACATGCAGCCACAGGATGCTGTAGATTCATAAAGATTTAATGAGTTTAGAACTCACTTAGGTAACGTTTACGGGGGGAAAAAATTCCAAAAAATTCCAAAATGGAGAACTAGACAAACATGTTGCTTGTAGCTCAAGAAGTCCCAAAGCAGTAGAGGAGAGCAGGGAAGTATCAACGGATGCTTTGCTCCGTTCTTACACTCTTCCTTTAGCACGTGCTGTTGCCTCCTGCCAGCGACACAATACTGTGCTAGCTGGGTCTTCGCTCCGACTCCACTGCTCTGATTTACTACAAGGCTGTACAACCCACAGCACTCCCAGTGTACCTTGTCTCTCGCCATTCTACTTCAGCATTAAAACCACTAATCAACCACAGAAACAATTTCTATTTCCAGATCTCTCTCTACTGCAACAGCCACTGGGCTTCCCAGAGACGGATCGTCCATATGCATGTTCACACTACGGATCTGCATGTGTTGTCAGCATGTGAGGCTAGAGATTCAGGCTATGTGGCACAGAAAACATATTCCTCTTCCTCATGGTTGAAAAGCATCGACCTACAGGTTATGTGCACATTAAGTCCTTTGGTTCCCGTCAATCTTAAACCTTCCTCCTAGGAAATCACCTCTACCTCTGTTTCCTGGAGAAGTTTTTAAGAGGAGGATTTAATGAGAAGGATCTGACAGAGTCACCTTGGCCGACCCAGCACTTGATCTTGTCTTCTGGACTGTTCAAACCTAGCTGTAAGGAGCCAGAGTATTCAGCAATGGACTCTCCAGTAACACGTGCCCCAGGAACTCAATTTATTTTTTCTGTGTTGAATATATGCCTTCCTGACTCCTATACTTCCTGGCCCTCAATTACTACCAAGGAGATTCACCTGGCTCAAGAAGCAGTACTTTTCACAGCCTCTTTCTTTTTATGTGTCAACTATGGTCAGGCAACCACTAGAACCAAGCAAATCATCACTGTTCCTCCCTCCTCAGAGAGATGACTCCATCAGTGCCTAGGAGGTGCCAAGCTTCATCATCAGTGCTCATACATCACCTATGCCACCTCTAAGACAGTATAAATACACAATAAAAACAGTCTATGTTTGGAGATGAAACACAAGTTTCCCTCACCGTTCTCCTCTTTTGGCCTTTTCATTCCTATTAGAAACAGTTCATATGCCTAGAAATGACTACTTGGACCTGAAGGCATGCCAAGGCATCTCTAACCAGGGCAAGCGTACACAATGCTTGCATTAATCAAACCATTTCATTAACGGAAGGTTCCACAGGCAAGATTCAGAGTAAAACACCTCGTTCAATAGACAGAGGTTTCTGAAGTAGGAGTTACCATATATCAGTCTCCCACCACAGAAATCACTCTTCAGTGGAAAGCAAAGCTCACACCTCTACTACTGGAAAAGTGGAAAGTTTTTAAAGACCTATTCAGTACCCAGGAGAGAAGAATTTTTTTCTCTAACTTTCCAAGTGTTGCACTTCTATTTTTATAATCCATTTTTTAACTTCTATATTAAGACTGTCTATGTCATAAATTTAAAAGAGGAATGACTCTTTTAAAGCAACAAGCTTTCCCTCAGATACCAGCATTTTAAAAAGCATGCAATTCTACAATTTGAGGTTTTGGACCACCTTACTCTGGGAAACTAACTAAGGAGAAAGATCCATCCTATAATTAAATAGAACATTATTCCCTTCAGAATAGAGTTAGATACAGTAAAAATGTCTGACGGTAAAGCTACCTATGAATTTATCGTGGTTATCATCAGCCAGGGAATAAATCTGTTCTGCCAACAGAACACATCCTGTTCACATGTCTGCGTACAATAAGAGACATGAATGCTCAGGATTATGAGAGCATACCTCTTCCTCCAGCCATATTCTGCACTTAAAATTCAGGTAAGGGATGCAAAACTTCAACGCGGACTTTCTTTCATGATAGGTCATCTTTGCCAGTACCACAATTTTAGGAAGGATGCAACGGGACAATATCCCCAGACCCTGCAAAGAAACAGGTGCACTACTGTCAGCGTTCCCCCGAGTACGACACAGCAGCAAGCGCCTACGGGCACCCGATGGGCTGAGGGAAACAGAAGAATCCACAGTCCTGTAGGAAAACTCCAAGCCTTTCGAGTTGCTTGGCCGTCCCCCTAGAAGCTGCCTGAAAGACTGTTTTGATAGGGCCACCTCTTTACTACTGCAGCTGTACGGTAGTGGAGCAATTAGCAGTATTAACAGCTCAAGATGAATTCAAGGCAATCCTATGCTCCATGCTCATCAGACAAACTTTAGCTCAGCTCTCAGTATCACCTACCTGATCCTAAAACCTCCCTTGACCTTTCAAAGATAAGGCTAGGCATGAAACACTCTCCTCACAGATGGCTACCTCCTTCATTTTGTTAGAACTACCCAAGCTCTGCAAGCTTGCTGCACAGCAAGCCTGGCACCAGTAATCTTGCTATTCCCTCCACTACTTCTCTATCCTTCAAACAAGAAACAGCTGAAGTCCTAAAACTGCTCCACTTTCCATATAAGCAGCACAGTACAGACATGTGGGACTCAGGCTCTACAGCAGATCTCCCAAAGTTTTCTCCATGGATGACCACAAAACGAAGAGAAAACAGAATGGCAGCTAAAACAAAATTAACTGCAGTACAATCCTAGAGAGTCCCAATTAAAACACCTCCTTTATACACCACACTGGCCTCATGACTTACATATCCATAGTCCATATTTTGGGAACTGCTGTTCTAAGGCATAATACAGAGAAGTATTATGCAGTGGACAGGGATCATACTGTGTAACTGGAAGTCTCGGAAACGTCACTAGGTATCAGCAGAAATGCGCTCAGATAGCAAGATAGCCTCTAAGACTCATCCTAGTCGTCAACACCACACCATCCAGTCTTTACAGTCTGTTACCCCTGTCAGAGCACCACCTGACAAAATCCACACACCAGTGCAAGTTCCAAGCAGTCGCACTGCAGTTGTCATTCATGCCACAACATAACCACATCACAAAAGCACATCCAGAAACACTGGAGACGGCTCTGTAAAGAGCTGGTTCTGACCCCACAGGGTTAATGAGCCCACAGACGGTTTTACACATGCATGGATGCATGGTTTCCAAGGCCAGCTCAGTAGGTCAACAACTCTCACAAACAGCAGAGAAAAAGCTAATAAGCTCTCCAGAGACCAGAGCTGACTCCATGCAGTTCGCTTGGATATCTCAACAGCGTGCAGCTAGAGCCAGCAGTGCTGGGGGCTGCAAAGCATAAAGGTCTTACGCAAAGCATAAAGGAACACCACGAGGTCTACGCACAGCCGGCTCTGCCTCAGGCAGACCTGAGCAGGGTCCCACGCAGCACCAGTACTACTCTTAGAGTTCCTAAGCAGTGCAATTCCTCGTGTGGGGGTGCAGCACCCATGTCAGCACAGTCTCAGACACACCTGTGCTTGCTGCGTCACCAAGGGCAAGAATTCAGAGCTAGTTACGTCCTGTTCCTACTAGTGCCCCAGGCTGCTCTTTTGGGAGTGAGCTGCAGTCCTGGCTTCAGCGATGCCCACCTTTATTTGAAAGAGGAGCAATTCAGAACAGAAAAAACCAGCTCCTGACTGACCTAGTTTGACGAAGACCTGGTGGACTGAATTGAAAGCTGGGTATCTTGCTTCATGCCATGCTCCCCTCTCCTAATCGTGCGCTCCTTACCACCTACTGTACGCCACAGCTGCTGTCCATCGGACTCTTCCATGTGCCACAAAGTCACCAACACAGCACAAGAGGAAGTCAGTAAAATCCGGGCCATTTTATTTCAGCGACCTGAACAGTTCACTGGAGGACATGATAACTGTCCAGTCCAGAACACAGGCAGAAGACGGAGAAGTCAGCCTTTTCCCTTTGGCCACTACTTCGACTCAGCTGCCCATGGAACCTCAGCCTAAAGATTCTTCGTCAGCAAAATCAATTTAAAGGTACCAGCCCACCCCACGCAGTCTGTGCTTTCGGGGAACTACTTTACAAACACGGATAACGTCTGCTAAATTTTAGAGCTAATCCTCCAAACAGTCGCAGCTGTAAGTAGATAGAAATAACAGAAACTTCTTATATTTGTTTTTAAACGAAAACAATGATGTCCTTGGAACCCCAACTCCAGAGGTGTTCTTACAACACCAATGGGTGCACCATGCACACTGACAATCTCAGCAAAACAAACTATCTTGTTCCTTATGTAACAATGGTCTCAAGTCATCGCAAGCATAGGGTTCCCCCGGGTGTAAACTCAGAGATGGATTGCCTACAACTTGTATTACAGAGCAGAAAGACAAAAGCAGCAACGAGGACATTCTGGAGAAAACAGTAAAACTTGAAGGAAAGGCTATCTGTTGTTTGTGATATATTTAAAGCGAGGGGGAGCTCTGAAAATTTTCTCTTTAAAGCAGTTAAGACAGTATCAAGAATACAATTGAAGTCATTTTACTCAGTGTTGAGCCTGAAAATCTGTGCCAGTCTCTTTCACATACATGTTTTGAAATTCCTTTACATTTTAAGCTAGGGCAAGATTTATATATCTTCGTACAATTAACCTGTTAAGCAGAGATAGCGTAACACCAGTTAAAAATAGCAAAGTCTCTATTTGAGAGGCAAATACAACAAACAGAAGAGAACTTATCTGAGAAAGCCTGAGAGGGCACACAGCTGCAGAGAGGTGTGTGCACAGGAAAAATGAGGTTCTAATTTTTTGATCACTAATGATGAATCCTACTGCTCACAGTGCTCTCTCACTCTTGGAACCACTGAAACCACATCACAGTTTTGGAAAACCTTCTGAAAACCATCGGAAAATCTTGCAGCAGCAACACCATGTACCAAACCAGCCTCAATAAGCTCTGCACTAGATGAACACACAAAGATGTTCCTTCAGCTGATCTCTGAAACGGCGGCAGCAGCCGCCCCAACCCGTGCTGGGACACTCTAAGGCCACTAGAAAGCAGCCGGTAGGAATTCGGGTGACAGGCCAGATCCAGGCAATCGGTTTACTACCAGCTAAATCACACTGACACAAGAAATAATTCATGTAAGAATAAAACATTATTGAGGTTTACGTAAGTCTCAAAAACACATCTTCCCTATTCACCCGCCACATTTGATACTAACAAACGCAGCAGCAGATTTTTTAGCTAATAGCTGAACAACTGTGTGCAACATGGAAAAGCTATCCCAATTCAAGCCAATATTATTCCCATATACTTGAAGGAGGGACTTGTGTCTCTATTCTAGTCATACTCTCTACCCAGTCAAGAGATGTGTCCTACTTTAATGCTGTCATGGTCAGTAAAACATAGACTTTCTCTAAGTTCCAGCCAAACTTGCCCCAGCCATGAGGAAGAGAGACAGCTAGGACCTTGTCATCTATGTCACAAAAACACCTGCACACCACTGCACAGGGATAGTTCCTATACCTGCACCCCAGTTATACTGGACCTTCTCACAACTGGTCACTGGACAGCGCAGGACACAGAGACAATCTGACCACAGTAAAAAGGGAAGAGCTATCTGGACTCTTAGTTTATCCCAACCCTGGTAATAAACAACGCAATATCCTTCAAAGTCCAGGCTATTCCGGGTTTTACCTGTTTCACCCTTGTTCCTGTTCTCCATTGCAGTGGGCAAAATGTAACAATCCCAGACTCCAGAGTCTGCCTTTGAACTCTGGCCCCTTCAGAGCTCACGAGAATGCTGTAGTACAGTCAGCTTCTAGTTGACCACACACTGTTAGGGTCTGACAAGTCTTTTCGCTGTCATATTTATTGGTATAAATATATCTAATGAGTTCTCATCAGAAGTTCTCTCACCATGGCAGTAGTCCAAATAGCATCAAGTCCATTACTTACTGTTAAAAAATTCCTCGTAGTCAGTTTTCTCCACACAGCATGTGTACATGCGCAAAGCTGCTACCTTAATTTTCTAAAGAAAAAGAAAAGACAATACTTAAAATATTCACCATGAGAGCTAGTGAACACACCAGTTTGTTAAATACATACATTAACATTTTCTGAAAAGATTCTTTTGAGAATCACAATCACTTACGATTTTCAGGAGCACACTAAACTATTATATCTCCCAGGAATGACAGAAGCATAATCAATCTTGCCTTGAGGCAAAACAATGATTAAATGGCTTCTTGAATACCCTTCTGAATCTAATTTAATATCATACTATCCTTATAGAAAAATAAATTAAATGGGTTTCCTTATAGAGACTTCAAAGATCCCAATTCACAGTTCCTGGTTTTCCCCAATAACTTTAACTGATGTATACCACCGAAAGTATTTTGTATAATTTAAGTTTTAAATATTAAAGAAGTCACATACCAGACATGTCTGAAAACTATCTTTTTTCCTACAAAAATGAAACGTGAACCGAGCTTCACAAGTGAGAAAGGAATCACAAATGATGAATGACATGAGGTATACTCAGGTGTTTTGGCACTGCTAATTTTGTTCTTGGCCTGCCTCTGCACCAGAAACACCTTCAGTGCATCATCTATAACAAAGACACATGCGTTGAAGCTTCAATGACCACACTAACTGACAGTAAAGATCTTAAGGAGAAGATCTGTCAGCTGTTCTTGTTTACTAACATCAAGGGGAGAAAAAAAATTTGAAAACTCCAGAGCTTACTCTGCTACCTAAGCCAGGAACCAGCACTGGGTTTGGGTTAGTTTTTTTGCGTGGGGGAGGGGGGGGGGGGGTGTGTGTTTGGTTTTTTATTTTTTTAATTTTTGGTGACATATACTAGGGATCATCTCAGTCCTGCCTATACTACAGAGATGAGCACTATGCCTGTCAAATGGCACTTCAGATTACTAAAGTAATTCTTTGTGTCTCCTCCAAAATGAAAATAAGGAAGTTGCAACTGTTCTCCTACTGTAGAAACACAGGAGCCGTTATTTTTCTTATTCAATAATCTCAGGCTTCTGTCAAAAATCAAGTATGCATCTAAACTTCTTGCAGTAAAATAATTTGCACCATTTACTGTAGTTCTGAAGGTTTCCTTTTCAAAGGAAATGCTGCCTGGCCTGGGAGTAGAGATCTCCCCAGTGAAAGCCACTGGCCCAGACCAGGCAACACCAGACATTAAAAATATATTGTATAGAACAGTGCCTGCAATCCAGCCCTTAAATAAGGCAGGTAACACAGGAGAAACTGGTGATATTTAATCATGAAAGTTTTAGGGTGTAGAGGAGGTGTAGGGCAAGGGAGAAGAAAATGGAAAAAAGCAGAGAAATACTAAGAAACTTCCCTAAGATCTCATAGAGAGCACTGGCAAGGCCAAAAATGAACTCAGGTCTCTTGGGCCCTAACCACAAAATAACTCTCTCGAAACCCAAGTTCCCTAGCCAAAAGCAGGCAGTAAAGAGTAGCAATTAAGGAGAACTCTGAATCAACACTTAGAGCTAACAAGAACCTTTATTACAAAAATATGTACACACGTACATGGGAAAGAAACTACTCTCTCATGAGGTTTAGCATCACCTGATTAAACTGTCAGTTATCTTTTCTTTCTGAGGAGCGAGATGCAATCAGCAACCGTTTCTGACCAGTCTCGAAGCAGGTCCGCTCTGTCTTGCAGATATTCAAAGCACCTTATAGGTTTTCATTCCCACACACTTGGGCTCAGCCCTTCCCTTCAAGCTATCTTCCCCTCTCACTCCTTTATACTGTGTCCTAGTTCAGAGCAAAGAAATTATAAACTTCACCCCTCTCTTCTTCCTTCCGCATATGGAACTGAAGGCGTCTCTTACAGAACTGCTCTCATTTAGTCAGTGTTAACAACTGCTTTACCAAAGGACTATTCAAAAAAACACAGAAGAGGAGGACCTATTTGTGACTCTGCTCTAGTCAGCTACTACTGAACAACTACTCAAACAACCACCATAACATATCTCAATACTGTCCATTTGGGAGACCCTCCTGTCACAGAAATACTGAACATTGAAAGAGGTTCAGAAAAGAGCAACATAAACCAAAACATGAAAGAGCCTCAATAACAGAAACAAGTTAGACTGTCTCCTCGGTCCAGAGAAGGACTAAGATATTACGGAATATCTGAGTCTATAAAATCATCAGTGGAAGGGAGAATGCGAATATACACTGCAAGGCAAGAATAATCACCATTTTATTTTTTACACACAAAATGAAAAGGCACCAACTGAAAACAACTGTGCTTCTTCCCCTGCGGGGTACTCGAGCTGTGGAACTCCCTGATACTGAATGCTACGGATGCTATAAACCGATAAGAGTTCAAAGCGCAACTGGATAAATTTATAGGAAAAAAATCCATCAACAGATATCACAGAAAACAGCCTAGTTTCATGCAGGAAGCCCCGAGACGGACAACTGTTGCAGGCTGGAGGAGCACAAGTATCATAACATGCCTTTCCTGTAATTAAATTCTTTCTAGATAATGGCAGTTGGTCATTATTAGTGACAAGAGAATGGTCTATGTAGGTGTTTGACTTGGATAGTAAGGCTGTTACCGTGTTCTTTGGTGCACAAATGAAGTGAAAAATAAGATCTCAGAAGAAATTCAAGAAGGCTTAAAACTCTGCAAACCCAATGCAATATCCCTGCTTCTGTCAATGATGGCAATACACAGATCATGGTAGGTTTAAGTTATGGATTATTATTCCTCACATCACAAAACAGGAATTTACATGGGTAATAATTAGAACTTATCCATTAAGTAGTGCTCCTACTATAAGAAAAAAGGTGGGGATTTTTTTGTTTGCTTTTTAGAACTCCAGAAGTATCAACCAACCAAAAGAAATATCAAATGAATGCTTTACCCATCTGCTATACTTCAGTGGTCCTGTGAAACCCATTGCTTCTATTATCCTTGTGAAAGTACCCACTTTCTCTTCAGATGGTTGCAAGGAATCTTTTGAACAAAGATGCTGTAAAATTGAAATATCACATATTTCAGTCTTAGCAATTAAGACAAATCATTTTAGCTAAAGAAGCTACAAGCTTAATAGAGAATTTTAAGGGTTTTGTTTACTTTCTTTATTCAACAAAACAAATACATATTTGGGTCTTTTCTGCAAACTACCACACTGTTATTCCTATGCGCCATTCTTCTGTTTATGAATGCAAACATTGCATAACCGTTTTGATAAAAGCATCCCACTGGAAGCTCAGACTCAAATAGTGTGCACAGAAACCTGCTCTCCAAAATACGGCTCCCATTCTAGATTCCAATATTCCTTCTAGACAGGTATCTTTACTGGGGCTTAAATCTTTCGCATATAAAACAAGCAAAACAAATCACAGAGTAAATAAAACTAACCTTTCACATTCCCTCTCTTACTCTCACAGGCATATCATGTTCTAGAGTAATTACATATTCTGTAAACCAGCCAGCTCTGTCTCAAAACTAATGAAGCTACATGAACACACTGTTCTCGCTGAAAAGCTGCCCCCCATTATTATTCCCCTTAGAGTTAATCTAAATGGTACTTGCAGAAAATCTAGATCAGCAAAGTGTTTAGTCCTCAACGATCTGCAGTGTCTGCAAACATGAAGATCAATGTTCTCTCCCAGACTAACTACACACCTTCAACACCGTTGGACTGACACGAATCTTTGTGGCAGAATGCCAGCTCCCATTCTGCCTCTACGCATCCTGGCAGTAGCAATCAGCCATCAGTTAACTACCTTTTGCGCTCCAGCAAATAATTTCTAATTAATTATACAGTACAAACATTTTGTTATTAACTAATTACTCTACTTTTAACCCATCTAACCAAAATCTAATGCATATGAATCTCCCACATATACTTGAGAAATACAGCTGAGAGCCATTACAACCTGAGAAAATTCCCTGACCAAAGAAATGTTGAATTGCTTTACATTGCTGGAATTTTACCCTAACCACTTCCTACTAAGACATGAACATACCAAGAAAAGAATTTTCTTAGTAGGGAAGCAATTTAGCAACACACATGGCCAGAACAAACACTTGGAGCAGCAGCAAACACTCGGACGAGACACAAACGCAGAGAAGCGGTGCTCGCACCCACTGCAGCTTCCTGGGCTGCACCCACCCAGCTCTGAGCAGTCATTCCTGCCCCAGAAAACGCATCCACACATTCACTTTTGGCAGCTAGAACTGGATGCACCTTCAGCATCCCAGTGTTTGAAACTGTTCCACCTCCATAACACACAGGGTTGTGCTACACGAGTTTCGCAGCTCAGTTATGTAAAACAAATTCTGTTGTGCCTGTATTAAATCCAACGTTGCCATTTCATTGGACGCTCCCATTTTTCCCACAAGAAGTCGCAAACAACTATTCCCTACTCCCTCGTTCAGTATCTTTTATGACTTCTATAGGCCAGTATCACACATACGCTCATCAGTTCTCTCTCCTTAGTTTAGAAGGGTCCTAAAATGGGCTCTTCTCATACTGCGGGCTTCTCACAGTTCTGATCATTCCGGCTGTACTCCTATTGTCCCAAAATGCGGCTCTTTCATTCAGGCTGCTGTGCTAGTCCTTGTCATTTGCTTGTGTTCTTTTGCTATCCTCCTCTTAGTTGTTTGGTATCATTCTCTACAGCTTTCCTAGTATAATAATTTTTGAAATGGCATGAATGAGAAATAAATACATACTAAAATACAGACACATATCCTGCACAAGGTCCTATATTTAATTAAAAACTAACCGTAAAGGTGACAAAAATTGTAGCTTTGAGACGTACTCAGTCCCTATGTACATCCACACACAAGCTTTAGAATTTGAGATAAAATGCTCTGCACTTGTGCGCTATCTGTAGATGGCTATCAGTGTCTTGAACCCCATCACGCCTAGTATTCAGGTAAATAGGAAGAAACATGCTCAGTGCCATTTTAGTATCTATCAGCCACCCAGTAAAGACAGCATAACACTGTCCAGGACCTCCTTTAATACTCAGATCCTTCCTTTGAAGGCCATTAAACCTGCTCACCAAGTCCTCTGTTATCACCCAGAACAAAAGCGTCTGCAAAGGCACTTTCCCACCCTCTGCCACATGGGATCAGCCCAGTGAGTCTACTGACATACACGTGAACATTTAAACCAATTTTCAGTACTTTCTCTTCAAGATTATCCCATGCAATACTCTTATCCTCTACATCAAAAATGACACCTAACCTTACACCATAACTCCAAAAGCCCCTCTCCAGCCAGGCAATGATAGGACATGCTCAACGCAGAACTTGTGTCCCAATAACCACCACCATACCAAACTCTTTGAATCAAATTCCATCTCCTCCACAGGTATTAAAATCATACTAAAAGCCCAGTGGATCTGAGAAGATTAATTTTACTATGTGTCTCATCTAAAAATGCATTATGAAGTCACCCTCAGTAAGGATCTTCATTATGCAGCAGTTAAAAACCAAAATTATCTCGATTCAACTGCTGCTACCTCATCACCAAAAAAATTGACTGGATTGACTGGAAAACAGTCTTTTTCTATGAAATGCCATGATTCTTGCCTCACTCTTCTGCAAGTCTGCCTGAATTAGCTCAGGAGATGGAGAGGGGATTTAAGCAGTGAGCGTTTGGTTCAACCTACGGACAGAGGCACGCAGTTCGTCCTGCCAATGCTAGGACTGCATCCAAATGCAATTAAACAGTCCTATGAGCATATAAAAAAATCAGATCTAGAAAACACATAGAGAAAACTTCAGAAAATATGTTTTACAACTCACTCAAAACAAGCTCATCAAGACACTGAAAGTGACATAAGACCACCTCAGGCCGACTTTCTTGCTCAATACCTGAAATTCAGTGCTCAAAGAGAACAATCCTCTTAATTTTGACACCAAGTATAAAAATTAAACAATCGGAGCTCATCATTAATTCTAAAACACTTTCCCACCAGAAGTGCATAATCAAGTTCACATTTCAAAGCTGAGCAAGTACTTCTCTATTTAAAATTGTGGGGTTGCAGTCCAAAAACCTACCTCAAACCCTACCTACACTGCTTCCTCTCTGGTCATAAATGCTGCCTGGCTTCTTACACCAAGGCTATTTTAACCAGGAAGTTTCCCAATTCATCTTTCAACCTTTGTAGCCCTCCCCCAGCCCTTTCCAATACATCCAAAGCAAGTCTCTGACACCTGCCTTGCAGATCTTCATGCCACTTACGGCTTGTTAGGTCTACCATCTCGTCACCCATTGCTCTCCCAGATCTGCTCTGCAAACGATGCTTGTGCAGGTGTAACATGGGCAGCGCAGGCAGGCGGAAGGACTAGGGGTCTGCACCATGTTTGAGAGCCTGGATTCTTTCCGTAGCTCTGGACATAGTAAATTGTGCAAGCCATCTTGTGTGCTTCAAACTTTGTCTGCAAAATGTTTGGTTTACCTCACCAGCTGAAAAACACTGAAAAACTGACCAAGACAAGCAAAACCTCTAGTGAAAAACTAGATGCAGACAGCAGCCAGGGGTTCTTTCCTTCCACACATGTCCTTGTTTTCTTTCATTTTGCCTATCCATGTCAAAATAACCAATTTAAAATACTTCTTAGTATCTACCTCTAACTCTACACCAGCAAAATACACAATCAGGCAGACAGCAAACTGGGATTGTTGCTTTTACGCAAGTTTTACCCAGAAATTCCTAACTTTCTTTTTCCTTCTGTCCTCTCGCTTCTTGTGCACAGATTCCATTTTGCCATTTCCTTCACACTGCATTAACAAGAGCAGAATCAGGATATTTATTAGTTGAGAGACGCTGACTCCCTTGGATTAAGTACTAAACTAATCTTTTGGAGAAGGTTCATTCTCCAGAAAACTTCTATTACAAGACAAAAGACAATAAATGTAAGAGATGCAGAGGCCCCAAATTAACAAAATAGTACAGATGAACAGTAAATAAATTATTATACAATAATCAGTTGTTATTAGTAGACTGCATGACGATCAGCAGATAGCATAGCTGTCATTACACATTATTTGCGAGTTAAAGAATCAGGGAACATCTTGTCACTTCTAATATATATGGGCATCTTCCGTGATTCCCTTTTAAAGGTAAGAAAGGAACATCTGCCTCCCACTTCAATAACTCCTCTCCTTAACTTAGCTTCTTTCCTCACCGGAAAGCAGCCCTCCATCTTACTGTTGGAACCTCCACCCCAGACAACCCCACTGTACCTGCACCTTCCTATGCTAGCACTCCATTTCCGGGAAAGGAACAGCAAGCACTTCTCAAATTATTGGACCCTTTGTTTACGCCATATAATATTTTTAAATATTTTTAAATATTTTTATATAAAGGTGAATCATCTCCTACATGTTTCAAAAAGTGTTTTGTTACCCTTATCTGTATAGTCCCTAACAAAATGTGCCCTCTGACAATAAAACATCAAATTCCTCTAACCTTTTTTGTATTGTAAAATGGACTGTTGTGCTGTGTAATGGCTCCATTGGCTTGAATCAATCCACCACAGGATTTAGAAAGTTGGAACTGGCCAGCTTTGCGTCTCTAGTAAAAATGACAAAAGAAAACAAAAGAAAAGAAAAAAATAAAGAGACCATTGAACAGTAAACACTTAACTTTACACCATTTACCCTTAGTTTGTTTCCAAGTCAATCAAATTTCAATCTAATCATGAAAAACTTTATATCAGAAAAAGCACAAATTTATTATCATAACTGTTACAAACAAAACGGTTGTCCGTGCTTAATGCTCTGCACCACACATTTTCTAGAGTTCTGTAAAGGTACTGATGGAATGGACTGGCTAAAGACTCCGCTCTCAAAAACCACAGGCTATCTGCTTTGATTTTCTCACACACTATTTCTAGTTATAGGTTTTGTCTCTTAATTATTTTTCCTGGTCTTGTAGAGAAACAGAGTTTATGTTATTTTTATCTACAAATTTATAGTCCATTCAATTGCCTTTGTGGCCAGGACTTGAGCAAACAAATTACAGGGTAAAAGCTATCACTACAGCCACTATAACTTCACAGCACACAGTTTCTATTACAGAGCTACTGCACAATAAATAAAACTATCAAGCAGGAGTGAGTGGGATCTCCAGGTAAGAAGATGCACGCTGAACAGAACACCTATCGTAGCCTCCCAGCACACCCAAATTAGGAGTAATTTGTTTATGAATAAATTCAGACACAGTAAATATGCTGGTTTGTTCACAGCAGTCAGCCCCAGAAGTCTACTGAACCTACTGTTGGCTCAGAGTAAGCCCAACTTTATCAATCAACTTCACAACCGCTCATTTCCCTCTCTACTCCCAACATCGTACTCTACTTGATACGGACTAGTGCCTTCACAGTATGGTTGTGCCACAAAAGCAAAGGCAAGTTTCCGAGGACTGGAAGGTCTTATCTGAGAAAAGACACCCAAGCCAAAGAGCTGACAGGTAAGTTTCTAATTCTGTAAGTCATGGCTCCATGATACAAGTTGTATTATACAGGAGGACAAAGAGGAGGCTTAATCTCCTCTCGTTTCATTGTATGCAAGAAGGAAACACCAAGAGACATACTCTAATTCCATTCAGATAGTCTGCCTCTATTCACCTTTTCTACACGTTTTTCACCTCTATTATTAAGTGCTATTACATGATGTTCTAGTTCATTTACTATGGATAGACACAACCTGATGCTAAGCATGCTATTACAGAACGGGAAGCAAAACTGCAGAGCAGTGCCTTCCCCTGGAACACCACTACTTAACGTCGCGCTGTGCTAGCTAAATGTATCACCAGCACCGGGAAGTCCAGGGCTACTGTACAGTGGAGACATTCTGTAAAATAAAGTGCCGGAAATAACAGGCAATCGTGACTAGCTTGTAATAGCTGCTTTGGAGGAATGAGACCTACACTTGGATTTCTGCATTTAATCTACTCACGACAGATCAGTTCCTTCCGTTAAAAGACTACATAGCTGGAATGAAGACAACTGTGCTATAGTGGGAGCTCACCCAGTAGAAAGCTTTTCAGTTGCCTTGATATTTCAGCAATACGCAGACAGTGAAGACACGACTTCCGGAAACCTCTTTATTTAAAAACCATGACTTTTTCTTACTAACTTCTTTTTTTTTTTTTAACCACA
>Ga0181612_112107_pt1 | contig 23152 bp, 11 predicted proteins | sample HoacroProtozoa21_FD_119630 | JGI IMG/M metagenome (GOLD analysis project Ga0181612, IMG submission 119630) | Hoatzin crop microbial communities from Cojedes, Venezuel. Combined Assembly of Gp0051906, Gp0051904, Gp0051908
AAGGACAGTAAGGATATACTGAATTACAAAACAAATGCTGTCTTTTTTTTTTTTTTCCCCTGATGAATTTTGATCCTTAGTTCCCTCTGGATCCTGAAATAATCCCAAAGTAACGACAGTACAGTGCAAAATGCCAAGCAAGTTTTAAAAAAGGAACCTTGAATCACCCTAGGTAAAGTTGTCATACTGTCCACGTGGCATAACCCAATGCCTACCACTTCTTAAAGACACCTCCATTCCACCTGAGCTTTCCCTGACACACGTTCACATCTCAAAAGAGCAGATGACCATGTGGACATATGGGAAATCGGTGGAAGAGTTGTGAGCTACCATGGCACAGGTTGGTGCAGGCCAGCTGGGAGCAGCTTGCCAGTCGATGAGTAGGCACACAGGTGCTGGCAGTGACCGTGAGGAATCCTTGCAATCCTTACATGCCTCTTTATTTGATTCTGTATAGATGAGTTTCCTAAAGCAAATTTGTGATTTTTTTTTTTTTTAACTGCTTTCCTGCTTGCAGTTCATGAAGGTGTGAAATAAAACACTTTAAGCATTGCTGCCATTTAAAAGCTGCTTGCGTTGGGCTGGTTTTGTCTTTTGGCAGTGTTCCTTTATTAAATTATTTACTCTGACAGTCAGTTAACTCCTCTGCAGTATTAGATGAGCTATGTTTCTGTGTGTTCCTCTGTGCCTTTGAAAAGGTTCCAGAGGCTCTGTGTAGAAGGAGCTGTCAGAGCTGGCAGGCAGCTGCAACTGCTGCGTCACTGTCATCTTCCAAAGTCCCTGGATCTCAGAAACCTGCTTGTGGTCATGACTTCCAGCCCAAACTGAGTTACTGAGTTGTCACCTGGCTGCGTCTCATACCTGGATATGTACGCTTTTGGCATACGATTCTTCCCAAAGTGTGCTTCGATCTTAGGAGGGTTAAATGCTTGTGGTTGGAGGTTTCCCAGCTTGACCATGCTGAGCTGAAACAGAATGGACCTTAGTAGCTCTACACTGGCTTGAAATCTTGGTATGTGAAAATGCAGTGTGAAGACTGCTCAGTTCATGGCTCCCAAAGTAGCAGTTCTTTCACATTCTTCTGACTACCAGGCAGCTTCTTAGTGAAATTTAGGAATATTGTGGTAGGACAGGAATCATTGCTCTCATTGAAGGAGGATTTTTGAGCAGTTGTTCCAGTAGGCACAGAGCTACATCCCCAGAGAGGGACAAAAGGCAGGGACTCTTCCAGTGTCAAGCCCCATATAATTTCAGGTGCACTGTTATACTAGCAGGCTAGAAATTTTGCATATGTCACAGATCAGTTATCTGTAAGCAGCTAATGCTATATGGGCGTTTTATTTTTCTTCCATATATATAGGAATTCCAGAAATCTCTTGGTGCCAAACATTCTGTGTATGATACCACAAATAGGACTGGACGCTCCTTGAAAGAGAAAACCACCTTGGCTGATGACAATTTGAAACTCGATGATATGCTGAGTGAACTAAGGGATAAGTGGGATACAATTTGTGGAAAATCTGTGGAAAGGTAAATGAAAACCAATTGGACTATTCAGCAGATAAGAAAAAGGCTTAGAAGAATTCTTTTGGCTTCCGTCTTGGCTTCTGTTGTGTAAAAATAAAACCAGAGTGAGTGGCTAGCTTGTTTGGTAATTAGGAGCACCAAAGCAGTAAAATACTAGAAATGCACACTTTTCCTGATGGTGTGGAAGAAGACTGGGAGGGGAGGATGGTCCCACTTTTCAGAAAGCGAAACACTGCTTTAAAGCTCTTAGTTGTTAACATTTTATGCTGAAAATGTTTTCTTAAAATGTTGGAATGATTATTTTTGTGTGTGTGTGTGTGTTCATTTCCCCCCTCCCAGACAAAATAAACTGGAGGAAGCCCTGTTATTTTCAGGGCAATTTACTGACGCCCTGCAAGCTCTCATTGACTGGTTATACAAAATTGAACCACAGCTAGCGGAAGATCAGCCAGTACATGGAGACATTGATTTAGTGATGAATCTGATCGACAATCATAAGGTAATTCCAAAAATAGTCTTTTTTATTTACTAGACTGTCATTAACAATGGACAATGCTGTAAAACATACATGGGAGAAAACACCTGTTGGTGACTCATTGACACCAGTTAGCGCTGAAATATTCCATTTAATGCTGCTATCATGTGTATTTATGAATATCATAGCAAAAATCAGAAGTGTGCATTTCCGAATATGTGCATATGTGGGCAAGAGGTGGCAAAAATTATGTTACTGGAAATGTTTGGGGAGACAGAGCTTTTTATTTAGTACATCTGTAACCAAATGTCCAGTGCACTTGTCATGACTGCAGCAGCCTTTCAAACCCACGGGACTGCTGTATATTCATCAAGAAAAGTAGTTGCAATGCTTCAGTTGTGCACAGGAGTAATTAACTAGACTATGGCCCAGGAAGCCTACATTGGCAAGCTGCAGTATTTTGTTACTGAAGTGGTTTTGGACATGGGAGCAAGTAGGAGATGTAGGAGTGTGCCTCTGAATCCCAGTTTTGCAGTTCATTATGTCGGAAGAAACAGCTGTTAAAGTTACCGGTATTGCAAAGACTACGCACAGTCTGATGCCTGCGAGGATTATGAGGTGAGGGTCCCTCTGTTCATCTACCAGTGACTTCCAGTATCCAAACACTATTCAGTAAGGAGGAGATTTTGTTGCTCATGGAAAAAAAAAGTATTTGGAAACATGGATTGTCTATAAAAATTAGCCTGAAATATGCTGGAATTGCTGCTGAAGTCCCATTGTGTATCACAACTAAGTCATAGTCAGTGGCACAATTGCCATATCTTCTTTTAAGAATTTCCTTTATGTAACTGGAACTTGTTCTATCTGCAAATGTGACTGTGCTGTCATATAAATATATGAATTTGTGACAAGATCTACAGCCTTACAGTTGGACCCCCAGATGGGGTTTTATTTCTGTATTTATGATTTTTAATCTTCTCCTTGATTGTTAACATTTTATATGATCTTTTCCTGCCACGGCAATCTTGTGCGTTAATCAGTGTGTCAGATCAGTTGCTTTGATAAAGAGTGTAAAGCCAGCGTGGTAAGGAGGCGAGATTTCCCGTGCATTGCATCAGGGTGGGTTCTCAGGATCTGCCTGATATCTTCCTACCATATTCTGGTTTTATTAGGATAGGGTAGAGTGTGAATATCTTCATACAGAATCATAAGCAGAACTTTTGTGTTTTGCATCACTTAGATGGAGTTACTGTTGATTGAACTAAATCCGTATTTTGATTTCTTCTTGTAGCCAGGAGTTTTTTGTTATTCTTTACATAATCATGCCTTCATGAATTAAATGTTTCAATTCAAATATATTTGGTGATGTCTAGGTTTTCCAAAAGGAGCTGGGAAAAAGAACAAGCAGTGTCCAGGCTCTGAAGCGCTCTGCAAGGGAGCTGATAGAAGGCAGTCGTGACGACTCTTCCTGGGTCAAAGTCCAAATGCAGGAGCTAAGCACTCGGTGGGAGACAGTTTGTGCCCTGTCAGTATCCAAGCAAACACGACTGGAACAGGCTCTTCGGCAGGTAGGGGAATACTCGTGGTGCTACATGTACTTGATCAGACTCAGTGAAGATATGTTGAAGCCCAGTTGCCAAAAATTTAATTTCTTTTTCACTTAATGTTGTTCGATTTAGTTTAATTTGAAAATACTAGTTTTCTTGTTCGTGCATTGCTTACCTTGCCTTCATCCCTTTACCACAGCACATAAATAATGCCTCTTAGCATTTTTTTTTGCTGCTATTATTAGTCTATACCACAAATACAAAGCAAATGTTTCAAAGACCTTACCATCTAAGGAAGTCACTGAAGTTACAGTCAAGCATAGAGGGTGATTAAGAACTATGCCTGCTTCACAGGAAGCTGGAGATTGCAATCATATTTATGCCCTTTGTGCCTTATTGGAAAGAAGTAAATTAGTGTACAGAAAACTTGTTTACATTGGCACAGTTACAGTGCACAGTGAAATACATTGCAGAAAAAATGGAGTGGTGCTGAGTACGCTCTGGAGCTAGAACAGTCTGTGTATGTGAGTATTGGCTGGTACCGATCCCAGATAGGTCCATGTGTATTGTTTCCAAACCTGAGATACTATGGATATACCCCTCTGTGAAGATATACCAGCGTGGGCTGATGCTAGGACGCGGCTCCTGCAATAGCGATGTCTCCACTGTGTAGAAAAATTCCTACCCTGCTTTTCCCAGGGTACTGTGTTTGCCCAGCTCTCCGGTCTCTCAACAGGCACAGTCCTGAGCTACCTCAAACACTAATTGTGTCTGAATATGGCTATGCCCAAAGGTGGAACCTTCTTGTTTTCTCGAGGCATAAAAGAGTCAGCTGCCAACGGGCTTATTTTGCTTAGCTGGTGATTTAAGCTATGCAGAAAATACAGTTCTCATCTCTCCAGCTGGTCCATGAAAGCACCTCCTGTGTAATTCGTCAGCGTAAAGGCATGACAGTCTCAACTGAGCTGCAAATACACTATAAATCAGATGGCTAAAAGCATGAACAGCCTTTTAGGCTTCCTGTAATTTTTTGGGAAGCATGAGATAGTTTTACAGTTATGAAAATGTAGTATTGTATATCATTGACTTTTTAATGGAAAGTTAATGTGCTAGTACTGCTGCATGATTAATGACTCCAAATGTGGGCTCAGTCTCCTTGTGTAAGCTGCAGTGTGTCTGTCAGATCCCCTCACGAGCGACCGTGACTACTTCTTATATTTTAACAGGCAGAAGAATTCCACTCTGTTGTCCATGTCCTTTTGGAGTGGCTGGCAGAGGCGGAGCAGGCTCTTCGTTTCCACGGAGTCCTTCCAGATGACGAAGAGGCCTTGCGTACACTGATAGACCAGCACAGGGTAAGCAAGAAAATGAAGAGGGTTCATTCCAGTAGGTCTGGTAGAGGGTAGAATAAAGGAAATGAAGCAAAGTCTATCCCATATAGTAATAGCCAGCATCCAGTGTTTGTTTTTGCAACTGTTTCTATAGAGAAGCTATAGCTTGTGTGTTGGGCTGTTGTTTGAGTCATCTTGGCTTACAAAGAAAATAATGGGCCTTGAGAAAGTTGCTGTAAACGTTGCGAGACGGATGCAGCCCCCCTCTGTGGAGTATATACTGCCTGACAATTACAGCACAAGCTGCTACAGTAGCAAAAGTAGATCTGTCGTCTTAGCACCACTGAGCAAAACAGCATATACTTTTCTTTCAAGGTCATTTGTAAATGTCAGCAGAATAATGTTATCATCCATTAACCATCTGTCATGATGAAACAGCATGCTGTCATACTTCACGTGCATTAGGTACTGAAATATTGCAGGGCCATAGGTACTGCAGATACTAGATTATATGCCATTGAACTATCTTTGCAGTAATGAAATGGGAAAATGGCAAAGCAAGGAGCACAGAGGTCATATTTTCGCTCTCCAAACAGGAGGCTACAAACATGCACAGTTAAGCCCACACATAACATTTCTTGTAAGTGCAGTAGTAATAGTACCAAGAAAGCAGTGCCCTCTGAAGAAAGTTACAACAAAACTTATGAAATGGAAAGTGGAAAAGCATCTTGTTTAAACTGAGTTTGGGAATATATTATTACACAGGGGAGTACATGTAGGGTATGACTATCTAATGGTTCTTAACTAAGGACTTTTCAAGGTACTGGGACTACAATGTTTTGAAGAAGTTTTCAGATTTAATTTAGGGCCCTGGAAACTGGGTGCTATTCTTTAGCTGGCAAATGTATGAATGCATCAGCATATGCTGACTAATGTCGGCAGTAGCAACCTGCTGTCTCTGGTGCAATGAATTTTGTCTTTTAGATGCCTTTCCTCCACATGTGCTTCATCAGTTCCCTTTAATTTTTTGATCTTCTGAATACAGAGGAAAGAACTGTCTGAATGAAATCTTAGGTCCACTGAAATCATCAGGAAAAAACATCTTAAATTTCTCCATCTGCAGTGTAGGTTGATTAACAAAATATGTGTGTACAAAAGCTCCAAATTGTGCTGTCAAAGCTTAAGCATAACTTGGAGCTTCAAACCAAAGCAAAGTTTGTCTCTGAGAAACCCTGTCCAGCTGGGGAAGATAATCGCTAGCACAAGACAACCAACCTCAGCATCAGATGTGGCCATACTGTACTTAAATCTGTTTAGTAGGCTTTGGAAGATGTTCTCCCAACCACATTTTCTTCTTAAAGGCCAAATAATAGAAATACAGAAATTGTCAGGCTGAGAAAGATTGTGGCACTGCTGCTTTACCACTCAGTAAGCACATATAGCAAAATCCTCCTTCAGTGAGTGATCTCTCCTCTTTAAGCTTAGAACATTAGCATTCAGGAAGAAATAAAAAGAAAATAAGGGAAAATGTAATACGTGATATTAGTTTTAAACACCATGTCTATATTATAATGCTGTGATATTAATATAAAAATATTACTGACATTATTTACATCAATATGAAATGTATCTTCCTTTTATCGCTGATTCTTGTAAAAATATTTTTAATGCATTTGTATGCAGCTACATGTTGAAAGGTTTCTTCAGGACAGTATTTTATCCAAATGGTCCATCTTTATGCCCATTACTGATTTTCTTTTCTTGAATACTGCACATGATTTAATAAATTCTGCTGTCTCAGGCAGATAGGTCACTCGCCATCCTCTCTAGGGACTAAGAGGTATAGTAGGTTAATGCACTGCATTAGTTAACGAGAAGCATCCCATCTCCTCTTTTGTAAATGTGTCTCTATCACTGGACTGCCACAGAGTTTAATACAATTATTGCCCTTTACTGAGGGAAAGCTTAATACACTGTATGTAGTGTGTCACTCATGTAGATTTTGAGCTATTCTGTTACAGCTGTGAAGGAAAACAATGTTGTTGTCGTTGTTGCCTGTTTTCCTCCTGGCCCTGGTTTATTTTAGTGATCTCTCACTGCAACCCACCTCAACTTTTCGAAAACCGTTTTGAACTGGAATATTGTAAGAACTCATGCATTTTTGAGAGGAATGCTATTATGATTTTGTCTTAAACATTAATTTAAGCTTAAGTCAAAAACAGTTAGTAATGAATCTCTTTATATATATAGACCTGCCTACTCCAGGCTTTTAGAAAAGGTAGAAGATGTTATATCTTTAACGCTTTTATTTCATAATAGCTTCATATTTACTTTGCAAAGGCACAGGATAATGTCATTATGGGTTCTTGTAGAATCTGTTTTTACAATGTTTAGGTAATTATGAATTTTTCTAGCATCTGACTTGGCTGATATTTAATTTCTGGAATCAAAAATAGCCCTTCATAGATGGAGAGAGGAAGAGTTAAACTTTCAGAGGCATGATTCCATTTTATAGCCCAGTTAAAGATGTTAAAGCATAACAAGAAATTCCACTAGGCTCTGAGAGATGTTGGCAGTTCCACTTAGCAGTGCTCACAGAGACACACAGATTTACACAACATTTAGATATAACGAAATAGGCAGAACAGTAAATTATTGTAGTAATGATAATTTAAAGCAAAAGAAATGCAAACAATAGAAAGGATGTGAAAAGTCCTTCTGTTTTTTGTTGTTTTCCCCCCCCTCCCCGCACCCCGTTCTGGTCCTGCCACCCTTTCCTCTGCTGGACTCCCTAGGAACATCAACGGCTGTGAACTTGGATGTCTAAAGCTGTAAACATCCTTTTGCGTTTAGAAGATTTTTCCCACATGGCAGCGCCTCTGAAAACAGCTGGTTGATTAGCAGTCGCTGTCCCTGTTCTTCCTATGTCTCTCCCCCTCAGCTGCTGAGTTTTCACATTTGTGTTAGTTTAGTATAGCTGCTCCTGACATTTTCTATCATCTTGTCTGAACATGTAATTATAGTTGGACATTTCCAGCCTCTGCTAGGCACTTGAGAGTTTGTTATGAAGAATTACTGTAACTGACAGACAAACCAAGTTATCTGAAGTGTTGCCAATAATGATTCTAACCATCATATAATTGATTTATGGCAGTTCTAAAATGCTGTGATTTTCCTTCTTTTTTTAATAAGGGCACGTGTCTTTCAAGTATTTACAGTATGGTGGGTTCGTAAGGCGTGGCAAGCTGGGGTAAAGATTTTAGAGCTTCATTTAGTACTTCATGTGGAATAGGCTTGTTAAACATTTTTAACTTTTCTCAGACAAATTAAACTTGCAAGTTGAACCTGTTTGAGCAATTGAGAGGCTCGTGACCTTCCAGACTAAGCACTCAGATTCTCTTGCAAATTTTATCAACATCTAATTGAAATTTTTACCTCTGGTTTAGGAATTTATGAAGAAACTGGAAGAGAAAAAGGCAGAACTGACTAAAGCAACCAGTATGGGAGAAGCTATCCTAGCGATCTGCCACCCGGACTCCATCACCACCATTAAGCACTGGATAACAATCATCAGAGCCAGGTTTGAAGAGGTCAGTATATGTCAAGCCGTCTTCATTGCAACAGTCCACCTTTGACTGGAACATAGCTGACAGCTAACATGGTAGTTACACTGAGAGGAAATGATCCAGCTGTTGAGAACTAAACATTTAAAACACCCGCAGTGATGGATGTGAATACCGTGCTTCCCTAGGTTTTATTTTAAAACTTACAAGGCTTTAAGAACTAAAGCAGATGGTCGAGCTTCTTTGTTTGTGTGTATTAAAGGAAATATTGCCTGACACTTCCTATGTGAAGAAAGCTGTTAGTTTCTACAGAGAAGCTTAAAAGTTACAGAGGAAGGAAAATACAGGGCAAACTTGGAGCATTTTCTGATTGCATTAGGGAGGATTTCAGTCCAACATATTCCTAATCTAGAAGATTTCCAAATTATTTAAGTGGCTACAAGTAGGTCTCAGTGAGTGTACCACAGTCTCAGCTGCTAAGGTGGTATTTTCTGTGTATATTAAGTTTAAAGAAACACAGAATACTGGTGTTAGCGAAGTATGGCTTCAGGAGAAGGAAGACGGGCACCAAATCCTGCATGATTCACTAACTTCAACATGTTATTTGATAAAGTTCTTCGTATGTTGTCTGAATGTGCTGTTTACTGCATTTAACAGCACCTAATACTGAATATCTGTGGAAAAAAATGTGATATTGGACTGAGAATTCTAGTTACCTAGCACCTTTAGTGATCAGTCACTACAATTAGCACCTTTGATAATCAAACATCAATCTAGGTTTACAGTTAGCAGAGCCGTTTTAAATACGTTTTAAAGAATTTCAGATGTGCACATACTCATGCATTGGTTCTTTTATCAAGGTCTTAGCGTGGGCTAAACAACATCAGCAGAGACTGGCAGGAGCTCTGGCTGGACTTATTGCTAACCAGGAATTGCTGGAAGCCTTGCTGTCCTGGTTGCAGTGGGCAGAGACTACACTTACTGAAAAAGATAAAGAGGTTATCCCTCAGGAGATTGAGGAAGTTAAAGCGCTTATAGCCGAACATCAGGTAAGGCACGTTAAGTGGCGTGCATCCTACATGTTCCACAAGTGGTGCTCATGTCTCAGCTAGGCTTCATAATCAAGTGTGAATCTTCTTAGCTATTTTCTCTCCTAATAATCGAATCCCTTTTCAGGTACTCGGTTGTGTGCTTTGTATGTGTATGATGTGCTTGTAGTTTATTCAACACAGAGGTAAAAAACCCAACCAAACAGAAATACAGTGCCACATTGTTCTAAAAGCAAACCTACAACTTCCCATAGGAACAAGGATAATAATAGTAATAAAAAAGACCCACATGAACTGTATGGTAGTGCTGCTGCCTTAGAACTAGTGTTGCAGTGTGGCTTTACTGGTTGAATTTCAAGAATATGTTTATGAAGTGCCAGAGGGAGCTGCACATGTGGTGAATGCTCATAGGCTTACCCCAGCTTACACAGCAGAGCTGTCTCACTGCTGTGAACTGCAGTCTGGACAGCAAGGAACACTTGAGTACTCGGAGTCAAAATTCTGTTGTACATCACTTCACCATACACAGTTAATAAAGGAGTTTGACAAACTGATTTTTAGACTTTAACAGCCAGGCCACAGTGGTCTTGAAAGCTTGTACTGACGATTTTTCTTACCTACAAAACCTCTTTTTTGTGAGGCTGGCATTATAAGAATCTTTCTGTGCCATTCTTGTGACTTTGGTGTTTTGCTATTCTATATGTTTTTCATTCCTGTGGTCACTTTTGTGTATTGTTAATTAAAACCACCTCTATCTGATTGCAGGCGTTCATGGAGGAAATGACCAGAAAACAACCTGATGTGGATAAAGTTACAAAGACCTATAAAAGAAAGGCACTTGAACCCACTCCAGTACAATCTCATATTCCTGTCCTTGATAAGGGGAGAGCAGGAAGTAAGTAATGAAGTGTTTTGAGGCAGGTCACACACACCATTGCTCTATCTATAAAGATAACATTACTAATAATGTAATAGGTTTGATTAACTTCTAGTGAAACAGGGTGAAATTCTCTTGGCTCATTTTGGTCTCTCATTTTTCAATGTGAGGAAATTTCTCATAGCAGACTTGTATTTTTAAATTTTGTCCTGTAATTCTTGAACACTGATTTTTAAAGTGTGCAGCCTTTCATGTTCTATTAAACTTCCAAGAATGTGCACGTGGTGAGTCTTTGCAAATCTACCGTGATCTGAAAGTGCAAACAACTTCTTTTACATAAAGATGTAGAGACCAAATTTTGCTATTACTGTCTATGAAATTATATGGATCCAATTAGACTGTGTGTTCAGTGAAGTTGAATAGAAAGTGAATCATCAAGTAAGGAAATTGCTTTTTGTATTTTTAGATGTACTTACCTATTGTGTTTTATACTTACCAATATGTGGAACCTGCTTCTAAAATCAGATTGTTTACTTTGCAACTCAGAGATATTTGCAAAGATTTTGTTTAACCTGTGCAGCTTCAGAAGTGCAGCCACCACTAGCTACTTCTGGCTAGACAGAAGATGTTCAACCACCATGTGGTCCCTCCCCAGCAATGGTAGGGGAAAAAGAAATAATTCCATTAAATGGAATCATATCAGGGTATGGGCTCATGATTTGGGACAGGAAGGAGTAGTTTTAGAAGGTCAAGTACCCTTCATGTGAATGTTTTTTGTGTTTGAACTGGGTGAGACTTACACGTTTATCATGTTTTAACAGGAAAGCGTTCCCCGACACCAGGCATATATCCGTCAGCAGCCCAGGCGCAAATTGAAACCAAGAATCCACGAGTAAACCTTTTAGTCAGCAAATGGCAGCAAGTCTGGCTTCTGGCCTTGGAAAGAAGAAGAAAGCTTAATGACGCTTTGGACAGACTTGAAGAGGTCAGAAAAGGACTCTACAGATCATATATACTTTTTGCATAATTTCATTTACCCTAGCTTAAATTGTCAATACTGTGAATGCTGTAAACATCTTCCATATTTGTTGTATTGTATGATACAGCTAACTAAAAACCCTGTGATACATGTTCTTTAATGTGCTTTAAAAACTGTCATTCTCATTTTAGATCTGAGGTGCGTTAAGATGTTTAAAATCTTTTATATAGGTCCTCAAAGACCCAGTTGTTCAAAAGAACGCAGATGGTATATCTCTCATTGATTTTCTAGCTTGATTGATTTTAACTAAAAAAAGTTCTTTCTCTTTTTTATTAAGCTGAGAGAATTTGCCAACTTCGATTTTGATATTTGGAGGAAAAAATACATGCGATGGATGAACCATAAGAAGTCTCGTGTGATGGACTTCTTTAGGAGGATTGATAAAGATCAAGATGGAAAGATAACAAGGCAGGAATTTATCGATGGGATTCTGTCTTCAAGTAAGTTTTAAAATTAACTGTATCTTGAACCTGGAACGAACATCTCATGAAGTCTTACTGTCTATGTAGTGTACCTTACGCAGTTTATTGTGTTAGAAGGTCACAGATGTCCCTTTTGAAGTCGTTAATTATGATTAATTTAAACTATAATTATTTTACTTGAAAATATTTCAAGATTCTAGAAACTCTTACATTGTGAATCAAATAATGAGTGTCACATTTATACTACTGGCTAACTAATAGTTTACTGGTTTACGGGACACATATTGTCATTCCTACAGTACACTAGCCACTTCAGGAATCACTTTTCATTGATTAGTCAAATAGTAGAACATACCTTATAAAACATCAGGTCATATGATCATATGATTTTTATTAAAGAACTTACATGGAATAGTATAAATTATAGAAGGAAATAATGTAATTTTGAAACCAGTGTTTCCGTGAACTGTGACAGTGTTCATATGCCTGTATACTGAGGATCAAAATGTCAAGCAGTCAGAATAGGAAGGGACTCTTCCCAGCTTTCCTGATGGAATGGTATTCATTAGGTATGCACAGTTGGTGGTGTGATGTAACCCTGCAACGTCATGTTTGTGTGTGGTCACATTTCCCTTTAGCAACTGACTCACAACAGATAAGGGCCTACTGCTTACAATCATCTTTTATCTTCAGAGCATAGAGACTTCTGCTTTGAGCGCTGAAGATTCAGAATTGGGCTGCTTTTAACATCTCATGTTAAAGTTACTCAGTAGGAGAATATTGTAGTGTATGTATTTTCCCCCTGCTTTTGGAAATGCTGTGATGTACTCACTATATGTGCACATCGCTGTTTTGCGTGAATTGGCAGAAGTTCATGAAAAAACCCTGATACCACCACGGGCTTAAACAGCTTACTCATTTAACTCAGTTTGTATCAACTTGTTACAACTGCTAAATACTCATGACTTAATGCCTGTTCACCACCTTGAAATTATCTTTGACCGTATCACAGAGAATCTCGGTGTGGATTAATATCCTGCTGCTGTGAATTCGATCTAAAGAAGGATTTCACGAAACACCATGCATGTTTCTGCAGTGGGAAGGCCTTGAATTCCAAATTTAATTAGCAGTGAAATTCTTACTTGACCTTTCCTCACTAACAATTTATCTTGTTAATCTGTGGTATTTCATGCACTTCAAAGGTCAAAATGTTAAAAAATAGACATATATCTTACAGTTTAATCTGTGCCCTCGCTTCTGTGTCGCTCTTCAAGCCACACTATAATATTCCTTTTAATCCAATATCTAGGTAATGTTGGAGATCCATTTTGTTTTTTCAGAAAGATTCCTTCACTCTTTTGAATTTTATTTTTTTGATAAGCATTGTCTGTCACCTAGTGCCGAAAAGCATTTCAATATTTGTGATAAAGGGATTGAAAAGCCAGGTTTTGTTGTTGTCTTTGTCTTACAGAATTCCCAACAAGCCGACTTGAAATGAGTGCTGTTGCAGATATTTTTGATAGAGACGGTGATGGATATATTGACTACTACGAATTTGTAGCAGCTCTGCATCCAAACAAGGATGCATACAAGCCTCTCACAGATGCTGACAAGATTGAAGATGAGGTACATTCTCTGCTTTCTTAGATTGCACTCGGTTCTACTGGGGTCGTGTTCTTTAATAGTTAATTTTGTTTTCACTCCTGTATAATTGGAAGTTTACCAGTTATACCAATATACAAATATTTAGAAATGTGATATTAGCTGTAAAGTAATCATTCAGTTGTGGTTTTTTTGCAGGTTACAAGGCAGGTAGCTAAATGTAAATGTGCAAAACGGTTTCAAGTGGAACAAATTGGGGATAACAAGTACAGGGTAAGTCTGCTAAGGACTTTCTTAGTTCTTTCAGCTTAAAGATTCTTTGTGTGACACGGTTATGCAAGGAATTAGGCTATATTAATTTACAGGAATTTTGTATGACAATTGTATCTTTTCTTAAGCTTGCCTAAATTTTGTGTTTTTTTCTTGTTAGAACATACAGGCTAAAAATACGGGAAAATGCTACTGCTTACATTTATTTGCACTGAATCTACTGAAACGGTTTTCAATGTATGGGAATTTTTAAAAGCTAACTGCATGCATACGTACATACACACATGCACATGTACATACAACAGCTCCTTGAAAGACAGTCTTTTTGCCTGGATACCCAAAGTGTTTAAACTGTAGCTGTTTTTCTGTTAGTTTCATAAAAGCAGTGATATTTCCCTGTGGTATTGTGTTGTACTTGAAAAATCTTTTACCAAAGTGTATTCAATCAATTTTTTATCAAACTTGCTCGTTATTTTATTTGAGCACACTGTTCCTTCTGAAGAAGTACAAGAAATGTGTTAGATAGTCGCAGAACGCTTTTAGATCACAGAAAAATAAATATCACATTGTAGAGAAAGATCTGCTACCCCTAGATTCAATAACCAGAACAATTTCAGATGAAATACGCAATATTTGCTAAGAGAGTTTACGAAATACTGGTAGATTATTTTAAAAGACCACAGAAACAACAAAGGGAAGGAAACAAAGGCCTTGAATATTTTCCAATATTCAGTCTCTGGATGGCTAGCTACCTGCTCGTCTCTGAAGTAGACACTTTATTTAGAATGTCTGATGTGTTAGTTTGCATGTGTTCTAGAGTCATATAGAGAATTTCCTGTAAACTAATCGTGTCTTTCTTCCATTTTTCATTTCTTATCAGTTCTTCCTGGGAAATCAGGTATAGACCAGTGGAATGTGTTATGAAGTTTCTTTTTTTCTTTTTTTTCCCCCTTTTTTTCTAACGCATAGTGATTTAAGCTTGCAATGGTCAGTCTTCTCGCCATCCTTTCATCTTCAGCTAATTCATTGCTGATCAGCTGTGGTATTTCTTTAAACGCTATGGAGCATTGCTTGTCTCAGGATCCCTCCTCTTCAGTCCCTCACCTGCTTTCTTTGGCCATTTTCCTCATTAAGGAGATTACTTTTAAAGGAACCAGATAACGGTCAGCAGCAATTCACATAGTAAAAAATCTTGAGCATTTGAACTGAAATTTTAGAATTAGTATTATTTTATCAGTTTTCAGTCTTATAGCGGAATGCTTCCAAATTCTGTGTTGTATTTTTTTAGGCTGTCAGATTAAAGGCTAATCACAGTAAACACAGATCGCAATGTCATATCACTTATTTATTACAAATTAGGCAAAAAATACTTTCATTTTCAGAAGAAAAAAATCCCTGTGCTGTCAAGCAGAATGATTAAGAACCTAGCTGATTGTTGTTATTTTATATACTAACGCAGTGAATCATCAAATACGTATTTTGGAAATAGGCAAATTAAACTTGATATTCCAGTTCAGACTATTCTGTCTCCCAGAGTGTTTTCAATGAGCTATGGCAGGTCTGTAATGTACTGGAGCTGTGTTTAAGAATGCTTTTTGTCAGTTGGGTCATCAGTGAGTCGTACAGCAGTGGCACTGTACAGTGGTACAGGGAGGATGCGCTAAAGAGAGCTCACTTACTCGTGTGGTACGTACTGATACACAGCTTCTTAAATTGGTAAATCATGCTTACCTGGCAAGAATGAAAATACTTTACACAAACCAGACACCATTAGTATCTTATTCATGCTCTCATAAAGGCAGTAATATGTATAATCCATTCTGGAAATGCTAGTATTAACAGCATTAGCTGTTTTAAATCTAGAGATGTTGAAAATGTACTTGCATTCTCATTTATTGGCAAAGCCTGTTGAAGTATAGAAGAAAGCACGAAGAGCACTGGATAGTCTTACCACATGCCTTGAGCAGTATATCTAAGTAATAATTTAGAAAGTTTTCCGTATATAGAACAAGCCTCTGTTTGAAAAGACTGTTTGAAATTGTGCTAATCCTCTTATCTGTCATCTGTACTTTCAGATCTAGGAAAAATACAGCGTTTTTTGAGAGCATCTAATTCTTACTGGTGCAGAACAGCGTCGTAGTAAAAATCACCCACAGCCAGTTGGCTGAGGCTTCTCTAGTGACAGTGATGTTACATGGCTGTTGTCAAGAACAGGCCTTTTTGTAGCTGAAACTAGACTTCCTTTACATTTTTATTCCAGTGTTTTTACCTCTGATTATTTGAAACAACAGTAAATACTGTTCAAGGAAAGTTGGTATCCAGGCTATTTTAAGAAGGAAATGGACTGAATTACCATTAGGAAAAATGCCTTGATAGATACCTGTGTTATTTTCCAGGAGCCCCACTGTCTGAATTAACCACAGCCTAGGTAGGCAGTTTGCAAAGGATACTGTGCCTGACCCGTGGTGTAGTTGCTTGGTGGAGTCTAAATGAAGAATTAAGCTAGGATAGGGAAAAAAATTTAAAAACAGAGAAAAAGCTAGTATCTGTAGAACCTCTAGAAAAAATTCTCTGTAGAAACAAGCCAATGAAAATAAATGGCATGAATTTGCATGCCATTTCTTTTCTTTTAACTTTGATCTACATATGCAAAACGGTTCTTTGTTTGACACATACTGAATGCATTATTAAAAAGCCTGTACAAATAATGCTCATGTGAATGTTGTTATTTATAACAAACAAAAATATTATTGAATTAAGCAGCAAGCTTTGCTTTTGTTTGGTTCCTAAAAGTAATATTCCTTTAAACTTAGTCTCTCTTCTTGGCTTAAGTAGTACCAAAAAAGTAAAGTCATTTAACAAGTAGGGAGCACGTTTGTGTGGTTTGCATTTAAAGCATTTCAGCCTTCTTACTGGAGCAAGTAGGTACAGTTGAACTACGGCCAGCCTTCTCCAAGGGTCCAGAGATGGTCCCAAAATGTGTTTTTGACTCCCATTGGTTTCAGTAAGTGCTCTGCATGTTTGCGTGTGAGAGCACTACACTTGGCCTGATGATCTGATATCAAAATAAACATTTTAGTGGCATTGGATAAAAAGTACTGAATTCTTCTGGTTAGCTTTTATGAGATCGTGGGGGTCAACATTTTGATCATGTTTTCTTTGATCTGGATTTGAACAGAGATACTGCATACAGGTTTTGTTATACAGGTTTCAAGAGCAATACATACGTTAGGCCTGGCCATCAGCCCAAAGGAAGAGTGGGCTAGTAGAAGAGTTAGTACGAAACAGGTTTTTGTGCATCTCTGAATTGTGAAGAACCTCGATTCGTAGACAGAGGAGTGGCAAACAGTTTATATAACAAAGTGCAATAACGAGAGCTATCAATCATTCATTGCTTCTTTAATGTTCCCTTCACTGCTTGCACCTCACTATAGGTGAGGAGTGTCAAAGCTATACCTGAAAATATCCCTCTAAATGCATCAATGGATGGAACTGTGCAACACTCGTAATGCATTGAATTTCCAGCCCACATACTGATCACTTAAAGCGATGCTGCCTTCCTTTCAGCTGACAGCATTAAAATCTAGACTGTTGAAGAAGAGAGTTTGCTTAAGATTTAACAGTGAAATAATGCAAATAGGTCTTCATTAATTTGCACAAACGTGATTGTAACCAATTAAATAACGTGATACTAATTTTGCTTCTTTTATGAGCTCAGACATTTGAGAATCCAGCATAAAATTAAACCTGAGATTCTTCCTTGCCGTCCTACCATCTCCTTTGGATTAATGCAGCAGCATCTGATTTGAAATCTTAACAGCTTTAACAATCTGCATAAATAAATCTGATTTTTTTAGCATTTACTAATAATTAAATTTCAAAATAAACTTTAAGTGTCTAATTTTTAACCTATCAGCTTTGGACTGCATCTGGATGACTGAGAACCTGAGACTTGTTTTATTTTTATTGCAGTTTGGTGACTCTCAACAACTGCGCCTTGTTCGTATCCTAAGAAGTACGGTCATGGTTCGTGTTGGAGGTGGCTGGATGGCACTTGATGAGTTCTTAGTGAAAAATGATCCTTGCAGGGGTATGTAACACCACAGTTAAAATGAACATGCAGATAATTATTTGGATACAGTCACCACTCATTGTCTCAAAATGGAGGTTGAATTGCATAAAATGCCAGTTCTGTAAACATCATCTCACTAAATGTCGCATAATGATCTGTTTTTGTAAACTTTAAATCCCATGGTTAAGATCCTCTTCACTTGCACTGATGTACGTCTAGAATAACTGTGGTGTCTTCTGCGCAGTTCCTCCAGCGTTAGAGTGGTGTAATTAAGAATTGAACTTAGCCCAGATAGAGTTTATTGCATGTAAACTGCTTGTATGACTTGGCAGAAGCAGCGCGCAGAAATGTCCAATAAAACCTTCTCAGGAAGGGAGAAGTTTTAAGGCAATAAATCAAAATAAGGCAATTGAATCAAAGAGTAACTATAACAACACCAAAAAAAATCTCTGGCCAGGGACTGTGCCCATGCTGTCAGGCTCTGCCTTTGTAGCCCTGTCTTTTCACTGGCATCCTCCCCAGAACCACTTGCAGAGCGCTGAGCCTTGTGCGAAGCAAGTGGAAAACGCTCTGGTCAGGAGGACTCTGTGCTCTGGGGAAGCAGGGAGCGCTCTATCACCGTGCCCTCCAGCACGGTACACAGCAATGTAATGACATCTTAGTTTCTCGGAAAGCCTACTTGTCTAGTGGGAAAGTAGGCTCTGTCTGGCACTGTTCTTGGAGAAACAGCTGGAGACAGGAAAGAAGCCATTTGTGAAGGGGGTGAGGGAGATACAAGTCAAATAATAGCCAGAGTAGTAAAATTGCAGAAAGTAGAATAAAGACTGTGTTCAGAGTGAGCTGGTGTTTTTTAACTAGGTAATTCTGTCCTACTATCTAGCAGCATTAAGTTTACTGCATTGTTACCTCTCAGGAGTTCTATAGGACCATACTCAGTATTGTAATAGCGCGAGAACAGCACAGAGGGGTTCAGGAGAGGCAAGTGAGCTAGTGAAGACCGAGACATCAACTGTCCTGTAGACCTTACTCCAGTGTCAGCTATCTCACACGGCTTCTGCTTTGAGACCAAGGTTTCTAAACAGTTTACTACAGACTTTGAGAGGGTGGGGAGATTGTATTTGTAGTAGTTGTCACGGTAAGTCAAGGATGTAAAATCCAAAAGAAGCTAGCACAAAACCATGTTAAATCCAAAAGAAGCTAGCACAAAACCCTGTTAAATCCAAACAGAAGCTGGCACAAAACCCTGTTAAATCCCAAAAGAAGCTACCAAAAAACCCCGTAAAGGCTGAGGGTGTGCCAGTAAGGCCTAGAAACCTTTGTCTACAGGCTTAAAAGGTACCCATAAAACTTCTTATCAGAGTATCATAAAAGACCTGTCATAACCTTGTGATGACATCTGTGAGCTTTTCAGCAGTATTAAAAATAGTCCTTTTGCTTACCAACATATTGCTTATATTGTTTACTAAAGAAATGTAACAGTAATATTACATTTATTGGTGTTGGACTACAGGTCTAACTGAAATATAGCACTTAATTCTGCACCTGCTAATAAGGAAAGTCACTTAGGCCTGCAGAGCCATCTCTACTTTATAGCTTTCTACTCCTATTCCTCAAAAGTGCATGGTAGTGGAAAATGAAATGTGCCTTGAAATATCTGACTTCACTGAAGGGTTAACTTGGTTAGATTTGAAGTATCCCAAACATTTTTCTTGGGCCCATTGACAGGTACACTGTTGCAGTTCCTGCTTGGGTTGACACTGAGATACACACTACTTAATAACTATCTAATTAATTTATCGGAATTCTTTATTACTGTCCTCCCATTAAGAGGAACTTCATCCCCTCTTCTTTAAGAAATACTGTATTCTATGTATCGCTATAGTATTTTCTATAGTACTTTATCCCTTTTTTGTGGGAAATACATGAGCAGATGACTAAGTCAACACAGTGGGTCTAAAGGAATACTGATCTCTATAAAATCATCCAGACACTGGACGTTGTGCTTTGGTGCCTAAAACCTGGTCTTGTTGAAGTCAGTGATGCCAAGTAGTCGTTAAAGTCAGTGATGCAGGTTCAGACTTTTCGTTTAGCACTTCATGTAGCAAATCCGCATTTCCATCAAGGGCTTCTTGTGTATTCAGATAAATCACATTTCAAAGAACTATTGTCATAAACAGCTTTAAGAGTATTGAACGTAGTTATATAAAATAATTTTAGCTTACATTACTTCTTTATGTCAGCAGATAAATACTGTTACACAAGTATACTTGGGACTGCAGTTGAGTCTATCCAAGCACTACTTGCTTTTTGCCTAGGGGACCTTTGAAAACTCGCCTCAGAGCAGTTGCTCTGAATCCTGTCTTTTGGCCTGGTGCTCTGAGTCTCTTGCATATGCAGCTGCTATACTTGATTTCTTCTCCTGCTAACGATTTTCTTTAATGTGACCCATGTCCTGTGTCATTTTTTCTAGTTCATCATCACGGGAGTAAAATGTTACGTTCGGAATCAAACTCTTCAATTACCACTCAGCCTACTATAGGTTGGCAAACCCCTCTCTTTGTCTCCTCCTCCTCCTCCTTCTCTTCTCCTCTCTCTTCATTTCCTTCCCACTTTATTAAGATATATATTTTTAACAATATGCTACACCCATCACATTTAGCTTAATGTGTTCCTACATGGGCTGGTGCTTTGCAAGCTAATTTTTTTTGACATGCTGTAAGAGTGTTTCAAAACCAATTGTCATTCATACTGACACAGTTAAATGCTAACCTGTCTTGCGTCTATTCTTGCGGAACATTCTCTCATATGTGTGTTTGTATGTGTGTGTGAGTGCTTAGCCACCAGTTACCTCATCATAGTTTGGATTTTATGTTCATCATTGCATGTCACCAAAGTACGTAACTTCATAGTTTTGAATAAATATATTTGCTGCTTTCCTGTAATTTGTACTTAGCAATTTCTCCTGGAACATCTAAGCAAGTATTATTTATTATGAGTAGCTGCAGAGTTAGCAAAACTGCTCGTCAGGTTGTGTCTGTGTATTAATAGTTGATTGATTAACAATGATTTAGCACATTGAGCATTCCATTATCACGCTGACTTCCTTTGACAGTGGTTCATTCCTGCTGGCATAAAGTATTAGAAATAAGCGAGTTCTGCACATAACTCTTCTGTGTCCAAAATAAATGCATTACACAGTAATGCATTTTATTTATTGTTAAGATGTGTTGGAGTTGGCATGGCAAAAGTGACAATAAACAGCCTGGTGACAAATTTCATATCTGACTAAATGAACACCTTTCTTTGCTGCAGCTAAAGGGAGGACGAACGTGGAGCTGCGTGAAAAGTTCATTTTGGCAGATGGTGCCAGTCAGAGCATGGCAGCTTTCCGACCAAGGGGCCGTAGATCACGACCCTCTTCAAGGGGTGCTTCTCCCAACAGATCTACTTCTCTGTCAAGTCAGGCTGGCCAGGCAGCTGCCCCACAAGCAGTTGCTACAAGTACACCGAAGGTAAGGAGAAACATACAAAACTGCGCTGGTTAACAGATGGGGTATAGATTTGGATTTTTTCCCCTTGCTCCACAATATTGGTGCTTTCCCTAGCTGACGGGGAAGAAGTATCTCAATTTTATTTCATAGTCTGGGGAGGATCTGAGAAGTCTTTTCAATGTATTTCACTATTTGTTTGCAACACAGGAATAGAAGAATTCTTTACATTTAAGGTGCCACATGAGCTAACTGGCAATTTGGGAATATGCTCTGAAAGAGCAATGAACCATTGCATTTAAAAAATAAGCTGTGACATCTCTTAATTTCAGAACGTTTGTCATCAACTCTTTCTGCTTAGTTCTTATTTCTACTATGAGATTTGATCTCCCTGTGAAAGCCTAGGTATCCTTCTCCATGACATTGTTTTCCATCTACTGTCCTTCATATTTTGATTTACCATTGTTTCATACAGACACCCCATCACTTAACACGCAACTATGGTAAACCATGGTTGACAAACAGCAAAACGTCAACTCCTTCTAAGCCACCAGAATCCTCAGACTATCAAGGGTCATCTGCAGAGGTACAGTAAGGACAGAGACTATGGTCTAATGACCTTCCTTCACTAAAACTGTCACTTCGCTAACAGCCACTAGAGTTTCAGTGCTTCAGAGCTGCAACATCCTTTGCATATTAATGCGTTGTCTTTATTTTAGACCTTTGTCAAATTATTTCTTTCCTCTTTTTTATTTCCCCCCCCCCCCGAGTCTTTTTTTTCTGATGTTCTGTTTGTTCTGGCTTTTGACTTTTAGGAAAACTCAGCCTCAATGAATTTATGTTTGAAGTATGAATGATTAATAGATCATAACAGTATGCGATGAACTGGATGAGCAAATGTGGAAAAGTACTTTTTTTTTTTTTTAATCAGTTTATATACTTTGCATGTTTCTTTCCTAAAACTTTACTTTGAGTTCATAATGTACTGTAATATTCATGAAGTACAGGAATGAGATTAATTATGATCTCCAGTGCAAAGCCACTAAATAAATAAATACCCAATGACTGTGAAGAAAGTGACACAAAAGACTGACTGTGATATATAAATTTTTCCAACAACTGAAAGCTTCCTTTAGGGGGGGTGGAGACCAATCGTCTCTCTAATGAGATAGCTATTTGATGACCTAACAGGAAACAAGCTTTGGTCTTATTTGCAGCCCATGACTTACATAGAAACTGCTAGTATAGCAGTCAGGGTTGTGCTGGCAATCAAGCTGCATGACCAAAATCTGAATGGGCTTGGAGCCAAAGTGTCTCCTCTGATGTCGTTACAGTCAGTGGAAAGATTGCAGCCAGATCAGGCTGCAGACTGACTTGTTACTCGTAGGAGTTGCTCTTGCCCTGGGTTAGACGAAGGGATCGCTGAGGGAAAGCTTGTGCTACCATCACCTCTGTTGCATCTGCTTTTCACAAATCCACGCTTCGATGCCTGTTGCCATTCACGTGATCCCTTCCGGTGCTGAGCTTACGTGGCCTCAGCGTGGCTCTGCTCAAAGATGCGTAACGCACTGCTCACTCCCTCCTTCCGTGCGAGCGGGTGCGTTACTTGTGCACACTGCAGGTGTGTGTATTTGTCCAGCACTTCAGTCACCGGGGCTGTTGCTTGGAATGGTTAACAACAGCAGAAAGTTGAGTCAGTTGTCAGTTTCTAATATATTCCTCTGTTTTCTTCCATGTCATAGCTGGTAACTGAATTGTAAGATTAATTGATGGTACTTTAAAGGGTTTACAGACATGGAAGGTGGTGTTTTCATTGAGTCACAATGAGGTGAAAGCAGCTGGCATTGATTCCAAAGGGGGGCACTGTATTTCTCACTGCTCTTACAAGTG
>Ga0181612_133336_pt1 | contig 23151 bp, 18 predicted proteins | sample HoacroProtozoa21_FD_119630 | JGI IMG/M metagenome (GOLD analysis project Ga0181612, IMG submission 119630) | Hoatzin crop microbial communities from Cojedes, Venezuel. Combined Assembly of Gp0051906, Gp0051904, Gp0051908
AGCCATCGACAAAAAATTGACCGCCGCAGGGAGAGAGAAGGAGCGGGAGGTGCTCGCGCCTGAGGGGTGAAGCGTGAGGGAAGAGCGGGCCGCCCGGCCCCAGGTAACGGGTCTGTGCTGCCGCTCCCCGGGGCCGCGGGGCGGAGAGGCCTCTGCGGGCGGCGGCGGTCGCGGTTAGCTGGGCCGGGCCGTGGAGCCGCGCCGTGCGCTCGCGGGTGGGCTCGGCAGCCCCGCTACTTCCCGGCCGACGGGGCCTGCGTTCTGCTTCCCCGGCTGTGCCCCAAGGCGTGTGACGAGCAGAGGGGAAAGCGGCGGTTAGCAGTCTGCCTCCGCTGCGAGGTGGCGGTGTCCTGTCTTTTAGCTGCTTAGCATTTTCGCAGTTAGGGAACAAAACTCTATTTTTTTTCGTTAGAGTTACTTCTGACATATGTGTACTTGCTGATATTTGCAGAAAGGAAAAAAAAGCAGTTGAACGTGTCACCACAATCTATGAACGTGTAGCGTGTTGGGAAGCGCTCAAGGTGTGTGAAGGCTCATCTCGTGATTTCTTGAAAAAAAAAGTGTGTTAAATAGTGCTGGTTGGGGAAACTTCAGTTTTGCAACACTCACTGCTGGTTACATCGCAAGAGCAATGCTGTATAATTGTGTTTTTTCTGACTTCCTCCTTCTGACAAATCATTTTGTGATTTTTCCGGGTTATGCTGCTTCAAAGTTTCCATTGAGGGTTCACTATTTTTTTGAAAGAGCTCTTAGCGTTGACAGAGTTTTTTGTATGCATTCTTTACCTAAGTAGCAGCTAAAAGTTAAATAATATTAGTACTGGCTTAAAGGCTCTAGTGTAAAGGTATTTACAATGAATGCAGCACTAAGAGTGATTGGTGAAACAACATCATTGTCCTAAACAATTAGAAATAAAGAATAGTCACAGACGTCTTAATATTTGTGTGATCACTGGAATTGCCAGAGAACTTTTTACATGAGTCTACTGTGGGTGCTATTTTAGACAGTTTTGTAATATATAAAACGTTGAGAAAATGTCTTCTGTGATTCACCAACTGTTTGGAAAGAAACCAAACAAGACATTTTTCTTAATGTCTGTTGCAATGTGCTGCATCTGTTAAGCAAGCAGAGTGGCTGAGTTTTATACATGTTGGTAATTATGAGAATAATTTATAATTCTCCTCTGCAGTATGTTGATGAAATTAAACAGTTTCACCTTGAAAGCCAGTCGTATTTTCCCCGTTAAATTCTGAATTAACTTCTTTCTCTATGTTGGTCGAGAGCAGGAGGGGAAGAGACATGTCTGAGCAAATCCTTTTGGCAGTGGCAGTGATGTGTACTACATAGCCATGCGCTGCCGTGCTTTCGGTCTAGGACTATTCACTTAGTTCCAGAAGCAGCTCTTTTGTTTCTTCCTCTCCAGAATATAGATTGACTCAAACAAGTTTTAAAAAATAAACATGTCATGGGTAGATATTCTTTCAGGTGGTTTAACAAGCAGATGCATCCCTATTAGAGAGAATATTTGTTTAATTGTTAATTCTAGCTAATATTTTATGACCAAACTTTAAATGAATAAATACAGGGTGTTAAAAGGTTTGCCTTTTCAGCTTTTCGTATACTGCTTTGTCTGTGCTAATAGGTTTGTTGTTTTTTTTACATCTGCCACATCGTTCTAATGTGTCTTATTTTTTCCACAATATCACCAGCTTATGTTCTTCCGAAAGGTGTCTTGGGATTGTGAATATCTAATGTAAATTAACTCTTTCTTTCTAATGTTCTGACTATCTCTTTCGTATATAGCTTGCTGTCTATTACTCTTAATGAGATCAGGCCATATCTACATCAGCAAGAATGTGGTGCTTTGGGAGCACACTTGTAAAGGAAAGATTTGGTGCTGAGGACCTTAAGTTCGTCTCACATTCGCTTTAAGAGGTGTTCCTTCGGACTAGCACTCGTCTAGTCCCATTGAGGGTGACTGCATTAGCAATGGTAATGCGTCAGGTGTGCTGTAGAAGCACAGTCTTCCAGTTTAGTTTAGTTTGAAAAGAACCTGGTTTGCCTGCTCCAGGACCAATCTGGGATGCAAACCAAAGCATGACCAAAGCACATGGAAAATAGAGGTGATCAGACTGATCCCTGATGTAGACCACTCACTGCTCTCTACTTACCTCTGTGTGTTTTCCGCTGGACCTTTACTTGCACTTCATTGCAGTGCTTGTTCTGCCATCGCAAGCCCCAATACTCAGTCTGTACTCCTTCTAGTGTATTAGAGATTCCAATAAATTTACAAGTTACTATTTTAACTGGAAATAGTCATCACGTTTGTTAGAAGAGTGGAACAGATAGTATTGTGTTGCTGATATACTACTTGTAATACAAAATTTTTTTTTTTTTGAGTTTTACTTCTAAAGATAGCAGTCATAAACATCATGAAGTGGGTAACTTAGTAACTAATTTTTTTCTTCTCCCTTTTTAGATCTTGTATTTCCACTATTGTTCCACCTGTTTTAGTGTGTTCATTGTATGTTACTAAAACACATTGACCACTAGCGTATACAGGCTTTCTAGTATGTTCATGCTCATGGTTATGCTTGTTCTTAAACTTTGTGGTCTTGGTGAATCACTGTATTGAGGTTTTTCTTCTAAGTAAAAGTATAAATGAAAGATTACTGCTGTTCGTGAATATGATGGCAGTAAACACATATCTGTAGAAACAAGGTTGTAGGTATCTATACTACTTCTGATATAGTTTTTACTGATGATTGTTACTGAAAATAGTTCAGTTCCATCATTATTTTCTTCATGGATTAAACTGCTAAAACATTTGTTTTCAGTACTTCATCTAGAAGTACTAGGTTAGAAAGTTGAGATAAATCTTTCAGTTTAAGAGGTCTTGTAAAATGTTGAATAGAGACAGAAGAAGATACCACAGTTCTTTGCGCTTTGAATAAACTTCGAAGTTTTAAAGACATGAGTTTAGTCAGAGAAGCTGAAAGCAGGATTTAGAACAGAATTGTACTGCATGTTGCCTGCAGAAAACTAATAGGGGATGAGTATTCCACTTGTTTCATTTGCGTTGCTCTTCGCATAAGCGATGAATTATTCGAACAGTTTGATAAATGGTATAAAATACATATTTTGACATTTATTTTGGGGCATTGTCAGAAGCAGTCTGTGTTACCTGTTTGGGGTGTGAATTATTTACATTTTGAAAGGATTGAATTGTCTGTAATTTGTTATATCTTAAAGCCAGTGAGTTCAGAAAAGTTAATTCTGGGCTTTGTTTTTTGAAGGCTAATTCTAGATGCTTGTGTGGCATCTATGTTTTTTGTAAAATGCTGTCAGCTGCTGCTTGAAAAATAGTCCCATTCAGTTGTGTCAGCTTGGGCAGTTGGAATTTTCACTTGGCTAATCGTGGCCCGGTTTTCTGTTCAGTAGTAATTTATCAAGTACCTTGGATTATTACATTTGTAAAAAATACTTACATCTTTCTTAGAAGATCCTGTTTTCTAGGGAACTAGGGTTTATTATATATTGAGAGAAAGAATGGTGAAACAGTAGCAGAGTGTGCTAGTTGGGAACCTAAGGTGGTTAACACTGGGTATATTAAATGCTGGTAACACTGTTGTGCAGTTCCTCCTGCCTGTTCTTTTCCTTGTAAATCACTATGGGATTAAAACTGACTGGAGTCCTCTTTTCAGGGCTGTTCAGAAACCAGGGCTCTGTTAAAGATCAACCCCGCTGTGGCTGAAAAGAATTGAGCATGCAGTTCACAAGAACAGTCTGATGTGCTTGCTTGCACATGTCTTTGTTTGTTGGTGGTTTATCTTGCTGAGGAGGAGAGACTTTAGATCAGCTGATACTTAAATCGTTATTGGAGGAACATGTTTTTACAAGGAAATGAGAGTTAAGGAGTTTGTTAAATTTGATCCTGACAGCCAGAATGTTTGCTTGCCAAGTGAATACTCAGAAAAGACAGGTGCACTTCTTGTCAGAAACTATGTAATATAATGTAACTGTTTTGGGATTAAATCCTTCTCTAAGTAATGGATAAATCAAGCAGTATGAAATCAAATGCACTACTGGAGTTTGTAGTGTAACCTTTTTAAACATCAGAAATGTTGTTGAATGTATGTTTGTTCTTGTCTTAGAAATTTTAGAAATAAAGCAATGCATTTCTAGGAAGCCCATTGTTCAAATGGCCTGACTATTGGTACATGAATTTCTGTACCAAAGTGAGTTAGCTGCATTAACAGTGGCGACTCAAGCAGTTGCATGCACGGCCTAGATGAAGATACTTTTGTACAGTGAGTGGAATAAGACGTACAGCTACGTGGTCACCAGTTCAATCTTAATTAGTAACTGGAATAAAACCAAAGTGGTGTCCATTAAAAATGTTGTTTTACATGAGTTGTGGTCTTACTGGGAAGGTCTAGTATAGTCTCTTTTATTTATTACTTATAATATTGTTTCAGTAGTACCCAGAGGCTTTGTTTCGAGGTGGCCCATGATGTGGTTTCCAGTAGTAATCATCTCCAGTGCAAGGGAGACATTTGAGAGGTTGAGATTGAGACTTACTCTTGAATCCATCTGCTTGGCTTGTTTGTTCTGCATTCACTCTTCAGTTCTTTATTTTTCGAGCATTGTTCAATGCTTCGCAAAAATAATGAAGCAGAGAAAGAATTTCATGCTTACTTGTAAAGTGTAGTCTTTGCTGCAGGTGATTTTGATTTCTACCCAAGAGTATCCCCATTCACTTACAGTGGAGTTTAACAGCTTTCCACATCTGTTGTCAAAGCAATTAGGTTGGTTTTGTTTCTTTCTTTGTTTTGGTGTTTTGTTGGTTTGTTTTTCAAAGGGCTTGATTTCTTATCCTTTGATTCAGTATGTATATAACCTTCTTCTTTGGGGTATACTTTATGTTTTACATTTATGTGAACTGAAAGTTTTGCAAATAGATGGATACAAGTTGTCCTGTCTGAGATCTAGAACAGTAACTACTCATTAGTTTATGGGTTTTGGTAGAGGAAGCTGCATACAACACTAAGCTTAAGTCCATCTCCATGCAAAAGCACGTGACTGCAAAGAATGTTTATTAGTGACTTTTTTTTTGTCACATTCTCACTAGGGAAATACACTTATCCAGCTTTCTTATTTTCATTTGTGTTGCTTGTCTTGGCTTATGAGGATTTTGGTTGGCTTGTGTGTATTATGGAGAGGTCATGGCCCAACGAAATGTTATGACGTGTATTTTTTGAAGTAACTGAAATTGCCTCTGTTAGAGTCTTAAACTACTGAATTATCCTTTTACTGAAGATGTATTAAAGCTGGATATTTTATATTTGACATTTGTGGATCTTATGAATACTTACGAAGCATTCTAGGGGTTTCATATTGTTCACAGCTATCTTCTACATGGATGTAATTATTTTAATAATTGTTTTGTGGAAGAAGTTTTTCCATCCGACACTTGCACTGAGTGCTCTGAACTTCAGTAGTATTTGATAATGGGTCATTTGTAAAGTTTTTGTAAGAAAAATAAAAGACCAGGGATCTCATGTGTGTATAAATTGATACTTGAAAGGAAGTTTTTTCTGTCTTTTTCTTCTCTTTGATGTTTTGGTACAGTACTAACTTCAGATGCATTGATCTTTTGTACTTTCATACTATACCACACTTGATTTTAGTCAAAAGCTGGAGTGTTTCATTGGACTCTAAACCTTTGCCCACTTCTTCCAAGTTGTTGTAGCAAAAATTTTATGAGATTGTGTCGCCACAGTGTAAAGGTTTTCTCTAGGTCAGTTGTCCATTAAAACAGTTACTACTTGTCCTTACCAGTTTCTTCACTGACATTTTGTTCGTATTTTGCATAGTATTTCAAACTGTGCTTCTCCTGCATTTCCTTTAAATATTTCCATTTTCATTTTGTCTATGGCAGATGACCCACTGGTTTTGTGTAACAGTGATGTATGTATTGTCTTATGGTAGTGTTTGTCACTGGTTTCAATATGCTAAGTATTTTTCTTTTTTCATTTCATGCCTGTTAATCTGAAACCAAGATAATCTTCAGGTTCAGTTTGTGTTAAGTGGCTGAAGATTGTATCAGTTGTTATTCATGTATTCCCTTCTGTACACCATTAAGCTTTGGTGGAGAACTAATGTCATGTCCTCAAATAAATGTTTTCTTCTTAATTCCAACCAAAGTATTATTTGATATTTCTACACTTTGTCATCTGGTACTAGCAATGTATTTTGTTCCACTCAAGAAGCTGAAAAGGTAAAACACATCAGGAAACCAGCATTTATGAGACTTTTTAAAGACAGTTATTTTTTCCATCAGTCGTGTCATCATGGTATTTTTTTTCTCGCTGGAGATATAACAGTATGGTAGAGACGGCTTTTGACTGTCACGAATTAGTGTTTAAACCCTCTGCTATAGAACTGAGCCTTTAAGAGTGGTCTGAATGAGGGGGGGGTAAAGATTTACGTGTACTGGGGTTAAAGACACTTTAAGGAACAAGGAACAGCTGAAAAATGTTGCAAAGACTGGAACAGGAAATGGATGCGATCTTGTGTTCATTCCAGCTTCTTGAAGGGAAAGAGTGATAAAAGAACCAGGGAGGATATTGTAGGGGCATTTACCTTCAGGAAAGTATTTATTGGGAGTTGTGCCCATTACTTACCAGAGATTGCTAGTAACAATGAAATTATTGTGGAGCTAATTGATGTGGTGGCTTATGAGCTTGAAATGAAATTTGGGATCTTGTGTGGGATGCAGTGCTTTTTCCTATGATTGAAGTCTAGCAAACCTGGTCTGATAAATGTGTGTGTGAACTGTAAGAGACTGTCCTACTGTAAGTGAAAAATTTATAAAAATGTCATAGTGGTCTTTTATTTGACAAATACATATAAGAGCTATAAAGCCACTCTCATTCCTAGTTGCTGTTATAGTAGCTCAAGTGCTGCTAAAAGGTCAAGATAAGAGTTCTGGTCTCTACATCGCCTTTTGTTCTTTGAAATACAACAAGCTGGAGATAAACACAGTGTTACTTACCTTATCTTGTGTCTGTGGAAGACATAATAAATAATAATGTGAATCAATAGAATATGACTAAAATTGGGATATTTTTGTGAGAATGTTTTTTCTAAAGATAGCTTTCTTTAATGTCTTGACTTCAGTTGGCTGGTATGTTTTAGGAGAAGATCTTCAGGTAAATGCGAAGATTGCCAACATTAATTTTAAAAAGTCACCCATGTGGTTCTGTAAAAGCAAAAATTCATCTCTAAAGTCAAAAATACCTGATGACCTTCTTCAGTTTGGTTGCTAATGAGGCCCACTTAAGTCCTGGAGTGGGAAAGCGGCATTTAAAGAAGAAATGTAACACACTTAGGTTTGTGTAATTGGTGGTTGGTTGACAGAGCGGCTGTGTGTGCTTGAATGGGTGTGGCTCCTCCAAACAGGAAGGGCTCCCGTCACAGGGAGCGGTTTGAAGGGGAAGTTTAGCAGTGAATATGCTTCCTCCATGAGGGTAGAGCTGAGGTGGTTTATGAGTCAGCAGCTTGGGGTAGGAAGAAATTTTTTCTGTATGCTTTTCCAGTAATAAATACATGTTAAGTAATTTATGCCGGTATCACACTTGGACTCTGCTTGATTTAATAGGGCAAAAATAAGACCACAGGTTCATGCTGCAGCAGGTAAAATTTGCTTTCTTTAGTTTTTTTAAAATGAATTTAATAACCAGACAATTTACCATATCGAAGATCTGTTGAAGGATTCAGCTTTTTACTTCCATAAGCAACAAAGTAAGATGTCATAAGTTCAGTGTCAGAAGTACCTGCATCTATAAGAAATTACTGATGGCAGTAACTGAGTAGTAAAGGCTTGGTAAGTTCTGTTAGTTTGGTACCATAGCTCTACGAATTAATGGAAAAAAAGAATGTGTGAATTTTACTGACAGAGCTGTACACAACATACGAAAGGTTGATCAAGAATAAGCGGGAACACAGAGACCTGAGCAGGCCACACTGTGTGCGTGAAAGGGTCAGGCTGGAAAACCGCCTGGAGCACCTGGATGGTTGTTTGTGACTGAAGACAGTCATGAGGGATGATTGTGTGTGAAAACGAACTCTGTCTCTGATTAGGGAATGTGAGAAAGGAGGGAATCATCCTGTTTGGCCTCATAGCTCAGACTCGTATCTGTGGATGTAAATTACTTTCTTGACTGTTTTGCAAGGTCACTCGCTTGCTTGCTTGCTTTGCTTGCTCGCTTGGCTTTGGAATAAAGGAAATTTGCCTTGAGAAGAGAGAAAGTCCGACTGATTTCTTCACCACATTTGGTGATTTCAGTCACTGCGTTGGGCTGATTTCTTCGCTGCATTTTACCCTGAATTAAACAATAGGGTTTTGTTCAAAACTTCTAATTGAAGCCATCTGTTTCTAAAAGATGAGCTTTAACAAAAACAAAATTTATGAATTTAAGCTAGAAATTACTGTGAAAGATTCTATGGCATGTCTCAACCAGGAATGAGGGCTATGTGAACAAAGGTCTTCTGCATTTTAAAAATCATTCAATTTCTTTTCTTTTACTGTAATAATCTAGTGAGCAGTATTTTGTGTTTAAGGCACTACTGTTTCATCTGGCAGGAGAACACACAGGCATAAGTCTCGTGTGTGTGTAAGGTATTAACCTTTACCTGAAGTTGGTGGTGCTCAATTATTTCCATAAAGGAGCTTTTAAGAGTATGGTTTTAAGTTAATGAAAAAGTAAAATCTTACTGTTTCCAAGCACTGTGATAGAATTGCAGGTGGCTTTGTGTAGTGAGTGTGGCAGGTCAGCCACTTTACAGGAATACAAGTCTTCATATTTGTGATAAGCGTGTTGTTTTCTGAATAGGTATAAAATGCTTATTCAATAAACACAGCAAATGAATTCTGTAATTTTTTTGTACTGTTCAGCTGCAACTTAGAAACAAACATGATTTAAATATTTTTTTCCAGGTATGAATTATTAAAAGAGGTACTTGTTTTCAAGAAGTACTATGGACGACATGAAAAAAGCTGGTAACAGCTCTTGCAATGATGGAGTTCTACTTAGAATGGGCCTCAATGATAACAAAGCTGGAATGCAAGGTTTGGATAAAGAGAAAATCAATAAAATCATCATGGAAGCTACCAAGGTTGGTTTGATTTCTCTTTTCATGTTGTCCATTATGATAAGACCCTTTTCAGCCCCTACCCAAATTTTATCCCTCATGTGTAAATGGAGGGCAGCTTCTAAGTAGGAATGCATGGTGGGAGGAAGAGACGGGACTGTAGGTTAGCGTACAGTAGCGTACTGTCGGATTCATCCACAGGAACATGGGGGAGCACAACAGACTATGTCATTGGTGCTCTTTTTTTTTGCCTGATAAATACCACAGCATTGTCCAGAGGTAATTGTGAAGGTTTCAGCTTGCTTAGGCCTCTTGTCTTCCCTTTTTCCAGACCTTTTGCCTGCCCCATCATTACTCAGCCAAGCAGGTCTACCTCTACCTCTGTTGGTCACCTTCCTGTAACTGGTGAATTTGATGTAATCAGGTTTTTCTAGTACTTTCAGTAGAATTTATTTGTGCTGACTGTTAGTCTTCTTGACTCTCTTCTCAGTATTCAAGAGAAGTATGCCAGCAATTTAGTACTACAAATCTACAGAGAATCCCACAAATCTACAAAGCATTGCAATATTAGTCCTCTTACTTGTTCTTGGAGAGTCTTCACATAGAACTATATGGGGATAACAGTTTATTTGAGCAACTCTGAATTTTCTTACTTTTCCTTGCACAAATGTGTATTTCATTTGGTGTCACTGTGGCTCTAGGTTATGTGCTTGATATGTTGCTCATGAATTCTTTGCTGACTGCTGTTGCTCTGTGGTAGACTGCTGGGGCGGGGGAGCAGAAAATATACTACAAACAGCTCTTATTTGGCAAACTTATTTTGCTTGCATTTTCACTTTCATGATACTTTATATGCTACCAAGCCCTTTATTGATTAGATGTTTCTTCTACTTATTCTATTCACTCTTTTTTGAAAACCTAGTGCTTTGTCAGACATATCCCTAGTAATGATATTTGGATAAATTGTTTTATCAGAACAGTTACTGTTTCATTTCCTGGTACGAAATAGCATGAACTGTAAAATAGGCTTTCAAAACTGGCACCTATGTATTAGAATATATTCCTGTCAAAAAAAGCAAGAGAATATAAATACCAGATACAGCTTGAGAAATCTGGAAAGAAACATTGATTCTTTTTCTTAAGCTTTTCTTTAGTCTTCAAAATTACACCTACAAACAATACCCACAATTGTATTTTAACAAGATTTTATAGCATTTCAACTGCGAAATTCTGCAAGAGATGTAAAAAAAGTCCACGTCTTAATAACAATCTTAAGTATTGGGTTGCTTCCCACACCAACATTTTGGTACTTACTTCTTTCAGGTGGTCTCAACAAGTCAGGTTTGATTGCAGAGGGAAAAAGAGATGAAGTGCATGTCTGATACTGAAAGAAAACACACAAGTTTCTTCTAAGCAACACAAGAGATTTCTTCTAAGCAGTGAGACATGACACGTTACAGTCTTGCCATTCATCCTTTTGATAAAAGTGGCTGTTATTCCTTTTTATATAAATGCCTGATTCTAATTTGACTATGGCTGATTTCTTGGCATCAGTGAGAGTTTGGTAGTCAGAGACTTTGTGCTGAAAATTTATCCACTTTTGCAGATTTATTAGGTGGTTCGATAAAAGACATTACCTCTTCCTGCAAATGTAGTTTCTCTTCTAAGCTAAGCAGATGTTGCAAGAAAAATATTTGATGTGCTGGTTTTGAATTTTCCTCTCTTCTATTTTATTGTATGCCCTCTTTTCTTTGTCATGAATCAGGAAGGGAAGTCATGTTACAGTTTCCCTACATGATAGTTGTCTTTTAATGTTTTCATTACATCTGCTTTTATTCATTCCTTTTCTTAAAGGAGCAATTATATGCTTCAGAGCAAGAGGACTTTTTCATACCCATTTGCTTTTCATCATCCTCTACCAAATAGCTTCTAATTCTGCAATGTCCTTCAATATTAAATGGTCAATGAAATATTTAACATTATAACTGGATTTGACTTTTACAATATCATTGTTTATTTCCCTGTAGATTAAACTATATGGAAGTCTGGCAAAATGTGTAAATCGGGGTTTTTGTTAGAGTTTTATATTCCTTATCTTGGAGGTATTGCAAAATATAGTCTGACTTTTATCTACCATTTTGGAATTTTTGTTGTCAAGTGTTAGAACGAGTAAACATAGTAAGTTCTCTAAATAGTCCCTTGTGCCCATCTCGATATAGAGGATCTACGAAGGAGAAATAATTTGTGTCATTTGAGGAGAAAAATGTAAAGCAGCGCTAGTGTCCCTTTGTGTATCATTTATATGAATATCCAAAGTATGCATTAGAAACTGTTGCCTTGTTTTAAGTTTTCTGTATTTAAAGATCGAATGTGTGTTTTTTTTATAAGACAAATTAAAACCGTGTTTTTGCAATTTTCTTCCAGGGTTCTAGATTTTATGAAAATGAACTTAAAAAAGATCAACAAGTTAATGAACGAATTGAAAAAATGATGCGGCTAAAAGAGAAAATTACAACACAACAGCTCTTGAAAGCACAACTGCAGGTATTAATCTTGTAAAGACTTTTTGGAATAAATGATGAATGGTGAATGTTTTGGTATGTTCTAGTTTGTTCTTATCACCAGAATTTAATGCAATAATGTTAACTACCGTTTTGACGTTAGTCATGCAAGTAAAAGTGTATGAGGTTTTGATGATGTAATCCTAATGTAAACGTGCTAGAAGAGTAGATCACTGCAAATCACTCCGGAATGTTCTCTAAATTACTAAAATGAAGCAAAGTAATTCCTGTTCTTTGAAGTCTGATCGGTTTAAGGGGATGTCATTATGGTTTATGTAAAAGTTTTGTTAAATACCTTGTTGATAAGTTTCATATCAGTCTTGAATTTACTTCCTGTTTTTAAAATACATTTGCGTTCAATGGCCTGTAGTGGGATGAGGAGGATCACAGTTGTCAACTCTTCTGGATATAATTTATTCTGTATTGATGCTAAATAATGAAAAAATCATCATGGCAAGCAGTCACAAGCAATGCAAGTGTCCTGAACTAGAATGATGAAGAGGCTATTTCTCTTCTCAAATGCTAATGATAAATAATACTATCCAAAATATTACTGTCTATGAAATGTTGTTAAAACAACGGCACCAAGATTGCACTCCAAACATTCTTAGGCTCAACAGAATTAAAGTTGCTTGTAGAAGCTTAATTCCTTTCTTTTTTCATTTGTACTGTGATTCAGTCTTTAATTACATTATTGCTTGCTATTTTTGTCTGACATGATTCCTGCTTCATTCAGTGCACAGTGCAGACAGTGTTCACTGAGTGGGCAATTACTCAATATTTACTGTTGTCCTCATTGTTCAATGGGTGGCCCCAAGCATTGTTTGTTGTGCACCAGTCTAATCCAGTTTTGAATGCAGAATTACTGACTTCCTCATAGGCTTTTCTATGTTGTACACCACATAGTGTGAATTCTTTAAATTATTCTTACAGTACTGCAGCAAAGTAGAGTGATATTTTTGTTTTGTAAATGAGGAGCTGAAGCACATGAATATGAAATACAGCCATTAATTTTGAATGCCATTGTGAGGATTATAGGTCCCGAGCTTTGGTGTACAGTCTTTTGTTGTTCATTGCAGATTTGTGAATTGCTTGTGTGGATTAGATGCCAATGTCTCAGAGTTGTGCCCAGAAAAGCTTGCAATTACCGAATACCTCTGAAAACTTTGTTTTAAGCCTGTATGCCTCAACTGTTTTTAGTTAATCTTTAACATGGATTAGTTATGTGTGCTTTTTTTTTTTCTGGGGTAGCTTTTAAGTCATTTAATTATGAAAAAATACTTCCATTTCCATCCTTCCTTCACCACAGAACTTTTAATTTTACAGACAACAGTCTTATAAAATGAACGACACAGATCCTATAAAATTAGCATGTAGTTATGTAATTGAAGAATATATAGTGCATATAGTGAAAGTCAATAAATTTTACTTTCTGTTACTACCCTTGTTCTGAACTTGATTATTTGATCTTGTAACATGATGTTATTTTCTTTTAATGTTTTGCATGAAAATTGCTTTATATAGAAGAAAAAAGAAGCTTAAGAAGAGAGGGGAATTCTTGCATGTGGGTCTTACTGGGACCTGAGTTTCATACTCCATGTTTGAGATCTTTATACCACTTGCTCAAGTAGCAGTCATCTTTATTTCCCGTGGAGTAACTGTTAAGTCTACTGCCATACTGCATGAGAACTGTCATTAAAAGGGGATAGCATGCACACTTTTTTGCTGGCTATTTTGAGATCTTTGCTGCTATAAAAACATGTCAAAATTTTGAATTTTGATTCCATCTTCTGTATGCAGAGAAGCTCTGGTTCATTACTGTTCTTGCCCTCATTTCTTCATCACAAGTCCTGACCCTTTTGCTCTCTCCTCGCCTTTCTTTTCATTTACCCTAGCCTGAGTTTTCTTTTTACTGTCCCACCTGTCCAGATTACCATCAGTCCTCTTTCCAAAGCAGTCCTTGTCTATGCCCCCAGAATCCCCATTGAAGTCTCCTGGCCCAGCCAGTCTTTATCTGTCTGTATCCGGTATCATAAATGCCTGCCCCTTTTACTGTTACCTACCCGCCAGCCACTCTTTCCCCAAGCCGTTATCTCCACCTCTAACTTGCAAGTCTTGTTTGTCCTATTTGGTTTTCTTAATATATGCTGTGTGTTGCTTAATCAGCTTCTCTAGGTCTTCAGATACAGGTAGTGTTAGCTCTCATTATCTTCTTTTTTTCTTTATTGTTGTTGTCAATCAGGTTCTTCAACTCTTCTTGTTAGTACTACCTTATGATACATACAATCATAGAATCATAGAATGGTAAGCGTTGGAAGGGACCTTAAAGATCATCTGGTTCCAACCCCCCTGCCATGAGCAGGGACATCTTCCACCAGACCAGGTTACAGCACGAGCGAATCTGATCTGCTAAGATTTGTAAATGGGAGGTACTCCAGAATTACAACGGTATCCATACATCTACTTCTGTGAATGCTGCAAGTTCTCATCTGCAGGTCAAGTCTTGTTTGTAGGACAGCTAGAGGCTCAGATACAGCTTCCTAAAGTGGCAGTTGATGTAAGTGTCATAATGTAAAAACAAACAAACAAATCCCCACTTACTGGGTTTGTTGGACAAAATCCTTGTTACCTGGTGGAAACAGTAATGTAAATAAAATGTAGAATCTGCAACATAACTCTGCCTTTCTCACAACCAGAGTGTGTGTATGCCAAAGAATTTGTGAGGATATTTCTCACATTTTTAGTTTTCCTTAAAAGGCCTTCTTTGCAGAAGGGCACTTACCACCATTGGTTTTGCAAATATGGGAGATTACAAAGTACTTGTAATTCTTCAAATTGCTATTTCCCTGTACAAATATTTGGTTTGTTTGTTTGTTGTTTTTTTTTTTAAATAATCATAAATGTGAAAGGTAGTTTGAAGTTTTCCCAATGATTGTCATTGTCGTCTTTTAAGAGAAATTATATACAGTATCATGTAATTCTTAATTTTTGAAAACTTTTCTGTAACAGATTATCATAGCAACCTAGAGTGGAATTGCTTGAAATTCAGCAGTAGTCAATAGTACTTTAAAAAAGTATCCAGCTGCTGCCACATTTGCAAACTGCTGTACTGATGTTTGCTATTTTTATCCATGTGTATATTATCCCAGGTGTTTATTCTGTAAATAGTTAGTATTGTCTTAAAATAGTATTACTGTCTGTTTTCTCTTCACTTTGTCAGATACTTTTATGAATAAAAAAGAGATTTTGAATAACATTTTCCATCTTACTTTGATGGAGCAATTTAAGACAGAAAACTTGTATTTGCATCATATGATAAGAAAGAATGAGAAGTTACTCTTTGAAGTGTCTAAAAGTCGCAATAAGCAAAATTAAATGTCTAATTACAATTTGTACTGCTCAGGGTTTTTTATCTAGTTTGGGAGTAAAAAAGCTTAGTATCTGTTTCTGTCTTGAAAGGAAAATGGAAAGCAGCTTTTAAAAACTTGTCAGCGTGGCTTGCCTCTAAGGAACTACTCCGTAACTCTCCGTATCTTACTAAGGAAACATTTGTAGGTGCCCAGAATTCTCTTGAGTATGTCTGGGTGTGTTTTGTTTTGGCATATTACTTAAATCAGTTGCTTTTGCTGAAGAATTATCTTTTTCTGTTTTTTTTTTTTTTTACTTCATTCTTTAGGTGCATATGTTAGCTGGTCATAAGTATCATGTTAGAAATACATTTGGGAAGAAAAAGCAAAAATAATTTTGTTACAAATGTGAAACAGAAATCATGTAACTAGGGGAGCTATTGACAGTATTAATTAAGCAAGCAGCTTAAATTTGAGAGTAACATGAAAATTATCTGTGAAGTTTAGTTTAAAATAAGGATGTTTTTCATGATTATAGTATGACTTGAACTCTTGCTGTATTAGTAGCATAATGAAAAGAATGTAAATTCCCAGCTTTTTTGTTATTGTTGTTTGAATGGCTTTCCCCTTGTGCTCGTAATTCGCCTAAACAGGTTTCTCAGCCTCAGGGAGCATACTGTGCTTTTCTGTATGAAATAGCCTAGTTTGAGGCCCCATTCTAGACTTTCATCCTTCAAATCAGCTTGGACCGAAACAGAGGAAAGACTTTGTAAACCATTACTTGGCCGTTTAGTTAGGACACTAATAGCCTCTTGCCTTGGTTCAAGTGTCTTCAGATCAGAGGGTGGGGTTTTGAAGGAGGTTTTTGTATTTTTTATTAAGCAACTCTGTCGAGGGGAAAAAGAGAGAAATTGTCTTAAAGTAACTGTGCAAATTGCACATAAACATTATTCTCTAGGACTGTAAACTATGTGTAATCAATCCAGAAGGACTTCTGTAATGGCACCTTGATGTCATGAAATATGTGTGTGTGTCCTTGTGCTTGCAAGCAAAGTGAAACTGGTTCCTTTTCACTACTTCAATTTCTTGAGCTCTATCATGCCTATTTTTTTTTATTTTTTTTTTTCTGGCAGTAGCAGCCTGTTGTTGTGTAAATAGAGGTTAGCATGGTCATGAGTGTGGTTAGATAATCATAGTTTGATAACACTTCCTTTTTTCTTTTTAAATATTTTCTGTTTCACTTCTAGAATGATGTGTGGTACTGCCGACATAGTCATCTTAATTCAGCAGACCTTAAAAGTCACTTGTCAAATAATGCACTTGTACTTTCTGGTGACACTCACAGTTCATACCTCATTCATAGTTGAAATATATTTCAGAAACAAGCACATGATCTGCATGTCTTTTGGTAAAAGAATGTAAGCAAATTAAGCACAAAGCATTTTATAGAGAGGTCTGTGTGCTTGGCCTCTGCCTCACAACACCATGGAGCTGATGAAGCAGGAGTACTGCTCACAGTCTACTGGTAGACGATACATCCTTAACTGCTGGAAACACACACACTTTCTATGTATGGGCCTTTCTTTAAAAGTCATCTTGCAGTTCTGCTAGTAATCCAGCCTTATATGGTATGGATTCCTGTAACAAATGTTGAGGAATTTTATGAAGGGATTAACAGTTGCTTACTTGGCAATAAATTAACCTGGTTGTTTGTGACCTTATTTCTGACAAGGCAAGATAGATGGATGGATCTGCCTTGTGAGCTGTTGGTCTTCTCTTCACTGGTCTTCACTTCACTGGCCAATTTTCTGAAGTGTGGTAGCTTAATTTAGGGGTGTTGGGAATTTATCTAATAGCATGTCTACAGGTTTTTTAAATAACCTGTATCACAGTAGCTAAGGCTGCATATTCAGTGGTCTTACAAAGTTTCTGCCTGAATGAGACGATGTATATATATTTTTAGTTTTACCACATAGGTGTGGTTTTGTTGTTTATTGTGTTGGGGTTTTTTCCATTGGGTTTGGGAATTTTTTTTTGTACTATTTGCTACAGCAGTGTTCTCTCTGAGAGCAAGTTTCGTGAGAAACTTGGTTGGGGTGTTTTTTTTTTTTTTGTGATGCTGTTTTGGTGGGGTTTGGGTTTGGTGGGGTTCTTTTTTAACTATGTGCCGGATGCATTTGAGTTTTAAGGATCATCTGTACTGTTGCTTCTGCCAGGTTAGTAGTTTTTCAATTATTGGTTTGTTCTGTTCAGGTGGACAAACTTGTGATAGAACTGGAACAGAGCCGTAACCTTAGCAGTACAATTGTACACATTGACATGGATGCCTTCTATGCAGCTGTGGAAATGAGAGACAATCCAGAGCTGAAGGAAAAGCCTATAGCAGTGGGATCAATGAGCATGCTGGTAAGTCTGAATGTCAAGCTAATACAGAAATCAATTACATGAATCTAAAGCCCAATAATAACATAAAATAATGATGCTGTTATATACAGAATTTTTATAAATGTGGAAAAAATAAAAAAAATAATAGAGGAAACATCAGTTCTTAGACTAGACCATGTAATCTGGATTTTCTTTTTCTGTAAAAATTGTACTGGTGAAAGATATAAGGATGTAGACAGATTGAAAGGTGGGAGGGGGAATCCATATAAACTCTCTGCCTTGTCAGTCTTTTCTGCGTAGTGATAGGTGATTAGAACTTGATTATTTAACACTGAACTTCAAGAAAAACTTGATTACTGGACACTAAACTTATTTAATCTCTCCTAAGTCCACCTCAAACTACCACGCTAGGAGATTTGGTGTACGTGCAGCCATGCCTGGATTTATTGCTAAAAAGCTATGTCCACATCTGACTATAGTACCATTAAATTTTGAAAAATACGGCAAAGTGAGTAAAGAGGTAAGTCTGAAAGCGCTCTCTAACCAGAATTTAGTGTACTTGGTTTTAGACTCTACCAATGTATCAGTTGTAGGTAAAATGAAAAGTGGTAGTTCAAATAATAAACTCTTCAGTGATGTGGCTTTGAACATAAGTCAAACAAAACATTGGTGCTTTTGGGCAAGGAGATGAAGCAGCATCACGTTCACCCTTCTTGCTATTTTAGTGAAGTCGGTAGTGATGCTGATAGAGATTTTCAAAACTGTGTAGTAAGCTAGTGATACTACTTGAGCCTTATTATTCTTAAAACTTTAAAACCGTGGAGTACAATCTAGTTACGAGGAAGCTACAAATACATAGGAAACATGGAGATAATAATTACTTACAACGCATAATCATTTTGAATGCTAATTACTGGAGAGAGAAGGAAAGAGCATTAGTGAGTTCTAAATGCAGATTCATTTGTTTTAGAAGAAGGGACTTGAAATAAAGAGCAAAAAACTAGGGAGGCACAAAATCGCATTTTGCTTTAACGGAAGTAATTTTACTTAGTGCCCGGAGAAATACTTAGGATACTCAAAATCCTGTTTAAAAAAAAAAGTCTTTTGTAGGTCTTAAACTAGTGCATGGCATGTCTCTTTACTGCAATAAAATTGTATCAAGATTTATTTATTTATTTTTATGGAGCCTCAATATCTTCACATAAATAAAGCTAGTTACTAATTTTGATCTTATTTTTCTCACTTCTGTGGTGAAAAAGCGCATACAAATATGAGTATTTCAGAATGGGTTAGAACTTGTTAAGGATCTTGGATTTCATGTTATGTATTTCTTGTGTTGTTTAATGAGATAAAGTATTAAAGGTTCAGGTTGATTTGGGTTTTAGTTATTTTTTTTCTGTTGGTATTTGGATTGAAAATATTTAAATGTATTTCATGTTGTCATTAGAAGTTAAGCAGTGAATTCTATCTTTCATCAGTTTCAGAAAGATAAATCGCATGTGAACAAATGTTGTGATACCTAAGAATCTGACCAAAACTGATAGAGAAAACATGATGCAGTCGATTTTTCCTCCTTGTTTAACAAAAAGGGGGGGCGGGGAGGGAAGAGGAGAAAAGGCAGAGATTTTATTTCAACCCTTTAATTAATTAAGTTGCCTTTGGGGAAGATGCACTTATCACTAAAGATTTTTCTAAGAAGTTTTGGCTGTGGCATGAACCAGTGCTCTAAAACACTGGCTGTAACTTTAATTTGAATGTAATGGATAACTTGGGTGTTTGGTTTTTTGTAACCATTGCATGTGTGGTGTCTGATACACAGTGCACAGAAAGGTGCATCAGTTCATGTGCTTTGCTGAGTTCCCAGGTCCCCAGAGCTTTATTCAGGTGGTTACTGCAATCTCTGTGAACCTAGTGCCTGTAGAGTACTTATATGCTGATCTTCGTGACCTCTGCAGTAAAATACACTGCTCAAAATCTGTTTAGTTCTCACTTACTATTGATATCTTGCTACTTGTGAGAAGCAGCACTATAATTTTCCAATATCAATAAATAGTTTGTTCTGTAAATATCTTTAATATTGATTGGTCATCTTGAGGTTTCAGAGTATGTTTTTTCACCTCATAATTGTGTGTCAAGATCTGCTCGTACAGCAACATGGCTTTGAACTTTCACTATGTGTTTATCAAGGTTAGAGAAATACTGACGGAATATGATCCCAATTTTATGCCTATGGGCCTAGACGAAGCCTACCTGAACATAACAGAGCACTTGGAGGAAAGACTGAACTGGCCTGAAGATAAGAGAAGATTCTTTTTTAACACAGAAAGCATTACAGAAAAAAGTAAGCAAATTACTCTCTTTTCATGCAGTCACCTGACACTGAGGGGACAGATGGATTCTTTTAAGGATCCTTGGCAGAATGATGACAGCACTAAATTGTAATTAAAAATTAAGTTTTATTAACAGGAAATTATGATTAGTATAGCACAGAATCTATTATTAGAATATCACAGGATTTCTACAAGCAGAATCAATGTAGTACAATCCAACATAATACAGAATTTGTGACACAGCTTAACTGGTGATTTTTAATGACCTGCACCTTCTGCAGATCGGGTTGGATCTTAATGCATGCTTTGCTGTATCGAAGTAGCAATTGTAACCTAGACTCAAAAATCACAGAAATGCATACGAGTCACTCCCTCAGTCCTCGGAGGAAGCAGAGGATGGTGGAGGCATCCCTGGCCACCGTGGGGTCCTGGTGTCACTGTCCTGCAGCAGTTCTGGGCCACTGTCCTGCAGCAGTTCTGGGCCACCACGTTCCGCCTTAGGGCTTGTAGCTGCGTGGTTTGATGGACATCACTCTGGGTGCTGTTACGCTTCCCTGCTCTGTGGCGGGGCCATCAACCACACCGGGCTGGCCGGGCGCCTGGGACCTTCAGAGCCAGCAAGGAGGGGAGTAATGGGCCTGGTACCCCGGAACCTGAAGACAGTGGGGAGGGGAAGAAGAGATCTGTTTGGTTTGCCTACTTTGTGCCAGGGACCTTCAGGGCCTGATAATAAGGGGGAAGGGAACGAATACGCAGCCTACTCGGTCCCAGAGAACGGCTGCTTGCCTTATAAAGTGGTGTTAGTTATGCCAGCCACGGTACCAGGGGTGAGGAGCAGGGAGTACCGGTCACACATGCAAATAATGTAAGCTTCAGATAAGCTGTGCCCATTGAAAGTGTAGATACTTAAGTCCTTGCATAATTTGTCTTCTGTATACTCCACCTCCAGTTCGTTAGTTTGCAGGTTAACAACTTCAACTACTCACCTGCGCTTAAAAGATACGCTGCTGATGATTTGGACTTGGAGGATTTTTTGTTTTTTAACTTGTGTGAAATGTGTGAAAAGTAGTATTAGTCTTACTAAACCTGGGGTTTTTTAGGTGTGTATTTTTCTTTTACAATTCAACATGATAATTTTGCAAATAAGTAGTAATAATCTTATGAGTTAAGGAGGTGTAGAATAAACTTACTCTTCTAAAGGTTATTTGTATTTTGCAAAGATGTTTCCTAAATACTGTAGTGAGTCCTGTACATCAGAAACATGAGAAATTGTCTGCAAAGACACTGTGCATAAGCGCTAGCTACATGATTATTTTACAAGACCAAAAATGTATAAAGTAATGAGCACTGCAGGAGTTACGGTAATGCTTAAGATATGACTGGATTTCGCTTGGCTCTGGAAGATGGAGTTGGAACTAGATCCACAACTGTGTACCCAATGAGGAATAATAAAAAAGGAGGAGTCGTACAAATGGTTGATTGATGCACAAACTGGAGTATTTATATTATCGGTATTCAAAAATTATCTAAGTAGCCATTAAGAAGACAGTCAAGGATAAATTACTGCTGAAAAGGATTAATAAAGTAGAGACTAACCAGCGTAGTCTTTACAAAATAGATATATCACTGATGTGTAGTCATGTGCGTCTTCATACTTCTCTGACATCTTTGTTCTTCTGAAACACGAACACTCAGAATGTGAAACCGTCGCAGTAAAGTTTGTAGAGTCAGGCAAAGGGTTGCTGGCATTACTTGTTTTACCATAACCGCAGTTGAAAACAAGAAGTTCACCAGACTGATGGTTCTAGAACCAGATATTCCAGAACTCTGATTTTCTTTGGAGAATATTGAAAAAACTTCTCCAAAAGGTCTTTACTTCCACAAAAAAAGGAGCATCTGGCCTTCATCCTGATATAAAACAAAAATAATGCCAAAATTTTGAACATTTTTCTGCTGCTACAGCAAAAGGCCATTACATGTTGTTGCTTTTCTGGAAGTTATGTACAGTCTTCTAGCCAATTCTTCCAGTCACAGCCAAACTCAAATGATACTCGGAACAAAGCAGTTGTGACTCTCCTTTCTTCAAACAAAAAAGCAATGCAATTGCTTTGGCTAAATAATTCTTTGTAACTGCTAATGAACTCTCTTCAGCCACTGCAGAAGGTAATCAGTGAAGTATATGTTTTATATGGATAGATTAATTGTTTGTGTTTCTATCTAACATAGATAAAGATGATAGAAAAACATCTGCCAAATTTAATGAAGATGCATGCTCTCCTTCACCGGTACTGTTTGAAGACAGTACACCTCTGATGGATGACGCCCCTGAACAAAAACATCAATCTGTGGGAAACTTGGTTGTCTTTGGAACTTCGGCAGAGGAAGTTGTGAAGGAAATTCGCTTTAGGATTGAGCAGAAAACTCAACTGACTGCTAGTGCAGGTATTCAGACACATATGAAAAATAATAATAATGCTTTGTATTTCCACAGTGCCTTCTACTATAATCTCAGAGGGCATTAATTAAGAAAGTAGCATTGCCACAGTGTTCTTGTGCTGTAGAGAAGTATGCTATCTCTGCAAGTCTGCAAAGACTGTGACTTTCAAATGTTTAAAGAGGTGTTATAGCTGTCAAAGCCACTCCTGTTTTTATTTTTTTTTTTTTTATTCGTAGAAAAAGTTATACCATCTCTTTGCTTCTTTCTTCTTGAAATAGAAGTGGTGTGGAAGAATGGCCAGTGCACTTAGGAGCTAATCTTAGCACTGGTGTTTGTTGTTTTAGTGCTTCATGTAAATTGTTTTTGTAAGCCTGTGGTCATAGTGAAATTTGTCATGGTTGCTAAACTGCTGTTGGTTTGAATAGCAGATCCGTATCATTAAGTATTTCTAACAGTTGTCCACACCGTTCCTTGCTTAAGGCAATACCAAAATTTGTTAAAAAGTTAGTTCTCAGAGAAGTAAACGTGTTGAAGTTAATAAACTATTTACTAGCTTTTTAATATTTACCATTGGAGTTTTACGTCTTTTGACTTCAGGCAACCTACCTGTAAGTCTCAGCTGTTTTGATAATAATCTGGATTAAGTCACTAAAAAAAGCATATGTCCCTAGCGACTTAGTTTCAAAGCCATGCGGACTGCTTTGTGAACCAGGTCAGTGAGGCATCGGGGAGGACTGAGCGTTATAAAGCAGATGTGGAATGCCAGTGAAGTGCTGAATGTAAGCAGAGGTAAAGGAACAACTAGTACCAAGAAACAGGATGAGACCCCACCTCCCATATATGTTATCTTATGAGTGGTAGCAAAATAATAATTTTCTTCTACTGAAATCTTGTGTTCCTAAGGGTAAGTTAGTGTTTAGAAAACAGACATGGCT
>Ga0181612_156862_pt1 | contig 23148 bp, 17 predicted proteins | sample HoacroProtozoa21_FD_119630 | JGI IMG/M metagenome (GOLD analysis project Ga0181612, IMG submission 119630) | Hoatzin crop microbial communities from Cojedes, Venezuel. Combined Assembly of Gp0051906, Gp0051904, Gp0051908
AGTGTGCTTACACCCAGCACACCCACGAGCCGAGGCACACACGCAGAAACCCATTAGAGCTGTAACTCCTGGTCGGGTGCAGAGTCACTGCGCTGTGCATTCTTGGCAGCACGAACACTTCCCCACCTTCCCCCAATGTAGTATCAATCTTTAAGTCTTGTTGTCACCTCAATAAAATTATAAGTGTTCTTTTATTACTGCCATATGTATTGTCAGACACAAACCTTTATCCGCTGCCATGAGACAATCTGAAAATGGCTCTTGCACACTTGGCAACAGCCAGCTGAGAGCCCGCCTCTGTTTAGACCAGGTATGAAGCTTGAGAAAGCCTATTTGTTTCATTACTGTTTTCCCAGATTTTCACCAGTAAGAAAGGAAAAAGAAAAAAACACTCATTTTCTTCATCAGTAAGGTTATTTCAGGTTTTAGTGCAAGACTTGGATGCAGTGGACAGATTCTTGGCTGCTATCAGTCACTGTGTCAATTTACACCCAGCTCAGGTGCCAGTGTTTTGTTAAATCAAACCTCTGCATTTGATAAAATAGGTCTTTATGAAATTAAAATTAGGTTTTAACATCTGTAGCAAACAGAGGGTGTGCTCACATGTCACATCTGCACCTGTGCAAATGCCAATTAACCCAGTATAATTAGTCACAATTTTTATTCATTAGCACTAAGATTAGAATCAAAACCAGGATTTACTCCCTCTTCCCCCCCACCCCCCCATTCTATTCCAGATCATGACCTTTCTACAGCTACAGTGTATTGGGGTTTTTATGTAGGTGGCCACGTGGGGCCAATCTTTAAAATAAATTTGAAAAACCACCAAAAACAAGCCCTCAGAACCAAATTCCCAAGACCTCAGCACCTGAAATGCAGACATGATTTTCAAAAGAGTCTGGTTCTTATTTAACCACTTAAAAAAAGTTGTAAATCTTTGGCCATTCTCTGCCTCTAGCAGTTTTTATCATGGTGCACATCATCAAAAGAAACCAATGCACAGAAAATGGAGCATTTTTGACAAAATTTGGCTCCTACTGTGAGCCTTGAACACTTCTGAAAATGGTGACAGAATATCACTATTTCATCACTGCACAAGCCTTTCTGACCCTACTTCAGATTTTGCCACAAATACATGTTATATGACGAGCAACAATGCTTCCCCCCATTATTTATCATTATTCGTTAATCACACCTCATCAATCTTCTATATTATTTATTGTTGTTATTCATTACTTCTTGAATTAATAATAACTATAGCAAGGACTACCATTATGAATAGCATGGGGAAGTACAAGATGTTTTTGTAGGTCTTCTCGTGTAAAGTACTGGACACCCACAGGCCTATTTATGAAGATGTGTGCTGTGGATATGAAGAGTAGGAAGAATATTGTAACTACCATGGTTTTGTGAGAAGTATTACTTATTATCCCAAACAACATAATCGAGGAGGAAGAAAAAAAATAAAGAGTCAAAAAAGCTTTCAGACACTGAACTCTTCTTCAAAATTTAAATAGGAGTAGCAAAATTTGCTTTTGGATGCTATTATGTTATTATTGGATTGAAAGGAATGGATTAGCTTCTGTTGTTAACATCCTTTCACGTACTCACAACTCTCCTGAGCACTAATTTTTTTTATTTTAATTCTATTTCAGTATTATATGGAGTTGTATCGATCTTGATGGAGCTCCTGACACAGAAATTTATCTCCAGGATGGCTTTCTGATCACTTCCTAAGGTAGAGATTGTGATCTCAATTGAAATAGAAGTTGCTCCTGAGCTTAAAGAAATGTAACACCCTTGATCTCGATGTCCATCAACAGAAAGCTTGTTAAAGTATTCTTAAAAGCACTCAGTAAGGGATGGTTCATGGCTGTCCTTACTAGTTGATTTAAGAGCTAAAATTTCTTCACCTAACATAGATCTTCCCTCTGCTGGAAATTAAACCTAGTACTCATTGTCTTACATGCTCAGAGAACAACTGATCCTCTGCTAAAATGTTTTTTAGCATATTAGAAGGCTGCATTTTGTCCTCTTTCAGACTTTACTTATTAAAGCTTAAATCCTTCAACTTTTCTCATAGCTCCTGTTTTCTAAAACTTTTCTCTTCCTTGCTGCTATCTCATTGAATCTCTCCAATTCGTCCACGTTACAAAACACGATACCCAAAAGACCTCATACTCCAGCTGAAGCCTCCTTAGTGCCCAGCTAAGCAGAATATATGATCTACCTGGTGTTACTTTCCAGAACAAAATTTGCCTTTTCTCCCTGTTAATTCGTATTCATCTTGTGCAATATTATAACCCTTGATGCTTTTCCACTGTACTCCCATTAAGGCAGTTATTCTATTTCATGGACATAGCCATGTTTCTCTGTCCTAAGGAGTCATTTGCACCATTGTCCTATTGAATTTCATCTTGTTGATTTCGTGCTGCGCCTCCTACATATCAGAAACATTTTAAATTCTAATCCAGTCTCCCAAACTGCTTGCAGTCCCTTCCAGCAAAGTGTCATTTGTAAATTTTATAGATGTGCACCTCAGTACATCATCCACATGGATAATGAAAATATTGAAGAAGTGTGGGACTCCAATTCTAATGTCCTTCCAGTTTAAAGGAGAACTATTCATGTGTGACTTATCAGGCAATTGTGGATGCATCCTGATCTAGAGGACTTCCTCTAGATCATATTTTTCTAGTCTGCTTATAAGAAAACTACGTGGGATCATATTAAAAGCAAGATACATCACACCTATTGCATCCTTCTAAAGCACTGTGGCAGGTGGCCCTGTTAAAGAAGAAAATCAGATTGATATGACAGGATTTGTGCTTTGCAATCCCATGTTGACTGCACCTTTTATCATTTTATTATCCGCCAGGTGCTTATAGAAGTATTGTTTAATAATTTATCCTATTATTTTTCTGGGTTAAGATGACTAGTCTATAATCCCCTGGGTCCACCTTTCCAAATGTAGGAACTATGTTTGTCCTCTGGTCCTCCGGGCCCCCTCCAGTGACAGTGAGCAGTCGAAGATAATTACTAACCATGCAGAGACTGCAGTAGCAGTTTCCTTGGGAGCTTTGTGTGGTTAGTCCGACTCATATGCATGTAACCTATGTGCTTTTTAACCTATTTGGCCCCTATTGTGGAAGACTCCTCTGCTTCAGAAAATGCCTTTTATTTTTTCTTCTTGGTCACCTACAGACATACAAGTCTGTATTTCTTCCTCTGCATCCCTTCCAAAGCCTTTCATCTGGAGGTTCATTCTCTCCTTGCCTTTTCGCCCTATTCTTTTGTATCCATTCCAGTCATTTATCAAGGCATTTACATTTGATTAATACTTTATTTTAATTTGTCAGGTCTTTAAAGATGTTTTCATGTGTTTGTATTGGTTTCTTTCTTTTCTTCCTGGGCTGCTGCAATTTAGTACTGTGCCATTAACATGGTCGGCTTTAGCAGCTGTCGATTAACCCTGTGTCTTTTCCCTACAGAGACTTCTGTGAAGTTCATCTATCAAGTTTCCTGCATTTGCTCTGCTCCATATTTTTCTGTTTTTCTGCCTTCTCTTTGAGTTCTGAATCCTACAGATCTGTGGTCACCATTTTCACAGAGGTTTATTTCCACCATCTAATTCTGCCCAAGCACTTCAGCTTAGGACTACGTTAAATGGTCATTTGTAAAACACACAAACAATCCTGAGCAAAGACATCAGCACTGGGAGTATTTCTCTTCCCATATGAGTCCTACCAGCCATTATACCCTATAAGGCCTTCAGGAACTGATTTTAATTGGATATGCCATAAAAATTAGGACTTGTATAGTTAGATTGTTCAAGTCTGGCAGGTGAATAATTCAGCTCTTCCATGTTTTCATCCATCTGTGATCTTTTACTCCATCTACTTTTGCAGCAGTATGTACTATAGGTTGCCATTCTCTATGGGGAACCATTACTTTATACAGGTTTCTTAAGAATCACATAAATCACATTATGAGGAAAAAAAAACACCTTTACAAAAAGCAACCCACAGTCATATGGCGAACAACTCTAGGGTTTCTTGAAACCTTTCCCCATTACATCTCAATTAATATGCTCAGGAAAATTATAGTAATAATAAAAGAGAAAAACAGGAGAATTGTAAGTTCAGTAGAAAGAGCATGCTGGAGACAGGCCAGGGCCCTGTGCACCAGCCCTTACACTTTATGTGTGTCTGACTGCAGGAGCTTGTTCTCCTCCCTCACTGTGGGTTTGGGAGCACAGAGAGTGTCCTTTGACATGCTACACACAAAATCCAAGTCCACTTTAGGTCATCTCTCAGGGAGCTAGCAGAAAGGCCTTTTCCCATCCTGTCCGCATGTGCTGATCCACATGCCTGCTATGCCTAGAAGGTAAACTACTCTCAGGTAAAACATTTTGATGCTTCCTTACCCCGTGTTTGGTGCCAATGAGCAGATGAGCAAAGCTTGCGTCCAAAGATCTCAGTTTGCCAAGAAACCCCAATTTCTTCCTGCTGGCTCTGAACTGGCCTCTTCCCCAAACAACCAAGCTGTATGACAGGAAGGGCATCCTCTACTTCAACCATCAATCATCCCTTTAATTGGTGATCAGATGCTGTGTGAGAGACCTGGCAGGTGTCAGTTCATTGCTGGGTAATTGAACGCAGCTTGCTCTGATGCACCCCTGCCCCTCCCCTCTGCAGTGTGTGGAGAATCAACGCAAGCCTGCAGTGTGACTTACAGTGGCAAAGGGGAAAGAGAAACGGGAGAATGCAGAAGTTTATCTCCCTCCAGAGCAGCGTCTGGATGACAGCTGAGGCAGCCTGAGATGAAAGGCATCTCAACCGTGCATCAAGATGATTATCTGACATCAGAGAAACTCCCAGTCACTGGCTGTCCTATCTCCTCACTGTCAGTGGCCGGAAGGAAACGGGTGTGCGTAGGATTTCCACTACACAGACTAGAAAAACAAATGAAAGAAACTTCTGGGACATGTACTCTTATCTCCCTCTGATGATCTAATGTCTCCCTTAGTTCATATGCTTGATTTTCTCTTTCTCTGTGTCCCTTTTTTTCCCCTCTCACTCACATAAGGTGTATGTACACCATCGTGCATTTTCCAAAAAACCAGTTTGGTGTAACCACATTTTAAAATCGCTGAAAATTAGAAGAAACGTGCTTTCCTCCAGGATAGATATTTAGGTCTTAGATATTTTCGGTTCCTCAAGATATCAGACATCTAACTCCTATTTAGGCGACTAACTCTTATTTTAATCAGCAAAACCTAGGTACTTAAATACCTTTGAAGAGCTGATCCCCAGCGTCTTCCAGCTACAGGATCCAATCACTGATTCATCAGTCTCTGGATCCAATCAGCAGTGACTGATTTAATGATGTCAATATTCCTTTCCACTCCTCCCCAGTTTCCTGTCCCTGCCGTTTATGACTTACTATAGGAAGGAACCCATTATGATAATTCAGTATTCCTACTGCAGAAAACTATGCTGAAAAAGAAAAACAAAATTATGCACAGGCCCAAGGAGCATCCGTAGCTGCAGCATCAGTGTCCAGGCTGCTATTTATTGAATTGTTTATCTATAATGCAATGCCACCATTTAAAAAATTAAATTAGTCTAATTATCCTATTTATGGAGATAACTCTCCTGTTACTACCACTCCCATAATTTTCCGCATTTTCATCTCCTAAATTATCCACTTCTAGGCTTTTTTCTAGCTCATATATATCTGAAAAAAAAAAAAAAATCCTTCGAGGTATAATTAACTTTTTCTTCCAGAATCCTAATTTCCTCTCACAGACATTTTCTGCAGTGTTTAAACTATTTATTATGCAAACTTAGAGAAGTCAAACTATGAATTATGTACAAATCTACGTACTGGAGTTCTCAGCTAATCACTGCATCTCTGTGTCTTGTGGTTCAATGTAACCAAAGTGCACAGAGTAGAAAATATCAGAGTCCAGCACTCAGTATATGCATTTCTTTCCTCATAATAAAAACATCCTTTCCCCAAAATTAAATAATTTGATGTCATCTTCTTTGTTTTAATTCTTTTTTTCGGGTAATTTCTTAACACCCACCACTATATTTGTCTTCCTTCACATCATACTTCCTTCACTTCTTTTACAGTGCTCTCAATAAACTGCAATCGGACATGTGAAGACTTGCAATGACTTCTTACGCCTGGTGAAAGTCTTCACACTTGGTGTTAGGTTTTTCTCTTTTTCCTCATCTTGGTTCATTTGTTTATTCTTTCCCCTTATATTTCTTGCGTTTTACACTGTGATTTCACATTGCAATTTTGAGGGTGGGGACTGTTCTTTATACATCTTGTCTTGTACTTATCAAAAGCATTTGTCTTTACACGTAATTTAGGCTTTGGCATCATCAGAAAGGGTACCGTTTTTACTGTTGTGATGAAAGCTACATGGGGCTTAAAGCCTAGACTAAGGCCTTAAAGACATCAAAAAGAATTATATTTGCAGTCCCAAGGATTTTTCAATCTGTGATTATTCTTTCTGCTAATTAATAGCACATCAGTGGCTATCTATCTGTCCTGTCAGCAGGAAGATGTTCAAAACCCCCTCTAGCTTTTCAGTGGCATATATTCTTGTGTATCTATTTTAACCAGAATGGAATTACATTGCTCGGAGAAACCATTTCTCCCCCAACGCATGCAACTTGAAAAAATGAAAGGAAAAAATATGCTTTTATTTATTTTTGCATATGGAATTTTTATGATTCATTAGCACAGAAAGTGGACAAGCACTGTGGGGTTGTGTCTAATGAGACAAATGAAAAATAGGTGAATTGTTAGAACTGGATCTTCTGATTATGTAAGGCTGCAATGCTTCATTGAAATCCATTCTGTTGGGTTGATAGCTGGGGCTGGACTTTCTGAAATACAAAGAGTTCTCAAAGCACTTTGTCCAAGAAAATTGGACTTACTTCCCCTAAACTTCGCAGCCAAAAGCTCAGGCATTCAATCTAATGTACTAGCCCAAACTGAGTCATCATAGACTAAATACTTCTCAAAACAGGTGGGATAAAAAGTCATATTGGAATTTTTCTCTATGTTGCATATATAAAAAGTCAGCTAGACTATATATGAACATAGACCAGACATCTTGGACAACATTAATTGACCAAAGACAACAGTTGGAGAGTGAGAGAAATACAGTCCTGATTCAAGGGAAAAAATCCCTTCTCTAGGAAAACTCTTTGGTTAGGCTTTAATTTATCAAGGCCTTAAAAGTCAGTGGCTTATAAGCACAGTAAATGAATGTGTTGCTGAAGCTGTTTCCACATTCAAGCCCAAAGAGAAAGATGTATATGCTTCTGGAATGAAGCTTGACCAACAGATAAATACTATTAAGTGTGTGCAGCCAAAGAAAGCAAGCTCCCAGTTGTTTTCTGTGAAGACTCTTTAAACCACGAGTTTGAACTCTGTGCTTTAGCTTGCATTGCAACATTGTTGAATTTACATTTTACTCCATGCCTTTATCCACCAGCCCAGTGGACACAAGGAAAAAGCTGACAGGTACAATACATTAGGAAACAGAGGATGGAACTTGTGAACATGTAAATCAAAATAGCAAGGTTCTGCCTGTGAAGTCAAAGAAGATAAAGGCCTTAGGATTTTATTCCATGTGGGTCACAGACCTTTCTCCATACAGATTCCTCTAGAAACTGATACAGAGATCAAGCCTGTCTTCATTATGACTCTCTCTACTTCAGCGTGACTTTACAAGGAATCTTGCACCCCCCCAGAAGGAGCAGAAAGCATATTGTTAAAGTCTTTTATAGCAGCCTCTCCATTTCCACATAATTGGCTTTGCGTCATTACCAAAGCATCCTCAAAGCACACTCTTTTCACTCACGAACATGTGTGCATGCGTGAGGTAGAGGAACTTCTTTGGATTTTAGTTTCATTCTCCACCCTTTTGGAGGTCAACAGCTCTAGAAGAGAAGGATGTTTGCAGCACACCAGCTGTAGCCCCAGTGAGTTTAATCTAACTTCTAAATCAGGACAGCTGGGACTCAAACCTGCAGTTTCAGAAAACCTGGTGGGAATAATAGACCTTGTAATTTGGTTCCTTAAGCCATCCCTTTAGTCTCGTAAATTCAAACAATCACGCACCAGAGAGAAAAATAATTGCAAGAGAATTCCTGAGTTGGGACATCAGATGGAGATGGGACAATATCAAAACAAGTCAAAAATATCTGCTGCAAGAAAACTACAGGTCCGTAGTTCTGAAAGGCTGAGTTCCTCATCAGGGATTCTTGCTATCATTTTTTATTTATTGCTTTTGACACCTGGTCTATCATGTCAGGAATTCTTCTGGCTCTTCAGCCTCCTGCCAGATGCAGTGTGCAGCAAATGCTGACCCAATGCATCTGCCTCTGTCTAGCAGCAGGCTCAGGATACAACCAAATCCCACTGTGATCAGGGATGGACAAGTTGAAGGATGGATAAGATGGATGCAGTGACGGCTGCTGAGAGGATGAGCCTGAAACCTGTGTCTTGGAGACTTAAAAGACTGGCTCTAGCAAATAAAATATGCACAGCAAGGAGATCAGGTAATGTCAGATCAAATCTTATTTATCTCATCAGCAGCAGCTCTGTGAGTTTGTTGCTTTCACTTTTTTTACTTCTTTTTTGGGATGTCTCTCATTAACCTGCCTTTTTCTGGATTTGTTTGTGCCACACTTTGGCAGCTGGCCAGTAGAAAACAGGGTTTTAATTCCACTGACTGTAGCTTGTGTCCCAGTTATTAAACCATATTTATTTCTCTGTTTCCAGAGATTTTTTTTAGGCTTGGTTTCTTTTTTTCCCCTCTCCCTAGCTCTGCTTTTCTTTTCTTTCATTTCCATGTTATTTTGTTTCTCTCGTTCCCACCAAGGAAAAAAATGTAGAGATTTTAACTCTTGGGGTACCAGAAACTAAACTGACTTTCCATGTGGCATGTGGGCCAGCCTCAGGCCCCCGATTAAAGGACCAGATGCTGCTCTGGAAACAGTCCTGGACAATGTAGTCCCTGACAGTGCCTGGGGCTGTATGCAGCTATGCATTGACACTGTGACAGATGCTGCCTTGGGCTGAGTGTGCCATTGCACGACTGTGCTGGTGAGCATGTGCGCTGTGGTTTGATGTGACATACCCAGCCACAGGGTGAGTGGTACTTTGATCATGCAGTGCCCTTTGGATACTTCATCAGTCAGTGGGTGAGGTTTTAAGACATGGGATACCTCTTAACTTTAGCTCTCTAACTTCAAGTGGTTAAATTGGTTCCTCAGCTTTAATATATTGTACAGTCAGTGAAGAAAAAGCTTTCTCCAGAAGACAATTTGAGAGGAGACCTGAAGCCTCTCTTCTGAACTCTCAAGGAATACTGCCAAGACAAGCTATCTAAACTTCAGTGTTGTACATCATCCCCTCTCCTAAGCAGAAACCATTTTTGCAAACAGAGACTCACAGTTCTGCATCTTGGAGTTTGAAAGAGTATTTAGGCATCTGTGTCCTTATTTTAAATAGCCCTTGTGCCTGCTGGAGCATGGACCCACAGATAGGAGCAGCAGAGCTGAATAATCCACATTCAAAGCTGGGCTTAGTCCAAGTTACCACTGTGAAAATTCTGGTTGCACAATTCAGGCAGAAGTTTTAAGCAGTGCTCAGGAAAGCACTTTTGGTTTGTAAGCTTCACCAGTACCTAGTGATGCCCTTCCTCACCTTGAGGTTGGTACGGGACAGGTCTGAAACTAAAAGCAACATATAATGAAGGCAGAGAGTTCTGTCTTGCTCATAAAAGACCCTCATGGAAATGTAAGGTGATGTTTTACCAGACAATATAATCAGAAAAATATTTTTAATAGCTTATTTCTTCACTGAATATTATCCAAATTCTGTAATGTTGCAATATCTGAAAATTCTGAAAAAAATCTTCTCACTTCTACTAAGAAAAAAATACATCAATCCATCGTGTTTCACCCAGTGACGTCTCTTTTCTCCATGGAAGTGCTAAGATGGCTCATTCAGTCAAGAGATATTACTCAGAGGTTCACAATCCATCAACCTGGCATAGAAAAGATGGATGGCAGATTCTTTTTAAAGACATGTTAGTTTACAAAAGTACTCTGAGAACTGTATTTCAGATCAACCCGTTCAAAAAAAGACAGGAATTGTAAAAGACAAAAGTACCCCTCCAAGTTTCCCTATCACAAAGTGTAGCTAACATTTCTAGCACAGCTGCTATCCTTATTAAAGCCTAGGGTGTTTTAAAGCACAGGCAGAAAAAATACCATTATATGATATTTCTAGTTTCCACTATATCGTCTCCATTGAACAATTCCCAATTCTATCAGAAAGAAGCGATACATGAGAAAGAAGCAACACAGAGATTTGGGCCCAGACATTAGACATGTTTAGGCTCTTAAGTCCCCATTGAAATGGTTTCAGTAAGGATCCAGGATGAAGGAAATCAGATGCTCCAGAAATGTCGTTTACAGGCCAGACAAAGGTTTTGGTCTAAGGCCTGCCTTTACCTCTTATGAATTCCTTCTGAAATTTATGAAATGTTTGTGTTTGCCAGTCTTTCACTTTCCATTCATTCTGAAGTTCACTCCTAAACTGGCACAAGCCAAGCCAAGGAATTATCGGTGTCCCTTCAACAGAGCGGATGTGGGAACCAGATGGTGCATAGCTCTTGGGCTGGCAGGATATACAAAGCTGAATTTCAATGTCAACGAACAGCTAAATGACTGAGGGCTCATCCACACACACAGTTTATTCACTGGTCTGAAGACTTCTAAACTGAACTGTCACAAACACTTTGTGCAGAACTACTTCTGTGGCTTTGAGATAGTTGCACAATTTGCACTCACACCTTGAGTAAACCTGAATGTAGGCTGTCTTGAATCTGGTACCTGCATGTATTTACAAGGTCACATTTTACATAGTAAGTTATCAGTTGTCCCCTAAGTATCAGGCTAGCCTTTCTTCAAGTATGGTTTTTGTTTGTTTTGTTTTGTTTTAAATTCTTTTCCCTTGCTAGTGCTAATAGTATTTTTGAAGCAGATAAAATGTTGTCACAGAGTTCCTAGTTATTTACTTTTTTCCCTTTAAATCCCTTCACCCAAATGATTTGGTTCATAATAGCTTTCATCTTCGTGAAATCAGCTCTGTGTATGCGTGTATCCGTGTGGTTTGGACATTATTCCATTTGCATGTAGCAAATGTAATCAAGTCTACGTCACTTGCATCTAAACAACTCTCTGATTTTAATTCTGTGAGTGAATTCTCTTTATTTGTCAAGATGATGAGGTCTAGCACCATTTTCCCCTGCTGTTGGATAAAACACGTTTAAAGTTAGGAAATTGTCATCTTCATTTAAAAGAAAAAAAAATCAAGGATATTATAGTTCTAGCAGCATGAGATCTCCTCTATACGCCATTCAGATTAACGCCTTTTTCTTCCTATCTATAATAAAGAGGTGCTTAAAGAGCCAGACAAGAAATCAAGTCACTCTCTGGTCTGCAATGGATAGCAGTCTGCACCCAATTTAGTCCTTATTTGTGAGAACATTAGTTCAGATCAGTTGCTTCTGAGTTCTCAGAGACTCAGAAACATGCAATGCCATTTTTGACATGAGTCCAGCCTTCCTACTTCTGTTTGCCCAGTTTTGCTTGCTAAACAGATCGTAACCAGTGCTTTTAACATTCCAGTCATGCAAATCTTCCCATCAGATTTCAGTAACACCAAAGTAGGTTGAATTCGTGCCCATATGTGAGCAATTCCTAATCCTCTTTTACTACCCAGAATCTCCACATTGGTGTACAGGCAATTAAAGATTTTCCATTCCTTCAAGTCTCTTGGTACCTCAATTAATCTGTTTCTCAACATCTTGATTTTGTGCTAAATTAGAGCTCCCTGTCCCTTCTCTTCATCCTCCCCTTTGTTATTAGTGTAAAGCTCTTCCGCATCCTGCCTGCTCTACACAGCCCCTCCTCTTAGACTGGCTGCTCTTCTACCGAAATAGTTTTTTTCCAAACAGCACAGCTTCATATTCACAGAGGAGGACTAATATTCCAGAAAGATAACATCTTCTAGCTTACACAATTTACTGTAATTTCCCTTCCAGAATTTTCTGCCTTTTGTCTTGCTTTAAAGGGAAGAAGGCTGCCTGAGAAGATTACTTGGGCTTGCCTGTTCTTCAGCTGCCTCTTTTGACCTGAGTGTGTGTCCAAACTTGTCTGTAACAAGTGAGGTTCTATATAAAGTTGAGTTACTTATGCTAAGACATATTGCTCTTAACAAAAATTTGCTTAACAGGTTAAAGAATCTTATGAAGTCTTGTCTGGTTTTGTTTGCGTGTTTCTTTTGTTCAGAAATGACTAGGTCACCACTTCAGTCCTTGGACAGTCTTTCTCCCATTTCTTGAGAGAGAATGATCTCTCTTCTCTTTGGCTGTTGGCTTTTTCTTCCCCTCACTCTCTCTTTCTTTTTTTTTTTTAATAGACATACACAATTTTCTTTTAATCTATGCTATGAGTACATTCTCAGTCCCATGTAGATCCCTATTCCTTTCCACTAATTGGATCATCAGAGATAATTTCCTACATAACAGCCTAAGAGACTAGAAACAACTGAACATTTCCAGTTAAGTGAAAATTATTCTGTTTTCCTTCTGTTTGGGGCTCTCATTCTGATGACAATAATCACCAACTCCTTTCAGTGCTGGTGGTTCTTGAATGTGCGAGCAGGCAATACTGGTCTCAGCTCTTCTGCTAAGCTCAAGGGAGCTCGTGCAATATTACTATGATTTGTGTTAGTATTTCATCAGCAGAGCATCTGCCTACCCACAACACCCCAAGCATCGTATACATGCTGCAGAGAAGGGAAACCTTTCCTGATGTTTGCCAGACCTTAGGTCATTGTGTTCTCAGGACATTCATCTACCCACCATTAAATCGTTCCCCCAATTCAGAGTGGTCCCTGGTCACGTTCCCTTGGAGGATGAGCGCAGCTGACTTCATCCACAGAGAGGCAGGACACCAACGCTGAGTCCAAGCAAAAGGCAATCTCCAGTCCACACCAAAGTGCTGACTCACCCAAGGGTTTCCAGTGACAGATGCTTTCCTTAAAAACCAGTACTTTTAAAAGCAGATAAATAATGAACTTCAAGCCACATTTCTGCAGCTCAATGGTGACATCCAGTGACTGGCTCAGTTATTCCCAGGTGTGTATTCTGCAGAGGCAGCCTGTTCCTGTTTCTTGGCTCCAAGAGTGGCTCACATGTCTCTTGCAATCACATCATGTTCATACTGGAAAATACTTTAAAACAAAATCCCTGTTTAGATTTGCATAATCACTTAATTGCAGTGCCTCACATCTCTTTTCTTCCTGTTGAGCAGCGCTCTGTGCAGCAAGCACTGTGTCTGCAAGCTTGGCTCACAGTCCTAACACACCTGAAAAGGGTTTAACTCCACTGATGAAGGAATTCCAGCCTTTCAGTCTGATTTTCATAAACAGAAGCTGTTTACCTTCTTTGTGACCTGAAGTGATCTGAAATCTTTTATAATCCATGTCTGGAAAATATGCTTCTGTAGTCACACCATGCTTGCCTGACAGTACAGGGTTCAGTGGTGCTCTCCTGGGCTATGCGGGCAGGAACACAGTGGGTGTAAAGGCAGAGAAGAGGTTTGACATTTTGGAAAGGAGAAAAAAAAAAAAAAAAGAAGGACACGAAAGGATAATGGAAAGAATGATAGGGAACAGGAAGAAAAGAAGGAAGAAAAACTTATGGAGGGAAAGCTAGAAAAAGAAAAAATAAGCTGAAGGGCGAAGCAGAGATGAGGCAGAAGGAAGAGCTGTCCCAGTCTCAGCGAGAAATCACACCATTAAGGGATCTCAGTACAGTGGAGATGGTGTGTATTGAATATACTCTGTCAGTGCAGCAGCACCCGGCTTTCCACGGTGATAAATGTCATATGTCTTCGCTGACACTTGATAAAGGTTCTGTCTATCAGCCGTGCCAGCCAGCGGGGCCAACTGGCTCAAGCTTAACCTTCATCACTGCTCTTTCAAAGAGAAGTCCCAGAATTTTCCTCTATTTCGCCACTCCCTCTTCAGAGATGCTTCCCCTCTTCCCAGACCGTTTACCCTGCTCAGCTCAGTGCTTTCTGGCACTCAGCTTAAAAAAGACCACTAGCAGCAGAAATAAAACTGACTTAGCCAGCCAAGGAGAGACAGTCTGGGGCTAGATTCAGCCAAGCAAGGCTCTCAAGTAGGATGGAAGACATGGAAAAATCATGGGAAGGTTAAAATAATAGAGGAAAAAAAAACCTCACCCTTCAAACTAGGCTTGCAGCTTATCAGTCACTGAGCCAGACAGTTCCTCAACCAGTGTTAAAACTGTGCTGATTTACACCAAAAGGATTTGACCCCGTGTCTCATATACCCAGGAGGGGAGAGGCACTGAAAGACCAGATCAATGGAAGTGTCACTATATATTTAAATATACTTTGGATTCAGCTCTGAGAGCGCTGGGAAGTAACTAGAGGCATAACACTTCTCACTGGAAGGCCAGAACATCCTTTAAAATGGCAAAGATACTATAAGGCTTGCAGCCATAATTGGAAAGTGCAGGCTGGCCACAATATAAGCTTTGTTTTAGAGGTTAAACTGCAAAGGGGAAGTTATTTGTCTAAGGTGAAAAGTCAGCAAAATGCCCAAGTGCAAAAATAGTAAGCAGCTGGTCAACCTGGAATAAAAACAGGCAGAAAACATCTCAGTTGCACAACAAAATGAGCAAATATAAACCACCTGAATTGCAGCTATTCAGGATGTGAATTATTCAGAAAGACTGAAAGATAAGAATAAATCACACATTAGCACATCAGGTTAATATGGCAGCAAATAACAGGAGAACTGGGTTATTTAGGATATATATAAATTCTTGTCAAGAGAGGTCATTTTTTTCCTCCCTCTGGGCTCAATGAGACAAACATTCAGTCAGCTCTGAGTATCTCAGCATCAACAACATATTGACAACTTGGAGGTAACTCAAAGAACATCTTCAGAGATGATTTAGGGACTGGAAGAACTGATTTATAAGGAAAGACTTTATGATCTAAGTGGAACAGATTCATCACTACTATAATTCCATTGACGTCAAAGGGCCAAATTTTGCCCTCAATTACAACAGTGTAGATGTGGCGAAACTTCACTGGAGTAAAAATATAAGGTCATGATTAGGAAAAAACAAAAATAAAAAAGGAGTATCTATTAGACTCCAGACATGTCTCTGTGGAGAAATAGTAGAATGTCCTGTGATTGTGACATTTAAAATTAACCATGATAATAACATTGAATAACATCATGCAGAGACATGCAATGTGAAGGTAAATTAAAATACATGAGTTCTACTTTCCCATATTTTTATTATGATGACGATTACTGTTATATGAAAGGAGGAATCCACATCTCAAATTAACTCCCTATTGGCCCTTTTAAACATCATATGTTTTAATACAGACAAAAACCATCAGGGGAAAATCTATCTTTGGCAGAGCCAAAGAAAATAAAGTTTTTAAAGTATGTTAGGGATAAAGGAAAACCTAACAATAGTATCAACCTACTACAACATGCTACGGCTGGGGATGATAAAGCAGAGATGACAAACTGTTAATAATGATGGAAAAAAGGCAATTCTATTCAATAACAGTTTATATACTGCAGTGTAAAGAGATGGCTCTAAGGAAAGATTTTAGAACATGTCTAAAGTAAGTTTCAGGTTGATTTGTAATTTGAAGTATGAAGATGACAGTCTCCACTACTGGAATCACAGAATTTTACCAATAGGTTGTATGCTATAGTAGGGAAGAACTATTGCCTCTTCACTTTTATCTCTAGAACAAAACTAATATCTGTAACAGAAAAAAAGCTGGTGATTTGGGATGAAGGGAGGGGACCTGAGCAGGTTTCAGAGTTTTTTATGTCTAGGTTCAGAAATAAACCAGGGCAGCTAATGTGCACAGAGTGTGTGGAGGAAGTCAGGCACAAGAACAGCCACATCCATCGCTACACAGATCTCGCATATAAGAGAGCTTACAATTCAAGCAAAAAGCACACTGCTTTCAAGCAGCTCTGTGCATACAGAGTATCACATCTGACTGCAAGGGCAGGCCCACTTCCAAAGCAGGAAAGCAGAAGGGCTAAAGGCACGGTCCTGTAGATACGTGAGCTGTTGGTTCTCCCTTCCCCACCAGATTCTCCAGGAATGTAAAACAGGGCTACGAATGGTTGTGGGGACCCCTGCCCTGGCCAGGGGCTGAGAAGCAGGACTGATAAACAGAAGTCCTAAAAAAAATACTGTGTAATAACTGAAAAAGAAAAATCTTTTAAGGAAGAGTGCAATGGAAAAGGAGGGGAAGGATAAGAAGACTACGCTTACAAGGCGTGGAGATGTAAACAGAGAGAGGATAAACCAGTTACAAGACTTGCATAAATGACCAACCAGGAAGCTGATTTTACTGTGACACCAACCTTGGAACTGAAGACTGCTGATGGCAAGGAAGGCGAGGAGGTCATTTAAGTTCACCAATAGCTGAACAACAACTGTTACAGACTAGTCTGGATACTCTAAATCAAGCAACAGTCTGGAAGATATCTATCCTACAAATGCTAACATAAGTCATAAATAGTAAGAAAGTTACAGTAACAGGATGCTCTGATAACAATGTCACTTTAAAAAAAGCGCTATATGGGATTATAGTTACTCTGGATTGATAATTTATCCTGACATAAATGCGATGAAAATAACAGGACAGCTAATAGAGGAACCAATTAATAAAGAATTAAAGGATAGGAATAGAATTAATGACCGTCAACATGATTTTATGGAAAATAGGTTTTATCAAATAAACCTGACTTAATTATTTGGGGACATTCCAAGTTGGACTGATAATCACATTGACAGACTTGGTTTTAGTAAAGCCTTTGACTCAGTATTGTAAAACGCTTTTATTTTAGAAGTTAGAGCTACACTAATACAAAATACACTAAACAGATTAAAAACTGACTAACTTTCTGAGTTCAGCAAGTACTAATTAATGTGGCTTTATCATAAGCATTTTTTCCTTAGGGAATTTCAATAGATAAACGTATCTAATAGATAAATGTAAATAGTTCATGCTATTCAATGCTTCTAGAAAAGAACCCCATATTAATATACAATATACAATTACTGTTGCTAAAATGTGTCAATGCAACAAAGTTTGATGCAGTGTTAAATGGAGGTGCTTCTAGGTAATTCCAGATAATGCTCAGATTTGTCCGACAGTCAGGTCCGTTCAAGAAAATGTCCAGCCACGAATGTGGGCTGTGCAACAGAAGCTGGAGTACCTGATGCTCTTCTGGTGTCCATGTGCAGAGCTGATTTTGGACGACCAGTGAGGAGACAGGAAAGTGTCTGGGACATGTAATCCCAGACACTCCAGACCCCCTTTTGTTCTTTTTCATGAATCCCACTGCAACGTCCAACGCACTGTTGAGGCAACTGCCTGAATCCTAAATCATCTGATGCTTCCTCTTATTTTTTTCCAGTGCCATCTTCTACTGCCTGCCCTTAGATCCTAAGGCCCTGGCTTAAATCCATGCCATCTGCAGACAGCAACTTCTTTGCCGCCATCCTGCCAGCGATTGCGTTTAACTCATAACCTTATAGCTTTGGTAAATGCTATTAAAACTTCAAGCTTTCTCCTTACGTTCTTCAGCTCTGTAGCTAGTTTCAGATCACATCCCAAATTACTCTCCACACTCAAACAACGGAAGCAGGCGGTTATGTGCCTGAACTCAAACAATCGGAGACTTTTGTGAGGGTGTTTTTCTCTCCCTCCCCTTTGTCATCCTGATAGGTCTCTGTCAGATTCTGTAACAAAATGAAATCCCAAAGAAAAACAAGCACATACATTTCTCCCCCCTCCTCTCCACTTCCCCACCCACAAATGAGTGGCATGCTTTTAGTGCACTTAGTCTTCTTGGATTATGTTAAAATATACCAAACATACACTGTTCTACTCTTTCATGAAAACTTTAAATTGCTATTTCTGGGCTCAGTTCAACCCTTGCTTCATTCTGTGATAAAAGGACTTAAAAGCTCTGTTCTAGAATAGAATAGGGTTTGGGTTTTATATAGCGTCTTACATGTTCACAGTATCCCAAAGGGCTTTACAGAGCACTGATGTAGACACTGGAAGCACAGTAAGCGTAGGCAAATGCAGCATCCATTATGTGCTCAGGGACGGCTCGCACACCTAGCACCAAGCCTTACGTAACAGCAATGGGCTTGAAAAGGGAACGGAGCATTAGCTGGACATCAACACTACTTTAACAGGCCACAGGGATGTCTAGGAGTCTCAAATAGTAGGTGGAGAGAAACAGGAGAGGCAGGAGAGTGTGGTGTGTGTGGCGGGGTGGAGTGCAAGTGCATCGCTTGGAGCCGTGCAAGCAAGCAATGGCACTAATTTGCTTGGGGAGATTGCACCTCCCCATTGCACGTGGGGGAAAATCGGGAGAAGGATGATTTTCCAGGGTGGTGGAGGCACACGTCACTTGTGTGTGTGAACGTGCTTGCCAGATAAAGAGTGAGCAGCCAAGGAGTGTGTGCAGGAGAGCATGGTGATGTGGTTGAACAGCTTGCCTGTGGTCAGGGCTGGGAGTAACGTGTGGGAGAGGCCATAATGAGATGGAAAGACTACACGTAGTGCCTGGCTGTGGAAGGATTCAGTGCGTAAAATCAGCAGGAAGGAGGTGATGCCCATTCATGGCTGAATTTTGGGCACGTTATCTGTGTATTTGAGCAGGAGAAGGAGTGAGAAATTGCTTACACTTTGCATGCAAGATAACGGATTAACATGCACAGATACTTCTTCTTTGGAGAACAAAAAGCTCCTAAAGAAAAACAAAAAAATGGACTATATGAGGAACGGTGAAAGGGTAGAGGTGTGCTGGGAAAAGGCGAGAAGAGGTGAGATTGTCGGGGGTCACAAACACCAGGCAGCACAGGGACACCACATGCAGGCGAGATATTCCTCTGCCTGTGTGTACTCCTCAAAGCATGGCAAACTGATGAAACTGCTTCCCAGCAAATATGTGGTGTGAAAAGGAAAGGTTTTGTTTGAAAGCGGCTATGGGATTTCCTGATGTTTGCGTCAGAGTGATTCAAAAAGAACACCTATCACTTCCAGTCAGTTATATGTTCCTTTCAAAATCTGGCTTTGTAGGGACTCAGCATTAAAAATAAATGAGAAATTCCCACTAAAGCATGATTTTTTCAATGCATTATAAGGCAGCATCTAAATGTAGAATATTTTTAAATATGTAAACACCTAAAGGAAGTTACTCTGGTAGAAGTGGACTTCTGTTTTAATATCAGTTTTGTCACTAGAAAAGGAGTTTAAGACAAACTGGAAAAAAACCAAACCAAAACAAAAAATCACTCTGCAGCCTCTTCTTAAACAAAAACAGAAGAATAAGTGTAAGACACTCCCTCTTCCCTTTGTTTCCTGAAGAAATACGGTCCAAGTCATGTTATGAGGTGATGAGGACTAAAGTCTCAAGTCAGAGATTATAAACGATAACTTACTGCAATGACTTGAAGGTTAGCATACAATTCAGGAAGAAACACGTGCAGGAGGCAGAGAAGGCCATTATAGCTTTCCATGAGGGAATAAAATAAAAAATTCTTTCAGATGGAAACTTAGGGAGTCTCTTTTATTTTAGCCCACTATAACTCAACTGAGATAACCAGGAAAACATTCCTATGTAAATACAGATATTAACAATTCCCATTACAAAAATGCTCTAGAAGAGATTACGGCACACTTCCATCTCACATACCCCCTCAACTCCCCAACAGCAGTTGTTTTTGAGCAGAAATTGGTGGCAGCAATCCGGGTTTGTGAGGCTTACAAAACCTGTGCTTGTTCTTCCATGTAAAAAATGTCCAGATGTTCCGTTTGAAGCTCCTTCATGGGGTTACACGTGGCGTTTTCTTTCCCCTCAGTTATCCCATGAATTCTAAAGCAGCGTTTGCTGCAGGCCAGAGAGCACACGTGTCTGAAATGCTGCTGGAGTCCCCCTGCACTGCTTCCCATGGCTGCTGGGAGGGAAGTAACGCTCAGCCCCTTGTGAGAGAGAAGATGACAGACAAGGAGCTAGCGAATGACACAGGCCACAGAGGGCAACTTCTGCCAGGTATCTTTTCAAAGCTAGAATATTACAATACTCAATTAAAAGAGATCTCAGCGACTAAATCCACTGACACGTTGTCACTTCACGTCAGCCAAGGATCAGACCAGCCTACTGCTCCTGGGCTACAGGTCTCATCCTGCAGCAAAGCGAGACTCACACAGCCTGCCTCTCCCAGCATCGCTTTGCTCCTCTATCAGGTGTGCATCACAGTCTTTTCTCCAGTGACCAGCTACAGAGCAGGTGGGTTACTCATGCTTTGCATGTGTATGGGATGACAGCAAAGGAAACTACTAAGCAAGAGAAAAAGATTAAACAGTAGGGAAACAGCAATGTTCCTATCTCAGAGAACCGGTGGACAGAAAGTACACGAGCCATAAAAGCAAAGAAATGTCTCCAGACTAAAGTAAATAGTAAGCTCTAAAAATCTGCCTCTAAGAGATTATGTAGGTGGAACTTTACAAAAGAAATCTCTGGGGTTCACCCCAGTGTGAGCTGTCGCTTTAAATCATTTGCCAGGCACTTGAGAGTTTAATATCAGCTTTTGATACAGTGTATTTCTAAAGTGATTTTGGAGATTACATAGAGGGAAAAGGTAAAAATAAACCTGAATGGGAGGGCTTTGTTGCAAAACAAGTTTTAAAGCCTGATGGTAAAGTCATGAATGTCTTGTTTAAGAACGAAACCCTGGCAGTATAGGATATAATTTCTTAGATTGCAAAGTTTTCAGTGAACTGTCTCAAATACCAATGTGCCGATACTGAGACAGGCAGATGGAAAGCAGCTGATAAGCCACAGACAAAGGAAATATCTTTAAATATCCTTTCAAACAGATATCATTAAAATGACACAAATGAACAAAGCACAAAGGTGGGCTTGGATCAAAGTACTGAGTCAAATATCCATAGGAAAATGCAAAGGGTCTGTTTCATGAAAAATCTGAAGATGTTGATATTTGTTCAAATGTCCTAAAAAAATTTTACATAACAGACTGGATAGGGTGTGTAAAGACAGGAAAAAAGCATGACAAAATTAAGTTCCAAGCGAGTCAATAGCTGATGGAGATCTAATAACCCAGCTTTTCTGAATGAGTGGTCAGAAAAGTTCTCTTCTTTTCCTCACTTCTAGAACCAAAAAGAACACATCATAACTGACAGTTTTCTCCCCAAATGTTTAGTGAGTCATTCTCCCCACAAAGAGTAAAAAAACATCCAAAACATATTCTTGAAACTTTATGGACCTTCTGTAAACAGTGATCTCATTGTGGAGCTACAGTTTCTTCTGAGTGGTTGAAATCAGTTCCCCCTTATAGTTGGGTGAACCCAAGTCGCGTAGAATATATATGCAGTAAGAGGGAACTAATACAACTCCATTCAAGTTATTTTAACGTCATTAATTTATGCTGGCTAAGAATCTGGATTTATTTCTAGTCTGTCCTAAGTTCATAGATTTTCACTATGTGCTTTAGATTTTTCTTACAGTAACAACAGCTGTAAGATGAAACCCAAGCAGGCTTGGATTGAGATCTGGGTAAAGCATAAAATTTGTGGGATTTGCAAAGCACATAAAAGCCCATCTCCCCCTAGGGTGATCCCTTTGAAATGTGCTGCAGTCTCAGGAAAGAGATACTTTTCTTGGAAATACTATAGTTTGACTGCTCAGATTAAGAAATATTCTTATCCTGAAGTAAACTATGGTGTAAGAAACTACGCGAGAACCTGTAATCTACATACAGAGGAGATCTTCATACCCAGGGCACTTCCCTCCTGTGCCCTCCCTGCCCATTTTGTGCTCCACTAGCTGCCCCTCAAAATAAAGTAATAAAAATTGAAATGAGTTTTCGGAAAAATATACCTGTGAAGGGGAGACATCTCCTGTCACTTTAATAACATACCGGGTTAATAATATTAAATCACCAGAGGCCAAGGAAATGTCATTCGAAATATTTAAGGGTCCCTACTCGAGAGTGATGAGACTTTCAAGTAGCTGGGAGAGAATCAAAATGGGATAGCAAGGACTGGTGAGGCCGATCCTGGCCCATAAGGAAAAGTCATTTTGCAGGGGTGGGCTTCTCATTTAAGGAATATATAATATATCAATGAAACAAAAGCTTATCTAGTCCTGGAACTGATATTTATGCTGGTGAAGAGGGGCAGGACAGCTCTGCAGACAGCAGTGCCCAATTTATCCACCAAACCAGCAGAACATACACAAGAGTGGGACAAGTTTCCAAGGTTTTGCTCTGCCAAGAGACTAGCTCCTCAGCTGATGTCAGAAGTGAGAATTTGACTGACATGAACATAATCACTCCCATTTGAACTGGCCATTGCTTTTGCTTGGATTTTGACTATACCTTGATCCACCCGGGCATTTTACTGAGGCAACAAGCTTTAAAACAAACCTACCAACCAGAAATAGAGAAACCCTTCCTAAAGAAAGATGAACAGCATGAGTTTAAGGCTGGTTGGAACTGCCAGAATGATACAAAGCTTTTTGATAGAGCTGTGGGATTTGTGTCTTTTAAAACAAAAAATTAAAAAAATGAAATTTTATTGATCCACAGATATAACTGGACTGTGTGAAAGTGACCAGATCCTTAGCTCAATAAATCTTCTCTGGAGTTGTTCTCATTTATATCAGCTAAAGGTAAGAGTCTCTTCAACTGGGGAGAATCCACATTTGTTTGGTTCTTGAGTTTGCTGGACAAACAATTCAGGAAGAAGAGGGAGTGAAGTGGGTCTGTGGTTTGAAGGACCCTTACACCTCCTGCTGCTCACAGCTCTGCTTCCCTTTCCATCAGATGGAAGACTTGAGTACAAATATTACTCGTTCAGATTCTAAGTGGTCAGACAAAACACAGGGCAGGCAAAATCTTATCCATAAATAGTA
>Ga0181612_111644_pt1 | contig 23141 bp, 9 predicted proteins | sample HoacroProtozoa21_FD_119630 | JGI IMG/M metagenome (GOLD analysis project Ga0181612, IMG submission 119630) | Hoatzin crop microbial communities from Cojedes, Venezuel. Combined Assembly of Gp0051906, Gp0051904, Gp0051908
ACTGGAGAGCCAGACTATTTCCAAACTGCAGCTTAGGGTAGCCTCACAAAGACATACATGCACACTCATGTATATTAAAACAGGTACATGGTCAAGGCCGTGTGGGCAAGGACTAGATATAAAAAATGAGCTACAGATCACAGAGGAGGCCAGTAACAGAATTAAAATGCAGGTCTCTGAACTCCTATACTAGTGCCCGGGCTTCTAGACTAACCATTTTTTCAAGATAGCTGCAAGGACTCTTGCAAATTAAATTAAAATCTCTTCACCCGCTTTCTCCCCTCTTACTCTGAAACTTTCAAGAGATACTGGAAGTGGTAGAATAATGGAAGAATGTGTCTCATGCTTTTGATTTTGAGTTTCTACCCCGATTTAGCACAGTTCAGTTATGCTATTCAACATAGACAACCGTGAAATACTTACTGTATTCGAAGGGTGTATTTTTTTAAAATACAGCTGAAAGGACTAGCTACATTCCCAAGGTAATTTTGTCCTTAGCTACTACTAATTCCAGGGGTTTTCATTATGCTTAGTAGCCTGTGTGTCAGGGCGGAGGATGGGCAGGTGCTGCCCTGCATGGGAAGGAGAGCCAGGAGCCAAGGGTGACAGCAAGGAGGTGGGGCTGTGCCCCCACCAAAGGGCACACGAGGATGCAGTCCCACAGCTCTTGAGTGAGGTGAGCAGAGCAGGCCCAGTACCAGAAGCAGATTCAGCCATGCTCTGGAGATGGCCAGGCATGTCCAAGCACAGAGCTGGAGAGGTGCTAAGCAGAGGAAGAGGCACTCTGACCAAGCAAGGGGACCCATCTTATTGCTATGTGGTATCGCCATCCTGCCTTCTGTCCTGGCTGTTAAATGAGGCTTAATGTCAGGTTTCTAGCAAATATATCATGCTCCCAGACACTTAAAAAAAACCTGGAGGTAAGATACATTCTCTCATTTTCTGTTAGCCACAGGGCATTTGAGAAAGAACTGTCAGTAGAAACATGTTAACTTTTCACCAGAACTGTGTAAATAAAACATCTTCAGTCAAATGTAGAAAAATATTTTACAATTTTTTAATGTAAATTTAATTTTCCTAGTTTTTGTTATTTTAATTTTTTGTTAATTTTCTTGGAAACATCAGGATGAAATATTTTCAGAAGACTTTTCACTAGCCCTAACAGTGTTGACATGCATACAAATAAGTACAACAAGGACCTTCATTACTTTGCAATTTTTAACCTTTAGACTGGATTAGATTTTATTTAAACCAAGTCTAGAACTGCATTCTTTCTTTATCATATCCTACTTTTTTAACATCCATATAGGGTCAGAGACAGAGAAAGGCTTTAGGTGCAGAAACACCTTTGCAACTGAAATTACATATGATGTTGAACCATTTCACAGAAACATTCAGTTTGCCAGTTTCAATTATTATGTTCAACAAGTACCAAATTTTAAATGACTTTTTCTGTTTAATATGTCAGTGCAACTTCAGGGTATAGTTCAAGTGTTCACTGTAGTGATTTCTCCAGACATTAACACCTTCCCTTATGTGTCGATTTCCAGCCAAATAAGAGACAAAGCAGTTGCTGGAGACATCTCACATCTACAGTTTTGCATCTCCTTCACAGCCTGGCTGAGAAAGTCATGTCCTTAATTAAAGAATTCAACCAGCTCAGAAAAAATTTTAACACAAATTCTTCAGTCTTGACTGGTTTCAGAAGTTTTATTAAAACTGCAGAAAATCACAAAGTCAAGTCACATAACTAATCCAGAACATTTTCCACCTTACTTCATTTTCATGCCACAACTTATTTACAACAAGACAACCCTGCTTAAAGTGGAAAAAAATATTTCTATATTCACTGTAGGAAGTCACTGATAAGCATAAAAATAGGTATTAAATTCTCTTTTTCCCAGGTTATATCACTGAATATCACCAAAGTATTTACCTTTCCAAACTGCAAGTCCTTTCCTTTGGACTTTTGTAAGTGTTTATAGGGGTATTTGATTACATTTGCCTCTACTCTCTTACCAATCTCTTCTGTTAGCTGAGTTATTAAATGCCAGGGGAAACAAAAAAAATTTGTTTCTGTCCTTCCACCAGCAAATCACTTTCATCCCTTGTTATCTCAGAGTAACCAACTTCAAGGCATATTTGTTACAATTTCCATTATTGACTTTCTCCTCCCTCCTTTGTCACTGTTACCACACACACACAACAAATAATTTTATAAAGGTTGTAAGTACCAAGGGCAATCTGGTTCCTAATTGTTGGGAGGGAAAAGCAACTTTGTTATTCAAGCTTGCTCGCATAAACCTTGGCAGATTGGTTCTCTGTCTTTCAACTCCTGCTAAGGCTACTCTGTAGCCTGTGGCTGCAAACTTCTAACTTCCCACAGGCCATGCTCTCTGCTGGCACAATTCCCTTGATTTCCCTGGATTTAGCTTCACAGCAAATTTGCCCTCTCTATGTCCATTTCTGAAACTATTTTAAAAGGCTAAAGCATACGGATAAACCTGCCAGGATTTCATAACTGGACGTAATCTGGGGAGACGTGATGATATGTGATGAAAGAATCTGCACCTGAAACGGCCGAAGCATTGCTGGCCTGGTGAAAGTTGGTAGTGTCAAGTATCCAGAGTTTAACGGTTAAAGATTGTTCCCATATTTGGAATGGTGGAAATGGCAGAGTGAAAGTTTGAGCAAATATTTAGTTATTTTCCATTTTCCACAAAGAAAAGCTTACATTCCTATCACATTTAAACCTAAGTAGGAAAGTCTCTAATTTCAGTTGTATGTCTGAAGTTTCTTTAAAAACAGTGTGCTACTCTTCTATTTCTAGTCTTTAAAAAGTTTTTCAGCCTCATTTAACAATGCAAGTGAAACAAAACAAGCAATGACCTAGTCATTAGTGAATGTAAATCAACATGGACTTTCTGAAGACAGAGAAGTGATATCATTTAGGTAACACAGCTGACTTCCCCCTTTTTTAAAAAAAAAACTTGAGATTTTAGGAAATTCTATCATGATGTTGAAAAATAAATTTTTATATATTTAATTTTCCCTTCTTTCACACCAGCATTCCACTCCAATAGTGAAAAATGGAAAAAGATAATATACCTTCTAGTGTTTTGTTTGGTTTTTTTGCCAATAGCACACAAGCCATATTTATCTTCTAAATGTCAAGGTAGTTTTAAAATGTGTTGTCACATATACTTAATTTTTGGGGGAGGAATGAATGGGTAATTATCTTTACTAATGAGATGTGCTGTAATTTCAGTTAGATTTTAAATGGGGCATGACTCATATTTGAAAGGACCATTGCATAAATGCGTGTTAGTTGCCGTGTAATGAGTTAATGCCCAACTCATTTTTTTTTTCTTTCCACATGGTTCTCACAAAGTTTTTCAGTACAAGAGAGCAACTTGCTTTCTTCAGATAAGGGTGAATCACTACAAAATGAAATTATTGAGCATTGTAAACAACGGTGCCTTCCTCCCTAGCTCCTGCCTGTAACTGAACGGCAAATAAAAAGAAAGCAACAGAATCACATAGAATTTACCAGTTGCTACCCAAAAACAATTACATTGTTATTATGGTAGTGGTAAAGTTCTAGTCTTCTTTGCTAATAATTTTCATAGCGCCCCTATCTTTACAAGGACCATTGCTTTCAAGTCATTAATGTATAATAGATTTGCAGTGGTGCATAAACGGGATCGATCCAGTTCTGCCTCTTACCTTACCCTTTCCACTAAAGAGGCAAAACCACTTGTGTTTAACTGCTTTCCTCTTCTAGTGGCAGAGAAAGCACTTTGCATCTCAGTTACTCACCGCGTGCCTTGGTTTACTTCACTTGCAGAGCGTGATGTCTCACCGAAGAAAATGAAAATTTGAATACATATCCAAAGTACTTTTCGAAACAGAAATGGACTTCAGCTTAGGTGTTTACTAGCATTATATCTACAGTACTACATCGCTGTATGGCATTCACTCCACAACATAACGTCACAAAGTCCACGTGCCAATTTTCACCCCTATGAATCACAGACATGTCTTATCTCACGTAGATTGCACAGAAGGAATGTCACCCTCATTCATATATCTAGATATGGACAGTGAGTTATCACTGAACTTGGAGTTGTCTCCAATAAAAAAAACTATCTGCTAGCTGAGAAAGCTGGTAAGAAAGTCGTAGATAAAGCGGATCCCTAGAGTGGATAAGGTATTTCCATTATAGCAATGTTTCTGAGACATGATACACATTCTTTCTATACCTCTAGTTTATTGCTATTATTATTTCTTGTTCTTCACTGAATTTTAAAGCTGTAATAAAAGGAAATTGAAAAGTTCACGACAGCAAAATCAAGCCTTAAGTGTATTCATCACACAAACAACTTTATCTCTTGGTATTTTACGCTCCAGTTCAAACAACACATCTGTTCATAATTGCATGCATGACTTGGTAAGATTACTACAGGCTATAAATCCATGTCTATGAGTACTGGAAATATTGTAGGAAGACAAGGACAAAGAATTTGAAATGGGAAGACCTTTTAAATAGTATATATAAAATATAATTTCAGACTTTAAAATATATCCTAACATGTTTTTTTCTAATTCAAACCAAGGTATTTCTGTACCTAAGTCTGGTTGTATTGATGGTCTATGGCACAATTACTCTAGAGAAAAGAAACACTTTTTTGAAAACTTGGAATTTCATTCTCTAAGTAAGAAGTATTTAGATAATCACCACAAATCCCAGCTTCCCTGATGTCCAGCTTCCCCTGGAGTAATTCTGGTCCTTCATTGTTCCCTAGCAAAAAAATCACCTTTAACATATACATCGCAGTTCTAACATTTAAAAGTTTATTCTATCTCACCTTGAAGCTGAATTTTTTTTTATTCCATAACACTGAAATATTGATGAATTTATATCTTTTCCATCAGTGATCTATAAAATCCTCCCTCCTCTTAAACCTATATATTCGTCCCAATATCCAGTGGCATCAATATGCAAATGGAAGCTGTCCCACCTTGTACACTTTCAGAAAAGATTTAGTAGACCAGAATAGAACCAGTGGAAAGTAGCCTATATTCTAAGCAGCATGAATATCCTGGAGAAAGAGTAAGATGGGAACTTTCTCCAGGCAGCTGAGCTTGAAGGTTATGCCTATCATCACTAGAAAGGAAAAATACCAATGCTTTTCAGCAAGGGCTCTGTCTTGACCCAAGAACTCAGTATTGTGAAGCTTCATTGCATTTATCATTCTCTTCTTTATTGCAGATCTACTAGTTTATATTAAGGCACAAGGAGAAATTTACAGAACTCATACACTCCTAAAAATTACGTCTATAAATGAAACATAACTATTTTCTGTTAAGGCAGTGCTGTTAATTAATATGGCATTAAGCACATCTGCCAGTGTCAGCAAAAAGTAAAAACAAAAAAAAGCTGTACTGTACAAAAACATGATGTGAAATTTTTTCATGTTTATAAACGCCTTGAAGTGTATATTCTTCCACATAATACCTCTAATATCTCTTCTGTCATAAAAAATTTCCTGGCTGAACTTGCTACCCATAATATTGCACAATATAAAGTTATTTGAGCAGAATGAAGAATGAGACCTTCTGCCCTATGTTTTATATCTGTATGTTGCTTTCCAGCCATTTAGAAGCATGTTTAGCTTGAGATCTCTTTCTCCGTATGCAACTCTCATGCTCACTGCTTCACTTACTACGATGACATTCTTGTGTGTAATAGACTGTAAAGAACTCAAAACGTGTATCTGTTACCATTTCCTGATGATGATTCCAGATCTAATCAATTTTAACTTCATGTTACAATGAATCTGGGGGTATCCAAACTCCAATTTTCCAATTTTGCAGGACCAATTGAATTTGCTGAACCAAAAAGAGATACCTACCATCTCGCATTAGACCAACTTACATTGCACATCCACGTGAAGTAACAAATCAGAGGTCCCAACACTCCTGGAAGCACGACTATTTCTCTGTTTACTTTTCCCAGTAGGAAAGGAACAGGAAGTCAAGCCAACTGAAAATTATCTTGGAAAAACAAGTGGGAAATATTTTGGAAAAAGAAAAGTCTTACAATTAAATTTCCAGAGCATATGTTAATGAATAAGAATAAAGACATTTGCACAAGGATTTTTCATGGAAAACACAGTTTTCTGAACAATTCTGTATTGCAGCTGAAGGCTGACTCTCTCAAAGAGGAGTTAGAACCTCATTATTTTTCTTCTGTCTATACCTTACTCTGTTTCCTTGGCAGAGAGTGGAATCACAGAAAATGAAAGCTAATAAGTAGCTTAAGAATCTTACAGAGATCAGAGATTTTTTTTAAAAGGTTGTTAAGTCTAAAATTGAAAAATCTGCAGAACACTTGAGAAGTTTAGCAGCCTAATAAAACACATTCAGGACTGAAGTTTTTATGTCCTTGAAAATGCTTTTGTAATGAGATAGATAGTTTTTCATTTGAGTAACAGTATCTGCCCTTTCACTTAGCTTTGTCAAGGATTTTTTTATTCCCAAACACGGTACCAATCAATAGTTGTTCAATAATATACATGATTACTGCAGTACGCACAACAGTGCATCTTTTGTCTTCTAATGTAACAGAGAGTAAATGTAAGGAGATATTTGCTAGCCTCTTTTGGACACTGTTCCATGAAGAGTCTGGTTAACCTTTTTGAGCTATTTTGTAGGTTTTTATTTATGCAGCTGCAGTGTCTACACATGCAAATGACATTTTTCTAATTTCCTAAAATACCACAGAGGTACATCACTGAATTGCTGAACATATCAAGCAATCATTAATAAATTACAATAAAAAAATCAAATGATCTCTGTGCAACTTATCATAAAAAATCCTTGCTTTTAAATAGATAAAAGGGGAGAATAATTTCCACAGCTAATAATAATGTTTCTCAGGATTCTCAGGACTTCAACTGCCTGATTCTATAATTTGAAGATCCCAGAGTTCTTCATAAAAAGACATGTTAGCTTTATAACTCTCTGAGATCAGTAATGTTAGTCTTTTTATAGCAAAATACTTAAACATTTGCATTCACAGGCTTAGAGTCCACTGTTTGCTTGATCTGATTTGGATCCATTACCTTCATTTTACCAACTGCAATCTTAAATAGTGTTTATAAAGCCAGTCTGTGTCAGAGAAAGAAGTTGAATTCAAGATGCCTAATTCCAGGACTCCTTCTGGAAACCCTTCACTTCTAGTTATTAAAAATCAAATAAAATTATTTAAGCTTTTTCCTCCTCTTAGACACTTTGTGCATTATTTCCTCAGGTGCAGAGCCTATGAAAGAATGAAATACAAGGTATTCCGAATGGTTTATGTAAACTCAGTGCTAAATCAATGCTAAAGTTGCCATATAATCTTGTACACCTTCAGTCTTAAAGTTTAGGCTGCAATAATGTCTCAAAGATGCCTGGAAATATAAATGGATACTATCTAGAAGTCAATGAAGCTGCTGAACTAAAAGGGCAACCTTTAATATCAGATCAATATATCATGCAGCATTATAAACATCATTGTTGTTGCCTTTCTGTCTGAGATAGGCCTGTATTAATCAGAAACAGGAAAACAAACAACCAAGCATTTAGTAGCACAGAAGCTTTTTTTTGAGAAAAAAAAGAAATCACTTTTGTTTAAATGCCTGGTTTTAAGCAACAGTAATAGAAGTGGAGACCAGGCTTACAAAAAGTAACTGATTCTACATACACTCCCACAAATGTTTCAAAGGGCTTAACTGTCTTTTAAGAAATTAATATTGTAGAAAATCCAAAGAGGGAGAGGCTGAGTTATGAAAATAAAGCAATATTTGGAGAATACATTCTGCTCTGAATGTGAACATTTTGCATCTCTAGGGTGTTGTGCATCCTAGGCCACATACCGTGAAACTAAATTAATACCTGTCAGAGTCAATGAGACCATTTCTCCCAACATCAATGAACTTTGGTTTAGGCTATGTTTTCAGTGCAGAATATGACAATGGATAAAAATACAAGAGAGACTATTCAGACATCTAGTGTCTGTTCCCACTTTTATCAGTACTCTATTGCATGGCCTTAGGCAGCTCCTACCCTCATTATGCTTTTGTTTTCCCAACATATAAACATTTCTTCGACTGGGGAATGTAAGGCACAACAAAACCACAAATAAGCATAGCGGCTCATGCGGTAACTTCCCTTTGAACTGGGTTATTTGCAGATAACACTACCATACATAGTGATCAAACCATGAGCATCTCAAATTTTCAGTGCTGAATAGGAACCAGCTTGCAAATGAAATCCTTGTTATTCATTAAGCATCTCTTACAGACACGGTCAAACTATGAGGTTGCTGAGTCTACCTTCCACTCCCTCTCAGACTCGCAAAATACATTTGACTCTCGTCCATGTTGTAAATAATCCACAAAACCACCTTCATAACATTGGTAACATTGTTAATTAAACATTACTTTCTAGCTGAATGGAACACAACTAAACCATTAGTAAAGATGCAGCTAACCAAGATGGACTCTTCATGATAGTATTAAACTGCTGTCCTTAAAGTTGTATACATATGTTAACGTTTCTCAACTTGTTACATAAAATGCGAGCAGGTGAGAAAGCAAGATCTTACACATTCACGTTTTAGCCGTGTTCTTAGTAAAACACACAAAAAGTCAAAACTAAAAAGCCTGTTTTCATGATTATATATACTGTGAAAAATACCTAACCTTTGCTAATGGATATAGACAAATTTGTCCTATGTGAGGAAGCTGTAATAGACAATAAAAAACCAGCTGTGCAAATATTCCTGTCAGAAGCTGGGGAGACATTTGTGCAAACGCATAACATACTTCCCTTCTAGTTAAGCAAAATTGAAATGGTCCTCAAGTATTTGGAGATCATGAAAACTAAATGTAAACACCTGACAAAAAACAAAAATAAAACCAACCCAAACCTATACATTAGAGTTTACTGACTGAATGAACAATATAAATTCTTGATCTTCTGCTTCTTAAGGCCTCGGCCATTTGAGGAAAAAAGAGATTCCTCTGCTAAAATGACTGTTGCTTTGCTCAAAATCTCGCTAGTAGGATCATTTTCAGTAGGCGAATCTCAGATAAGCTGAAGGCTGATGATTCCTTGCTTGTGTTCACATTGTCTGATACAAGATACAAATTTTGAACACAGCCTTTGAATTTAAAAAATATTTCCAAAGAAACCACAGAGAAAAGGACAGTTTGAAAATAATACATGCATATAATAATGTTTTTAAAAGAATACAAATTTCAGAAACATTTTACTAAACTCAGCAGAGTTTTTTTCCTTCAGGAAATTGTGTTTTAAATCTGGAAGCCAAAAGCTGGAAGCCAGTCTTTGTTTTTAAGACACAGGAAAAGGAAAATTTAATGCCCACAAATCCAGTGCTAAATATAGTAACTGTGACCCATAGGAACACCAACTATTTTGTAGCTACAACAAAGATATTGCTAAATCTTTGTAAAGATAGTCACATTCTGCTTCCCATTATTCCATTATTTTAATCTAATCTTGTTAGATAGGTATAACTGAGAGCAGAATTTTAACCATTAGTTTCAATTTAGATAGATTTACCATAGGTAAAGAACTCTTTACCTATTTATTGCCAAACCCCTACACCAAATAAGGTTGTCTACTCTAGATAGCAAACACTAATCACACAGAGATGTAATTCATCTTGGTTTTGGTGATTGCCAATTCCCTTTATATATGCTTTTACCTCTATTTAAAAACCTTTCAATGTATCACTAAAGCAGGTGAAATATTTTACTCATTCTCCTCTCCAGTGACAACTAACTGTACATAATTCATGGATAAAGCCCATTTTACAATCACATGTACTATTTTCTCTATAAGCCCTCCAGCATCCCTTTTCCCTTCCATTTTTTTTGTGTAGTACGTTTTAAAGCTACACCAGTGCATGGGCAGCCTCAAAGAGACACGCGCTTTTATTCAGATATGCAACAGAGGGAAAAAGGTTCCTCAGACGCCTTCAGGGAGAATTACAGAAGTCCTGATTTTTAAAAGTGCACTGGCCATTCCAGCTAGGGTCAGCTGAAGTATGTATGCACTAGAGACCCACGCAAAGACCTCCTGCTCCCTGCTGCCACTACCTCCCATTCTCATCACCTTTGCAAAAGGCACAGAAAGGCAAAACAAAATTTAGTCAATTACCAGAGTGGAAGTTTAAATGGATGCATTGACTTGTGCAAATGGACAACTTTTAAATTGTGATTGATCTCTCTTATATGCCTATGTGCCCTCACAGGATCAGCACTAATGCACTGTTAACAAGTGTTCCATCATCTGATTTTAAGCTCACTGAGGAACTGGATTAAAGATTCAGGCATGAGTTGTGACTCTCTACAACTTTCTATGTAATGTAACAAAATTGTTCAGGACTCAAATTAGGTGGCTAATTTCCTTCAATTATTTGTTTCATCATAAACTTATACATTTTTATTGTTGTTCCAAGATGATTTTCTGATACTTCTTCCTTTACTAGTCTTTAAAAGTAGAAAGAGCTCTCCACCTTAGGAAAGGTCTGCTTGCATCCACAAAATGAATCAAGGAGAATGAATCAATGAGAACTTTTGTATTATTATTATTATTCAACTATAAATAACAACTAAAACCTTTGTGAATCACAACAGTTGAAAACAGCAGTAAGGTTTGAAAGAAAATAACAGGTGCTTTGCAAGACCTCGGCTCTCTTCAGCCGATTTTCACATGTGTACCCAGGCAGCACCGTTCGCATTTTTGGCATTGAAGAGCTGAGTGGATAGATAGACAAACACACACAACAGATGCTAGTAGAAAGTTTACTGTCAAAGAAATGTTTCATAAACAATATTAAGAGCTATACTAAAGCCATTCAAATTTATAATTGCCAATATCAAAAAACACAATCAAACAAAACGCTTTACATCCACCATCCAGTTACTAAATGTCAGAAATGAGCTTTCTCACTTCAAGTGTCAATTAAATTAAAAAAAAGTCTGTTAGGATTGAAAAAGACCTTCTGCTGCAGAAACACACTTAACGTGATCAGATTTAAGTGTGGAGATACATACTGAGTAAGGCAGATACAGAACACAAGCTCAAAACCCGGGGTCATATTTTGACAGAAAGAGCTGAATAATTCTGAAAGATTTAGCTTTGCAGTCACTAAAAGGAACCTCATCTCAGACCATTTCTTGGGGTTAGGACGCACAGTCCTTCTGAATCAGAAGCTTTTGACAGATTTTGTTTGGAAGAACATCTCTTCTGTTTTTTTTAATCTCTCCCTGCACACACAAGCCCAGTTATACATAGCCCTTTGTGAGCAAGCCTCTTTCTTGCTGCAAGAAAAGCTCCGTTGTGGCTGCCAGTTTGCTCTTACCTTACCTACCCATTCAGCACAGCACAAGATGGCAGCCTCCAGCAGCCAGATCTCTCTCTTCTTCTGTCACCAAGAGAAAGCAGCACCTCTCCTGCAGAAAAGCACTGGCCTACAGCATTGCTCTGAGCCATCTAAGCAAATCATTTCAGCTAGAGTAACAAAGCTCTTAAACATAGCAACAAACAACATTTCACAGAGAGAGGAAACTGGCTGAGAACAATTATGTGAGCATTTGAGATATTGCCAGCTTCTGCAGCAGAGAAAAAAGACAAAATATCATCCAGCTACCCTAGGAAAAGATGTGAGAATAAAGGACAGAGTGTGGGAACGGTGCCCTAAATGGGATGAAACTGAGAGGCACAACTTAAATGTGAGAAAGCAACATGGTATAGTGGTTTTTTATTCATGACAATGTAAAAAGCACAAGAAACATAAAGCAAATGGAAGCAAGAGGGTTTTCCTCAAAATACTTACTGTACTAGTGTTACTTATAAAGTGACAACTAGCCTTGTATTAATGCTTCATTCTGAGTAGAGCAACTGTTTTCCTAAATAAAAGTATCGGTGTGTACAAGACTCTGCTCATAGATACTCTTTATATTCAAACTTTCTATGTGTATGTATTCTGATAAGCAGTTCACTCTATGTGCAACATCCTGATTTTCTGTATTGTTCTAGTATCAGAAATACTATTTCAAAATGAATCCTTGTATTATAAGGTCACCGTAGAGGTAAGAACACACATCTGCTAATTTTGCACAGCCCATACCACAGGCAAGAAAAATCTACTCAGACAGCAGACTAAAGCACCTACTCAGTTTTCATTGTCTCATAATATATTCCTTCCATGCAGAAAGGAGCAAGGAAATTCTTTTTGGTTCTGATCTGACATTTGAATCATATGTTTTTGCACTAATTAAATCTGCCTACATATCAATGACTTCATCACATAGCCACATTACCCCTGTGTGTTGATGATACATTTCTTATTCATGCATTTTTTTCATCTCACAATCTCTTTTAATCATGGCCTCTTTGAACATACAGTTAACACAGAGTTAACGGACAGTGTTGATGCTACTTTCAAGAATAGCTGAACTGGCCAAAGTTACTCATTACAATTATTAATCCATAACTACTTTCATTTAATTAATTTTCTCCTTTAATACTGTTTATGTTAAAGACCTGTTCTAGTCGGGCAATACTTACAAACTACAATGCACAAGATTAGTTTAGCTGATGCTATTCTTTGTTATTCTACAGACAAGCTGCTCACTTTCATCAAGTGTAGATTTCACTGCTGATATTTTAAAAAGTCATAATGGATGGAGGGTTTGAAGACAATTAGAACCATTTCACTGAAAGTCTCTTTACTGCTCTGATAATGCTAGCATTATGATATGTTGTTCTTGCAGCCTTTAAATAAAAAAACCCCAAAAGAATATTAAAACCTTCCATCAAAACTGGATGGCTTCAGGCATACCTTAAAAATCAAAACTGATGGTGTTCTGATAAGGATTAACTTACATTTCTCATACACACATCCACTCTTGATAGCCAAAACAGAGAATCATAACTCTAATCTTATTTATATGCAAAAGAGAATCATACATTCAAGAAAGGCTTTTCATAAAATGAATCCAAACTACTTTATAGTTTCAAAGTATGTTGGTTTCGTTTATTGCCACCTATTTTGAATGTTCTATGCAACCTGAATAACTAATGTGGATTTGCGTGTGTGTACAAATATATGTATATCAATACAAAATTAATAACGGAGTGCCTACGTTTAGTGACATGGTCTTGCTTTTCCTTCATTATATGTTTATTATACATATACATATGAAAGCAATTTCACACAAAAAAATTAATTACAAGATCATTTTTAAAAGCATAATTTTATATCTTTCCTATGCTTACCTTTATCCCCCATTAGCAACATTTTCTGTAGCATTACTCTTGGATTCATATCATCATGTGTCAGACCTCACCATGATCACATGTATGCACAGTTGGCTCCTCCCTTCATCTAGGTCATAGATTTATTTGTCCCAGGCAGTGGTGGCCAAGTAGTTAAGTTTGAGAAGTTCTGTTTCAACCTATTTTCTGTTTAGGAAAAAAGACGTGTATTTCTTTCAATAGTATAAAAACCACTCTAACAATGCGCGCTCTCTCTCTCTGTATTTATTATACAAAGAGGAAATAAAGTCTATGTGCTTATAGAAAGGCTGACCTACAGAAACGTAAGTTTACTCTTAAATGTTTCTAGTAAATGTAAGCTGTTCTCTGAACAATCTTTTTTCATCGCACTAATAAATATTTTTATGCCTTTCATTGTGAAGCAAGAGTAACATCATTGAAATATATGTAACACTGTCTTTTTATCATTACTAGAAGAAAATGAGAAGACTAGAAAAAATTTATTTAAATTTGCTTTGTCTCCCTTTCCTTCAGGCTTATTTTCTTCTCCCTGGGTCTAATACAAGGTAGCGAAGTTGCTGACAAACTCTGAACATACACAAACATAACACCGTTACACACCTCTCTTCAATTTCCTCAGCCAGAAGAATTACAGGGAAAGTTTCAGGACTTTCTTACATCTCCCTGGTCCTCTGTATAACCATACAGAGAGAAGAAAAATGAAAATTTGTTGTTCAAAATGTAGTAGAGAGGATGGACTTAACAAAACAGTCTTTCAGGCATCATAGGCAACTTGATAAGCTGAAGTTCTAACATTCCGAAGGACATCCACGCCTGTTGCTCTTAGACATAAATTAACATGGTCACTGAAATAAAAAATACATGGATTAAAAGAAAAAAAATGCCAAATTTGCACAGCCAGTGTTAAAGTGAAGGATTAGAGAGAAAATCTTACCCACAATCTCAATCTGTGCCTACGAAAATCATTATTATAAAACATGTCTTGCGATATCCCTAACCAACAGCGCCTTGTTGGAACAAATCTGTGTGCTAGATGAATTTCTCAGGTGGACAGAAGCACTTTGGCTGTATGTATCTTCTTCCCCTCCTTTAACAAAATACCCCAACTCACACTAGGTAATACCTTATTCAGCGCATAAAATCACCATCTCCAGTGGGTCTGCCTCACACTACAGGAAACATACTAACAAGGCAGGAATATTCACACAAAAGCCTTAAAACCCACAGGAGAGATTTCCAGTTGATGTGAAATGTCACAGCTCCATTGACTTCGAATAGAGGCATGCCACTGTATCCTAGCTGAGGATGTGGCCTGCAAGCTGTTAGCTATCTAGCAGGCGAACTGCTCATTCAGACAATGCGTTAATCTCATCCGCTAGGTTTGCTCTGAAGAGTATATGGAAATTTCAGCCTGTGAGCTAGCAGGAAATGCATGTTTTTACAAGCATGAATTCATAGCAGAACTGCTGCAATGAAGTGCTGAGTTCAGAACAGATCCCTCCATCAGCAAGGATACTACTTCAAACACGCCGCAGAAACAGCTCTTCCAGGTCTCCCCTCAGAAGAGGTAAGAGGCAGTGTGAGAAATCTAGGGAAAAAAAATGAGCATTTTCAGAGACACCCTTTTCGCAAGAAGTATCAGACATAAAAAGGAAAATAGATTAACTGTCAACACAGCACTATAAACATAACAGGGTAAGAGGTACAGCCCTATGAAGAGGTAAGATGTTAGGAAAGTATGTGCTGGGGCTACTTAAACAGCACTTTTCAAGCATAGTTGTCAATCAAAAAAAAATCGCATTCAAAGATAAAATGTTTGTCTCTAATATTGTCCTTAATAATACCTCTAATTATCTAAGAGCAATTTCAGGCAAAGATCCATGGAAGATAAAAAAAATAAATTTTCTTTAGTTTATTGTATGCACTTTGTGATACAACTTGCTCAGCTGTTCTCCGTGTGTAGTAAGTATGGCACTAGTCCCATGAAACTTAAGTTTTTTAGCTAAAAGGAGGCTAAGACATGATGAAGCCTACAAACATGTCAAGGTATAAGTACCTTTAGAGAGAATATATGATAACTAAGAGCCCCGTAGATAGGCCGTGAAAAAATGACTGTACACTGGCCATTACATTTAGAGTCAGAATTAGTGGTAGATTTTTAATCATGAGAGGAGAGACATCCTGGAAAAACATCCTGGAACTGTCTTCCATTTAGAGTATCAGAAAGTAGACCCTGCATGCTTTAAAGATGGAATTATCTACATTTCTGAAAAGGAGAATATAACAAGGGGCCTGCAACAGTATAGGATTTGACACTGTTTGATAGTTTCGTGTTTCGAGGGAAGAATTTGATGATCCCAAACTGATTCCTACTGTATAGGAATCAGCTGAAAAGTCAAACAAAATAAGTCCTACAGACTCGATTTCATAGGGTCAAGAAGTCTACGCTGTTACTCTGTCCATTTACTTCACTACCCGCATTTGCATGGTCAGCTCCGTGCCTTTACAAAGAGCATAACCTTAGGAGCTCTGAACAACCTAAGGGAGTTGGAGCTGATCAAAGCCTCAAATTTCCCTTTTTGCAGTTAAACACAGACTTGACTAGAAGACTTCATGTGCCCTGGAATGAAAAGGCAGGAACTTTAAAATACACATCTGCACAAAATGCAACATTTGTCAGACTGCCCAGAGCCTGCTGCTGTAGCTTCAAGAGCTGATGCTATCTGAGAGCCAAAGTTCCTGTCAGGATTCTTCCAAACACCTCCATGGTTTATGCAGAGGAACTGGGAATAAAGTCAGAGTTCCCAGGCCTTTCAGCCTTCTAGCATTTCTGTATGATGCGGTTGACACAAATGCAGCCCAAACTGTAGAGCTGCTTCAGCACTGTGGCTCCAGGAAACCTAGCAGCTTGCCACGAGAGTTTGTTAGAAAAGACACTGGTTTCCAGCTGATGCTTGCCTGGTAAATGCATTTTGGTTGGGATTATAAACAAAATGACAAAAGGTTCCAGTTTCAGTGGCTCATCATTTTTTGAAGAAACACTGCTCATTCTTGCATTCTTGACTATCTGTAGCCTATTTCAGCTGAATAGTAAATTCCTCTAAGAATATTTTAAAATTCCAGGGTAGATAGATACAAAATCAATATTAAGCACAAAAAGACAAGAAGATTACATACAGGTGTCTGGAATATAGACTGAGACATGTAGCCTCAACTCTGACACCACTGATGCCTCACCCACTGTTTCCACAGTTATAGGATCCCTGGTCAGACATTTGTCTGCATTGTAATTTATACAGGCTTGCTTAGCACTCTGCACTCTTAAGTAAAACTATTACTAATTAAGCTAATTGAGTGATTTGAACTTAATGTGGAATTTGGTACTTCTCTGTAAGTGTATTTGGGTTTTCTTGGCAATAAATTAGTCAAATATTTTAAATGAATAAATTCAGAATAATGTATATATCTGTAATTTCAAGTAAATTGCTTACAAAGAAAATTATTGCTTCAATTAAAGTACAGGAATTGAGTTTAATAAAAGATTTATGAATGCTGATCTTTAACCTGTCCTGATCTTTTTGTCCAAAACTGTCATAACTTGCTTTTACCCTCAACTATAGCTTTGCTTGGTTTTTATCAATGACCAATATAACGTCTTTCTAATGTAATCTGGCAAAATCTAAAACTTCTGCAAAGTGAGATGCAGAGACTTACAACATCTCCAGCATCTTACTGCTGTTTAATGCCTAAATTCTGCAAGAATGTTTAAAGGGTATTCTCCAGGTGATATGGTACATGAGCTCAGAGAAGGTACTCATAACATCACTTTGGGGATTAAAACCTTATGGCAGACATGTAAGGCCACACAGGGACACCTCCTGGCACCTGGCTGGCATCTGGTCTGTTCAAGACCAAACGGTTCTTATTTAACAGTGCTAGCTTTTGCCTTCCAGTCATCTGACTTCTAATGGATGTTGCTTAAATCCATAAAGATTCTTATTTTCAGAAAGATATTATGAAATCATTTATCTCAATCTTGTGTGTAATGCAATACATGATAGAGTGTTAATACATGGAATTCTATGCAAAAATTAATTATTTACACGATTAATTACTCAGGTAGCAGAGTTTCCCCATTTTCTTCATTCAAATTATTTTGTAAATTAAGTTACTTAAATGAACAAGTTAGACATAAATAAAGCATATTTGATTTATACTTTTCATAGGAGCTGTTTTCATTTCTGTTTTTAAAAATGGCAAAGACTAACTGAATCAATTAGGCACATCTCTCACAACTTTTCTAAGGCTCAAACCGATGGGCAAGTTAGCTACCTGTTTATAACCTCAGGAGAGAATAACTACAAAATAAGGGACATGGGATGAAAGTGTCAGGAGTCATGAAGGAAACCCTGAGACACGCAGAACGAGATGGAGATGCTGGTGAAGCCCCACTGCCTGCTGCTCAGGGCTCTACCAGTGAAGTGCCACTTGACTAGCAACACATTGTGTTGCAACACATGTGAATGCATTCAAGTGAAAAGCAACACACTAGCTTGCCATGGGCCTGTGAAGGTGTCTTTCCAAGCACCCCCACTTAGGAGCTTGAGCCTCACTCCAGACTCGTACCAAAGTTTGCCTCCAGACAATCATAGGAGGAGAACATCAGACAAGGAAAAGACATAAAGGCAGAAAGTCTCAACCAAAATCTAGATGAAAATGCCAGAAAGGGATAAAAGAATTACAGGCAAAACATCCACCAAAAGTCAGTGGATATAGTACAGAGAAAATTGGCAGCCCTGGTTGTTGGACTCCTCATTAGATTAATCTGTCCCCAGTCTACATATTTGCCCCCACCAGATACATGTTAAATAATCGAATAAAACTAAAATTTGCCCTGGAAGAAAATGCAATGTACAACTTTTACAGCAGAGGCCTTTCCACAGTCACAATTCTGAGACACTTTAATTGTAGAGGAGCCAGATCAATAACATCAACACCAACCTCAACAGTTTTATTCACTACAGAGCAACAAGATAAAGCCAAGGGGAAGAGGTAGTATTCCTGTTACAAAATAAACCAAGCAGGGAAGTAGTCTGAAAACATTTAACCTAAGGAAGAACAAAAATCTGGACTTGGGCTTTTCATTTGTCTTTTCTCCCACTTGATAACAGTAGGAGCACCACCTTTGTGTCTGAAAAGTGTTAGCAATATTTGTCAACAGCAATTCTAAAGCTTGTATGTCTGGAAAGCTCTTTAGTAACACATTGTTTCCTAATAGTTTTACCATCTAGATCAGTACTGAGGAATTTCATTTCTCGTCAGAGACAGCACAACCTACAAGCAGCTCTTAGCTCTCAGGAAAACACAAGATCTTTTGGCATTCTGTACTATAATTATTCTATATACCTTAGAAATAACAAGTTCGGTATTTTCATTCACAGTAATTTAAAAGCAATACATAGAAGAATAATGTTAGTTCATGTGCTTGCAAGTCAAACAATGAGATTCATCCTGATCTCAAAGAGTTTTTTACTGCAGTGCTATGGTTTAGACTCCTCATTACAAAGTAAGAGAGCATTTGCAAGGAAGCTTCGTGTCCAGAACAAGACTTGGATTTCAAATGATAGCATACTTTGGTAGTGTCTTCATCAGAGAATGTCTTAAACTTTATATACAAACTTAAACATATGCCAAAAAGAACATATCACAAATATTTCACTCCTACAGTATTTTAGTTTTGGAGATTTGTCAAATATTAATCACCCTTTTTTTTTTTCCCTCTCATTCTTTAGGCAAAGCAAGAGAATAATCAAATGGCACACAAATACAAATGTACAGACTTCTTCCGAATCCAAGGCAAGAATGGGAGACTGAATGGGTCATAAATAATTTTACCTGTTCCATATTCTGTGAAGTTAAATCTGAGTAGCTCAGAATGAGCTGGCTGCAGCTGCCTTTTATGAAACTGCAATATATTTGGTAATTTAGGTCAAAATATCTTCAGGCACAGATTAAATTCAAACACAGGGACATATATCATTTAAGTTTGTCTTTAATCTTTCATATTGCTTCCATGCTTTCATATTATCACAGTGAAAGAATTTGGAGCCTGTCTGTATGATACCTGTGAAAGACCTTGAGAAAGCCACAATAATAGGAAATTTTATGCCTCAATATTAACTATAAATCAATGAACAGAAGAGAGAGACATTTTCCAGTATTAAGAAGTGGGCACAAAAGCGTGACTTAAGCAGGAATGAAATGAAGAGGATGAAAGTTATAATTGTGTTCCATAATCAACACAGCTGTGCAATAGTTTGATTTTCATTATAATGACGCTATTTAGACATGCCCTGCATATTGAAGATTGAGCATAGTACATAATTATTGATTAGTTATAAACCATTTATGTTTTATGTTTATTTCATCTGACAATAATTATCATACATTTGCACTAATTAATTCATCATCTTTTATTACTGGAATTGAAAGGTAACTAGAATGAAACAGCAGAAAGGGCATTAAGAAGAAAAGTAGGAGGCCCTGTAAAGCAATAGGACTATTTGCAATATAATACTACAATGATGTTCCTTGTTTTTTTATTTTTATGACATAAATAGGGGCAAATGTTTTTCTAGCTAATTTTTACTTGAAATTGCTAGAAAATTGCTCTCTAAAGCATGCTGAAGTGAAATTCAGCAAATATGCTGATGAGGTGGATATTGACCTATCATTCAGTCTTAATGTTAATTTTTTTTTTCATGAAGGTCTTGCAAAATTATTGGTTATTTTGGAACACATTTTAGAAATTGTGCAGAAGATTGTCTGGCTTTGGGAGCAGAAGTTCTTACACTACACATCTCATAGAACAGTGCACAGAAAACTTTATAAAATGAAGCTGTATATTGTTTTGTGAACTGAAGTTTTTTCCCTAAATAGAAATAAGAAAGCTTACATTTTTACACTGGATGGCTTCATCAGCTAGTAATACAATTACTGTGCAGAACTAATACAAAAACACTGTGCAACACTGCATGGTGCGGACAGCCCTGAGCCAAAGCCAAATGAGATAGGCGCTAGAGAAGCAGACACATATCACCACAGCATTGCTACTAAGTCTTATCAAGAGACGCAATACACTAAACAGAAATACTACTGTGGTTCCATGTGCAAAATCTGAGCGTGTAACTAAGTGGCACTGCTATATTGTGTACAAGTACAAACTGGCCTATAGCTATGCTGAAGATACACATGAGACTCCACTGTACCTTGTGAATACACCTAAAAGGGATCTAATACGGCAGTGAAATAAAATATTAGAAGGTCCGCAGAACTATTTGAACTCTGAATCTTTGAATACATATATCATATGACGGAAAGACATATGCAAAGAGCAGCCTGCTCTTCCAGAGGCCCAGATGTCCATCCCTTCAGAGGCATCCACAGATGACAGTGAAATTAGACATTGCTCTCTCTGTTGAATCCTGCATGGTGTAGACAAGCCGAGGGCAGGCAATGACTTGAAAGTTTATGAGCTAAGTGTCATACTGGAGTCATGGCAAGTGTACTGAACAGTCTGCGGGTGCAACCCTGAGCTCCTTCATGGGATGCCAGTTGAGATGTGGCTAGCAGAGCCATGCATTTGTGTTATTAATTACAGGCACCACGCATATTTAGTGTACATCTTGCTGCTCTAGTAGGGTTCAGACTGTTTTTGAAATGTGAAAGACTATGTAAAAGTGTACAGTGCAGTTCCTGCACATTACATTCCTGTTACTGGCTGATGGTTCAAACAAACTCCAAAATTATGTTTATTTTACCAAATACACTCTTTGTATATTTTACTAATGAATTTAATGCCTTTTGAGAGACCATAGTAAACTGTACCTATCTTGTTATGTGAGAGAGATGCATACAACTGGAAGACTCTGCTTCACTAAAGTGAGGGAAAGACAATTTCACACCACTGAGCCTGGTGGCTTATGGGTGATCAGTAAGAATTTCTGGTGGTGAGAGAAAGTGGAGAAATAAGTTCTACTTTATCAAACTCACCTGGTCCTAGCAATTATTTTCCTACTTTTATATCAACTTTATTCTCAGCACATCTGTCAGACAGACTGTGGTGTTCTTAAGCATAGGAAAGCAAACAAATTACAAGAATTTTGTATAAAACCTTAAACACTCCAGAAACAGCAAGCAATTCTTTTCATGCTTAAATTTGATCTTTAGGGAGCAATAGGATAAACTCTCAGAGAACAGCCTGATAACAAATAGAACCCTTGAATAAATGGAATTTTGAAGATAAGACTCACAGAAAAGCAGGAAATCATACAGCAAAATGCTACTGAATAAATATCAAAACACTTGATACAGCCTTAGAGCAATATACATCACAACAATTTGCACCTTTTTTGTTGTTGGTTTTTTTTTTTTGGCAGCTTCGCCTGATTTAAACATGTTCCAAAGATTGGTATAAGTCCCAGAGTCCAATTTAATAATTTTGTATTTAGGGTATTCAAAGGTATACATATGGTACTTTATTTACTGTGGCTGATGACATACTGGTAAGTTCTTAAGCACATACAAACAAGGCAGTGATGAATAGATGGCTTAGGTAAAACAAGCAATGTGACTTAATCATTTGTTTCAGCCCTCAAGTTGTGAACGACGATACACAGCTTTTACATACATTCACCTCCCTTTCTGCCATTTTCCTCCCTACAGAAATATCCCTGACAAAAAGCTCCATCTAATACCTGACACCCATTCATGTTCCACTGATTTCTCATTCTTCTCCCCAGGCAGCTGCCTCTTCTCTTTCTTCTTATTTTCAGCTTGCCTGCTAAGGATTCCTCCTGCAAATCTGCTGACATTCCTGGTTCATACCTAGGCACCAGGACACCCATCACCTCTTCAGAAACAGACAAAGCAGCTGTCCTACACAAATTTCCTAGGTAAACAGGATACGAAGTCCTGGAAGCATTACATGCCTTTTATACAGGGTGAGTTAGGCATTCACGGGTATCAAAGACAGTAGCTGACTTACCACCTGCACCTGATTTCGTACAGTCTTTATCTTCACGTGCAGTACAAGGTTTAGAGAATGTGTTAATGGCCCTGTAACTGAAAAGAAGTTCCAAAAGGGAAGAAAGCTTCTTCCAATAGAGTTAGAAGCTCTGGTTTAGGGAAAAAGAAAAGATCATGTTAGCTTTTGAAGTCTGCTTAACATATTGAAGAAATAAAGGGGGTGTTATTTCTAGTGACTGTTTCTTTTCAATGGTACAAAAAGAGAATATGGCTACCTTCATTCTTTCATTCATTCATTGTTGATTTTCACACTAAGAACTACCATAGCAACACATGAAACGTCATTCAATAAAAGAGGTATCCAGGTTCAGATATTCAGAGGTTCTACTTTCTAGGCTCTTCAAGTATGTAGAATTCCTTCTTGTTTTTTTTCTCTATCCTGTGGAACAGGCTTGCTTCACCTCTTCGTAAGAACACAAACAGAGCACGTAAGGCAGAATAACTGTGTTATCATCATAATATTTCCTATATTTTCAGATTTGTAGTTAGCTAGTTTTGTAGCCAGACTAGATAGCTGGTGTAATATTAAATGCTTTCATAGAATCATATAATGGTTTGGGTTGGAAGTGACCTTAAAGAACATCTGGTTCCAATCCTCCTGCCATGACCTGGGACTCCTTCCACCACACCAAGTTTCTCAAAGCCCCGTCCAACCTGGCCTTGCACACTTCCAG
>Ga0181612_151864_pt1 | contig 23136 bp, 20 predicted proteins | sample HoacroProtozoa21_FD_119630 | JGI IMG/M metagenome (GOLD analysis project Ga0181612, IMG submission 119630) | Hoatzin crop microbial communities from Cojedes, Venezuel. Combined Assembly of Gp0051906, Gp0051904, Gp0051908
AGAGTATTTTTTAAAAACTAGCTATTAAAATGTGTTGTCAAAGTAATGCGTTCAGTTAAAAGAGTTCAAGCCAAGCAAAGGCAATTTACATAGCAGCACAAAACCCCCAAAACCTCTGGGTGGTGATTTCCCCAAGTCAGACCAATTCCCATCTGCCTTGTTCCCCAGCACCGTCTTTAATTGCTACAGCCTCACCAAAAGGCCTCTGTGAGGAAAGGAAGATAATAATTAGCCCAGCATTTTTCTCGCCTTTGTTGTGAGTCCGCAGGGACGGGCCTTTTCAACATTTATTATTTGGTGAAATCGTTTTGTTCTAGTGGGTCGATAGAAAGGAGTGCTGGGGTGGAGGAAGGGTGTTTGCACTGTGCTGTGCAGGCGTTGCAGCTTCTGTTGCTGGCTTCAGGGAGATGAGTTTTGCTGGCACGTGTGAAAGAAAGATTTCGCTCCCGTTTCACAAAATCACAGGTTTTTAGCAACACAAGAGAAGAATCCTGCTGCTAATGTAGGGCAGCTTGGGCACCCTAGGAAGAGTACGGGGGAGAAGACCAGAAACTTTGAACAAATCCAACAGAAAAGCAGAGCAGAGCAACGGATGGAGCCCTTTTCTGCTACTGCCCCTCTTCGTCTGCAGCACCCATCCAATGCTCTCTCCACAGAGGCTCATTAAAGAACAAAAACGGGGGAAAAAACCCTCACTAACTCTACAGGGGTTTTTTGTCTCATCTGGGAGAAAGCCAGCGCTACAGACAGCTGGGGCTGCAGCTTGCACAGGAGAGTGTTGCCAGAGGTTGCAGCTCTCTCGTGGGAGCCATCCCATGAACTGTAAAAATCAAATTTCCTCTGAATACTTTCCATCTGACGGCTGTAAGTTCTGTCATGACCTGTCAGACTGGCCAGGTAACGGGTCTGTAGCATAACAAAACCACTCAGCCTGGAGGGGACCTCAGGAGGTCCCTGTCCAACCTCATGCTCAAAGTCCCTCAGCTCTGATGTCAGACCAGGCTGCTCAGGGCTTGAAACAGTTGGGTCTGGAAGACCTCCGAGGATGGAGATGGTACAAGCTCTCTGGGAAAACTGTGCCGCTGCCCGAGTGTCCTCCGTCACCCAGCATCACCCAGCCCAGAGCCAGGCTCCTCTGGGTGCCAGGACCCCAGGGAGGGTTGGGTACAGCCTGAGCATCCGCACAGCCTTGAAGTGCTGGTTTTCATCCTTGGAGACCTCCCAGGGGGACAGACATCCCCTCATCACCCGATTCTCATCAGTGTGGTGCCACGGCTTGGACCCTGAACCCTGAGCATTGCAAACAGGGAGCAAAAATCAGCTTACCGTCTGTAGGTGGCTAGCTTCCCCTAAATGAGCAGCATCAGTAAGAAGGAAATTAAAGTAGGAGCAGCACAAACTGAATGTCAGCTCGCAAGCCAAAAATTACGCGAGGAAAACCAGGGCTAACTGGAGGAACTGGTTATTAGGCTGCAGAAACAACCTTTGAGAAAGTTTGGGGGACGACGTGCAACTGAGGTGTTTATTGTTATGTATTATTATTGTGTATCCCAAAGGAGGTGATGTGACTGCAAGCACGGCAGAAGCTTTAACGGGGCATGTGAAAAAAATCAGGAATGTAGCTTCAGCAAGCCAAATCAGACTACTAAAAGATGAGGGGTTGTGAGTTCTTGCCTCTTTTTAACCACTCCGTAAGAAAAAGGAAGACCCGTTGCAAACCCAAAGGGCATCGTCACGAGAAGGAGGTTTTGAGGAAAACTCTTCTTCTCAGCTGCGCTGGGAGGAGCTGCAAGGCAGCCGGGGTCAGGGCTGGGACTCCAACCCACCCCAGCCCCCCGACCAGTGCAGAGGTGAGATCAGCTTATTTCCAGAGACCCAAATGAGATTCAACGATACGAGGTTATGAGGAATTTTTTAAGACTATACACAAACAAACAAACCAAAAAGAAGGAGCCTAAAAAGAGTGAGAAATCCATGTATTTCTGCACTACTCTTCCAGCAGCACAGGAGATCAGTGCTTCTCTCTTTTATTTTTTGAGAGCCAAGCCTCCTCGGAAAACTCAGTCTCGATTCAGTGTGGATGTAAGCAAATAACTGAGATTGCAGATCATTTTGGGAAGGGGAAGAACAACAGAGGTTTAGAAAGTGAACTTCAGCACCAACGCTAATAATAAACTCTGACGATTCATTGCAGACCCGCTTGGGAAGGGGGCTGGCAGCGAGCGCAAAAACGGAGCTAAAAGTGAGATTGGTTGGTAAATGGAAAGACTGAGGTATCTGATTAGGACCCAAGTGTGGGAAGTTATCTAAAAATAAACAAACAAATAAAGCCCCAAAGCTCTGAAGATTTCAGCACCATCTGGAGACTCTGGGAAAAGAGAAACAGCTTGCTGCTGTAGGAGGTATTAAAGAAGAGGGTTTCTATAGACACGTAGAGATGTATAAAGATGTACATCAAAGCAATGCACATCACCACCAGAGGCGAGTCCAAGGCTCAGAAGTCGAATCCAGTCGCAGATGTCTGAAGGTACAATTTATTTGGAGGGAGGCTGGGGTTTGGGATATGCTGTTTTACTTCTGCTCCAGCTTACTGCGAAAAGCTGCTCTCTGCTCGCCTTGCCTGTGCCCTCGCGTGGGCACTACCCTGGGCAAGTCTGATGGAAGGAAAGAGGAAAGTGAGTGGCATTTACCCCACTGGGACATTATAAGGTGATTTAGCGTTGATGAGGGATCTTTTGGATCCAAAGCAATAACAGACTCAAGAAAAACCATGCAGGCAAATCCTGGAGCGGCCACCATTTGAGAAGGGTACAGAAAATCCAGCAGAAAACTAGCAGAGCTGGAAAGGTGTTGGAAAAACACAACAAGATTTGAATACATTGGCAGAAAAACAATCCCGTGAAAAAGAAATAGATGTTTTTGCCAGTTTGCTGGGCTGAGGTGCCAAGCACTGAGAGAGATAACGCTCAGCCAGAGCCCAACTCCCCATCCCAGAAACCCCGAGTGTCGGGGAGCAGTGCCAAGCCCCCTCCAGGAGATCTTAACCTGTAGCTAACTTTACATTGCTTAATGCACGTGATTTGTCTCGGAGATGCAAAAAAAATAAAAAAAGATTTTAAAATAAGGTTATAATGGGCTTTACTGCTGTGTTGAATTTATTTCAAGGCAGATATAACGACCTGCCAGTCTTCAGAAGAACCATACTGCATCCCAAAGCAGTGGGAACACATGGGAGTGGTGAACAGGTCCTTTTTCCTCCTTAAATCCCAGTTCCATCCCCTAAAAGGAAGTTTACTTCAAGGTGTGGAGAGTTTTTGGTGCAGCTATTGCTTCCACAGCAGGCTGAACCAGTGAGCAGCAGTTGAATTGCTAGTCATGAGCAATTAAATGAAATTAAATTAAAAAGTTAAGCTCTCGTTATCTAAAACTGAGCACTGGAAATTAATAGACACTTACGGCCTTCATCTCTGTTCCTCAGATCTCTGGCTGTAAAAAAGGGAGCAGCATCACCCCTGTCTAATTTCCTCATCTAATTATATAGGAGTACAACGCTTGCAGCTCACTAATGCTTGTGCATCGTTTTGCTGTTTTGGTGAAACAGCCCAAAGGCTTCTGCATTCAGCGCTGCGTCGGGACACGCTGTGATTAATAACGTATCAAGGAACATGCCGATGAGGAGGATAAGAAGGACTGTTGAGTAACTCCCCATTTACTGAACAGAAAAAAGTAGTATTGAAACCTACAATAAAAGAGTGTTTTAATACTTCTCTGCAAGAAGATCAAGCCCAGGATGCGTGGGCAGCCTGAATTCTGGGATCTGTCAGTGCCAGCCTTTGTAACCCCGGAGCTTCCTGTAACAGGCCCAAAATCCCCCTTGCAGCATGATACCCCCCCGAGATGGACCTCGCTTGGGGAGCCATCGCCGCTCTTACAGCCACCACAGCTGATGGCCAGCAAAAATGGTGAGCCCCAGCCCCAGCTCCACCACCGGTGTCTTTGGGGGGTCACACTGCACCCACCTGCTCCACTTCTGTGCCTTTGGGGAACTAGCCCCAAAACCTGCGTTTGGCAGACATAACACTGTAAGCTAGTTTTATTTGGGGGAAAAAATACCAAGGATGGCAAAATTATCCGCCCTATAGAAAAGCAGCCCAACCACGCACCAGCCTGGTTTCCTGGTAAGCAGACCCATCTGCAGCAGCATCCTGGCCCCGGCAAGTCCCGGTGTGCCCCCGGCATCAACCAGCATTTACTGCGTGAAGCCAGAGGAAGCCTTCCTCTGGGATGTGGTGTTGCTTCCCCACATCAGGGCTGGCAAAAAAGAGTCTAACTTGGCAAAAGTTTAATATTTCACTACATATGTTTGTCTTGGGGAATAAAACCCGGGAACAACTAGTACTCCTAATCACATTGCATAAAGCATTAAGGAAGAAAAAATGATTTTCATGGGAAGCTGGGACATTCTGTAGTTCACTTTTCATACCGATCCAGGGTTTCATCTCCGAGCAACTCCCTCGCTTGTGCATCTCACGCTCGCAGCTGATGTCCTCCCGGCAAAGCCTCCGCCACCTTTCCCTCCACCCCACGCCGCTGGCGGGCACCCCAGCATCCCCCTTCGCTGCCTCTGTCGCCAGGGCTCGGCTGCCCGTGGGGCTATATTTAGCTGCCGCGCGGTGGCATTTCCAGCTTTCTATTTTTGTAAATGCCGTTTCCCGGGGAAGAGGCCAAGCCGCCCCCGATCTGCGCCAGCGCCAGGAAGCAGGAGCTGCATTTTCACTGCATGCATGGGTGATCGCACCTGTGCTGCTGCCCAGGGACTGCAGTGATTCCTCCTGTCCTGGGCACAGCTTGGCATGCCGGTGCCGGGCGATGCCAACACACAACCCCTTCCCTTTTCCCTACCGTAGCGCATCCCGCAGCCATTCCCCCTTCTCCCGTAGCACCTGGGAAGTTTTCCTCCTCCTTGCCTGCTTCCCCCCATTGCAATCAGTTGTGGAAAGGTTTGCCTTCCACTTGGCATCTTCCCTGAGGCCATCCCTGCTCCAGCTGCCCGGTGGGACGCTGCCGGCATGGGCCAGGGCACTACGGGGCTTGAGGTCGGGTCGCATGCCATTGCAGCAGTTGCTTTCTGCTCACGTGGGGTTGCAGGGAGGTAGCACATAAACACGGAGATAGTATATAAAAAGCACAATAAGGCGATGGGGAAACAACAGCAAATAAATCCAGCAGGGGAATATCCGTACAAAAATCATTCACACAGCTATTCGGAGTTTTTTCTAAGCAGACTGAAAGTTTTGGGCTGCACAGGGTTATTTCTTAAACGCCTTAAAAACTGCCCACTGGCAGCACTGTCCCCTGGAAAGATGACGACTGCTTACTGCAGCCCTGGGACCGCTGGCAGGTGGTCAAGAGGGACTGGGACCATTTCCCCCAGGGAAGCGTGGAGGCACCTGCCTCCCTCCAGGCACCTTACCCCCTTGCAGCAAAGGCAGTTTTGCGGCTTTCTCCCCAGGTAGTAACTCAGCAATGGACTTTTACTGTATTTTCTTCAGCGTGAAGAGCCCTTTTATACACATGCGATGTGTCAGCCTAACACAGCCCTGAAAGACAGAGCATCGCAACATGCTCAGCTGGTCTCTCAGGCTGTAAAAGGTATCTAAATCTCTCATTTCTTTTCACGACATTTGTGCAAAGCCTTTCACAGGCTTTGTGGTGGGATGGTATTGGGGAATGCCCTGGCAGACTCAGGCCTTGTGGGACTCCCACAAGCAGCTGCAGCAAACAAAGCCGAGAGAGGAAGAGGAGAAAAGTGATGTTGAAAACACAAATACACTTCTGGGGTCCAGTGTGGTCCTTGCAGGGTTTCTCTTCAGCTCAACATCTCCTTGGCCCGAGAATAACCTCATATCTCTTTGAATTTGCAGTCAACAGGCTCCGGCCAGATAAGCAGAGTATCCAGGAGAGCCTCTCTCATGTACATTTTGTTCAAGGTAAGCTTGTTCTTCGCTTTCTCGGTGTTCTACAGGCAGCAGCTACCTGAAAGAGCATCTCAGGGCTGAACCTGGTCTTCCAAGCTGTGACGGCTGACTCTCACTGTCAGAGGTATTGCTTAATATTCCTAAATATTTGCTATGCCAAGCACAAGTGATGGAATTGAAGAATGAGATGGAGATTTTTGGAGATGCTCAGTGAGGTGGGTTGGCCAACTAGGAGCTGCAGTTGCACAAAAAAAGACTATCCAAACACTTTGGGCCACTCAAACGCCCTTGCCATCCAAACACTGGGTTTTTTCTGCATATCTGCAGAGGATGTATGCCAGTGAGCATGAATGAAAGGGGTATCGCAGCATATCAACATCGGGACAGAATTTGGGGGCTTTTTGGACTCAAAGAAAGAAAAATCCATGCAGGGCAGATTCTCTCACTGCTTCCAACTTTTTGAAGCCAAACCGCTGGCCCACAGCAGGGTAGCTCAGCCCGTACAACCGAGTGACTCACCCAAAGTATGCAAACACAGCGGTTCTGTCAGGCTCGGGCACGAGAACCGGAGGAACCTGAAGCTAAAAATACAGCTCAGTGGTTACTCTGAGCCCTCTTGGACTGACAGGGCCGGCACGCACGAACAAGCCACCGCCTGACGCGCCATTAGCATCCAGCCAAGCTGAAGGGGAGAAGCAACCAAGCCGAATTCAGGAGCACCACTCTATTTTTAAAAGCTAATTCACTCTTTGTAACTTGCAGCATGAACTCATTCACATATAAAGCACATGGGTGCCTCTGAAGATGATCTCTTTAACGCAGCACTGTCTTGAAGCTGTGTTTAGTTCTAACACTGTTTTCACACGGGAATGTGCTCAAGAGGACCAGCACTGTGCTCAGGATACTGTCCTCTTGCTGCCACGATTCAGCCAGAAGTGGATCACTGGCTTCCAGCGGTTGATGGCTTGCAACAGTTTCAGAAGCTGCATGTTCCCTCTTGTAATCTGGTTTACCTGCAGTAAAAAAATGGAGATGAGGAGAAACAAGCAAATTCTGCCCTGGATTTTTCTTTCTTTTTCACAATAAACCCTAAATTCTGCCCCCAAACTGACATGATATTAATTTCAATTGCGCTCTGAAATCAGTGCTCCGTGGTGCACGTACTCCTTATGTATTCCCAAATTCCATCACTTCTTTGCTTCGATGTATTTTTTCCTCCTAAATGATCCTCTGGGTTTATGACCATTTCTGTTGTCTCCTATTCCTTGCAGGGCCCTGGGCACATACATAGACCGACCACAGGGAGAATACCCCTTGGGTCCAGCGTTTTCCAGTATCCCCACGACCAGCTTGCATGCGGCAGACAACCAATTCCCTGGTCTGGTGTAGCCGCACTTGGGATTTCTGTGCTTGGGTCAGGGCTGCTCTCCCAGCTGGGATCTCAGGCAAACCACGCAGAGCCCGCACATATCACCTGCTATCTTCATGGTTAAAGATGTCCACAAAGCCTAATGATTCAGCTACAAAGCAGCTAAAATATTAATTTAGAAACTTAAAATAGACAGTACACACTCCTGGGTGCAGAAAGGTGGAACACATCCCTCTCTACCACGTGTGTTGACAGCCCAGATCTTCTCCAGGGAGCTAGCAGGTCGTGCTGTCTGGAGAAGCCCCATTGATATGCTCGTTTCTCCCCAGTTTTTGGGCTTTTGTCACAGTGGGCTGATGGCAGTAAACCGCTCCAACACAGGAACAGAGCAGACAAAAGCGTAGGTCCCTTAGTCTATGCTTGTAGTAGAGAATTGAGCCCATACAGACCCCATAAATTACTGTCCAATTTCCTGGCTCCACCACAAAGCCTGCTCATCCATCTCTCCATTGCTCACGAGTGTCTGAGCAGAGAGAAGTCGTGCTCTCTTGAGCCCGGTGAGTAAAACATGGAAAAGCCAGAAACCACCTCAGAACGTAACACCGGAGAGTCCAGTGTACCTTCCCCTGCCCAGATAAATTTCTTTCACCCCTTCCACTACTTCTCCTCAGACAACGTTTCTTCTGATGTTATTCCAGGATTGATATCAGGCTCCTTTGATGCACTGAAATTCCCCAAAGGACAATACTCAACTTTTGCACACAGCCCTTATCTGTATGTATATATTCCTCCTCTCTGCCTCCAAGGAATAGTTTCCTATGATCTTCCAATGTTTATTTAGGTCATTTTTGTCTCGATCCAATTTTCTCTTTGGAGAAGAAAGCCTGCATATGTTTCTTCAGATGTCACTGTCTCCCGTAAAGTCACAGTAAATACGCAGCTATGAAGTCTTTCCTCCATGTAAACACTGAAATACAGAGAAAGTATCCTAGTTCTCTGTAAGATTTACCCTTGGGGTAACTGCTCCCCTTGAAGTCTGTATTATCTGTAGCGTTCACTTCAATTAGTAGCATTAACCCAAGACTGAGGCAATTTCCAAAGCCTCCACCCAAGTTTCTACTACTAGGGTTTGCTTGTCCCAAAGTCTCCAAAGACATATTCTGTGCATTTCAGGCAAGTGCAGTGACTCACTGTATCCATAGGAACTTAAAAGACACTTTTAATAGATCTGATTTCAGCTAAATTCAGCCCTCTGGATACGAAACTGCTCAAGAGCGGGAGCTGCCTGTGTCTGGAGGCAGCCCTGTCCTGCTTCTCCATGGGTAAGGTCCCCTTGTCTTGATTACCAGCTACCCTGCTACAGCCAGCCACTGCACGACTGCAAAGGAAGAAAGTAAGTCTCTATTTTTGTCTAGTTATCAGACAGTGAAATTTATTCTGAGGCTACCAGCTCGGTATTAGAGAGCCTGCTGAATTTCTGAGGGTGTCTGCAATTTGCCATGGCCCAGGTATCACTTGCACACACATAACCAGTTTGTCCTCAGTAAAACAGCCTCCAGCAACACCCAGCTCTGGAGGAGGAGTAGGAGGGCTTGCTCACTGCCTTTCCAGCTCCCGCAGCTGGAGGGACTGGAGCGAAACAGGGCTTGAGCCAACTTTTTTCCCAGGTGGGATGAAGAGGACAAATAGCATCCTTACAATTCAGCTCACAGGCTTTGGGAGATGCTCTGTCTCCGCCCAGGGTTGCTGGTCTTTTGTCGGCGCTAATCTGCTGACATGGCAACTGGATCCACTTGGGTGGATCCTCAGATAAGCACAAATTTCCATGGCAGGAGTCTGCGTGGGCAAAAAAAATCCCCTTCGTGCCAATGGAGCCAGGTGCCAAATTCTGCTCACTGTAATCTCTTGGTGAAACCACTTATCTGAAAAGGCAGGAGGAAGCCGGCTCCAGTTCTTTGCATAATTAAAGGCCTGGTGCTCTGGGCACGTACCTTTGGAGTAGAAATCTTATTCTTCCAATTCTCAGCTCCCAAGGAAACATCAAGCAACAACAAAAAGATCTATACAGCCCTCACTTGCCATGTGATAGACCGAGCACCAGCTCCAAGCCAGGTGCATTTCGGTATTCACAGCCACACCGATGGGAGCAGAATCTGATATTTCAGCCATGGGTATGAGCCTGGGAGATGAATATTTACATCTTGTCACATGATTTAAAAGCTGCTTTAGGTTTTAGGAATAAATAGTCCTATATTCATATATATATGTGTGTGGGTGTGCATAAATGCACACAGGTATAGATGAGAGAGGGGTTATTTATATCAAAAGCAGACCTTTAATAAGCAAAAAAAAAGCATACTTGAGTAGCTGGGGATGTTTTGTTATGGCCACTCAGTGGCTTGCCCACTGGAAGTGATTTCTGGCTGACAGATTTTACTGTAAAAAGTTAATTTTTTTACCTAGAGAAAAGCATTTATTTAACCAAGGCCCTGGGAAAGAAGAAGGTTGGACTGTCTTCCTTACATGAAATAATTTGTTTCCAAAGGGGTTTTTTATTCCTCAAGTAGACATGAGTGGCCAAGTTTAATAATCTTCACCTCCATTTGTAACTTGTCACAGAAAGGTGAGAAAAGGTCTCATCATGCTCTGCATTGGAGACCGAGGCGAGCTCTTTAAGGAAAAAGACCCAAGGCTATGTTACAGGTCTGCTATCTGCTGCAGCAGCTTCACAACACAGGCTCTTGGCTTGTTTCTCACCGTTTCACTGTTCAAGCTCCTTGGTTTTTGCTCGGCTGCTCCCCCTGCGAGGGATATTCATGCACTTTTTACCCACTTTCCTTCAGTTTTTGCCCAGAAGCTCTTCTAAGAGTAGCTGCCTGCAATGCCTGCATAGGGAGAGGTTGCCTTTCCGTAAGACTGGGGTGGGAATGGCAGCTGGTGTAACCAAATAGAGCTGCCCACATCTTGGAGAAGAGGCTTTTAGAGACGGAAACCCACTGAGCTGAAGCCCAGCATCTTCATGGCTTGTCAGCACGGTCCTGCTACTACGAGTGCTAAAACTTGCGCTATTTTAGTGTCCTCTACGAAATGTTAAACTAGCTATACATTTGCTGGATGACTTTATAAACAAGCAGCAAATCTGGAAGTCTTCTGGATCTGTCTTGTTGGAGCAGGGTGAGGGTCCGACCAAGCCGAGCCAGCACTGCTGATGGGAGATGGAGCTAACACTTGGCATCGTCAGGAGGAGTTCTCTGTGAGATGGGTTCGTACAGCTCAGAAAAGACAGATTTTCCTAACCTGCTCCCCAGCTCACGGCAGCGAGCACTTACGCTTCTGCGTAAGATGCTGATGAACAGCCCTCGTATGTTCACTCAAGCAGACAATCTATTTTTGCATGAGTAACCCTGAAACTCCTGGCGCGATTGAAAGTCTGGCGATAAGAATGCTGTGCTCTGCATCTAAATGAGTTATAATTTTACTTCTGGGTAGTTTATATTCATGCACTGCTGCTTAAGGACATAGCTATCGGATCAATGGTGTTAAAAAAGCAAATTAACCAACAACTCATTTATAACGTCAATTCTGTCCAGAAAAGTGACTATTACTCTCAGTGCTGGAACAAGCCTGATTGTTCAAGTGGATAGAAATGCATCTTCCACGATGTTCGATCCCTGCGGAGGTGCTGTGTATAGCAGTATCAAGAAGCATTCTCACAGGCAAGTGTTAGACATCATCCGGATGACTTTGTCATTACAACACTGTATTGGCATATCTGCACCGGCGGTGCGGGAAGATGTGAGGCATTGACACAAAAGTCAAATTCAGCCCTTTAACAAACACATTTCTACCCCGATGGCTGCCAGCACGCAGGGATCACACGTGCGGAGCACCCCGCAGCGAATTACTTGTCTCATAGCTCACGAGCCTCCAAACGCACGTCAGGTCGCAGCAGAAACACCAGCCATGGTGGTGGTCAGCAGAGAGACTGTGTTAAACATGAATGCACTTATGACCTCATGCTCCCAATCTCTATTCTTAGATTTGTGGGTGCTGACATCTTGCTGATCTACGCTGGTTTTGCCCCAAGAACCGTAAAACCGGCAGGTCTGAGGCACCACTGACACATGCAGTGGGGCTGCTCAGCCCTTATTACAAACCCACAGCGCTGCCATCGAACGTGACTGTTTTCCAAGATTAGATTTTCACACATAAAAATTGATTCTCTGAGCATGAATATCCATTTTTTTTAGGGTTCATCTGAGACTTATCTAAGAAAAAATCTAACAGTATGACGAGCCAGCTCCTATTGACTTCAGTGGGACCATGGCTGCAATCCAGCAGTATTTCAAGCCTGTGGAGCACCTTTCCTCCACCTCCAACAGCCTCCACATCCTTTGCTGATTAATGCACTGCAGTGCACTATGAGTTATTCATGTCTTCATGGTTGGGAATACGTGAGCCCTAGAGCACTTCCAAGCTGCTTATCTCCAGCCGTACAGCTTGTGGGCTGCAAGGTCATGAGCAGAAACCCAGCAGAGATGACAATCCCGGGATAAGAGCTCAAAGTGGCACGTACCTTTCTCAGCTGTGGGATGCCATGACTGGATGTTGGTCCTTCCGCAGAAAGCTGTGTGGCCTTCAACAGGCCCTTGCAGCCATCAGGATGGGAACAGCTCCGAAAGGGGATACTTAGCAGATGAAAGATGGCTGCTTTCAACATCTTCTAGCTTGGATATGCTAATCCATTTTGTCATCCTCAGACTTGGAAGTGGCTGTGTAATAAGGCCTGACAGGGAAACTGTCAGAAAAACGGGCAACCAGACCACTGCTGTCAAACAGTTGACTTCTGAGTCCCCTTAGGTCTCTACTAATTCATTATTATGCAGTTTTGCAATGAGTCTTTTGATCCAAAGAATGGATGGCATGAACTTACATCACGTGAACAGGTTTTTTGTTCAGTCTAACCCAGCCATCCTCTATCAGCTCAAAAATCACACCCTGAATACATGCACACCTTCCTGAAGAAGTCTGATTATAGTGGTAACCACGTCTACAAGCAGTAGACACAAGCTGTCACGCATGGAAGCACAGCCTCCCTGAAGGCAGGAGGGCAAACTGCCTCCAAGAAAACAGAGAGGAGCCCTAGCAGGTTTTCAGGTCAGAAATCCTCCTTTTGCTGGTACCGAATTACAGAAGAGTCCATGAATTAAATGCAACCAATGACAAAGGTTTGTCTACCCACAGCCCAGTGAATTCTACCCATGAGCAAGCTGAAGTTGGCCTCATGAGCCTGTGCCCTAGGTTATTTCATCACCACTTGACCTTTCAGTCTGGAAAGGTGCTTACCTTGTCTCAAGCTCCTCAGAGTTTTCATAACAACCTACTTCTTGGTTATTTACCATGCACTGGGACAAACAAGAGTCACGTCCCCAAAGCCGCCCACAAAAGGCAGAACAAAGCCCGCTTTGGATCTGCCCCCAAGACGTCCCTGTTCTGTGCTGGACAGAGGTTGATGTGGCACCCATTCCCACCCAATTGACACCAGGTTTGGCCAAATTTAGTCAGCTTCTGTATCCTAGGAAATTCACGGTGAAGCTAGGAGCTGATGTAGAGTGAATCGAGTTGTTTTAAAAAGTACCTCTTACAGTAAGGATTCAAATTTAAGATTTTCATTATTCCTCTCCCTTGTTATGTCAAGGCAGCCGAGTACAACAACCACTTCTTTCTTTTTTTTCTAGTGGACAGTTCAGTGGGAACTCTGACACCCCAGAGCAAGCTACAGTCAAAAAATTAAATCGTACCTGACATCTGACGGCAAAGATATGTATTTTACTTCAGACACTGATGCACAGCTATGTGTTAGAGAAAGCAGTCACCATTGATTCACCCTCCCTTCAGGATGCCATTGCCTGTGGAGGATGAAGCATTAAAGGACCGGGGACATGTGAGAAATCCAGCATTTCTCTATGAGGCCATGAAGCCTTAGCCTAAGGCCACAGAGCCTTAGCATAAGGCCGCAAGGGCATCTAGAGGACAAACAGTGGTATAAACAAGGAAATAAAATGCAAAGAAAAACAACTCCCGGATACTGAACAGGATCTTGCTGCCTGCAAGAAGGCCACAAGCACAGCGCGTGAACAAGTAATGTACACCAATCATAATCAAGTTGCTATGTGATTTAATTTGATTATTGCCAACGGGAGATCACCACGTACGTAATAAGGAATATAAATGTGAGCTATCTGGGGCTAATAAACGGCTTGTACCTGATCACATTGATCGTCATGTCGAGTCCAGTTCATCCTCCGCGACAATTGCCACTATAGCAAAGCTGAAGCCTGGAGCAGGCCAAAACTGTATTTCAGGAGCAGGAAGACATCTCTACCACGTCAGTGTTAGCATGAGTTTGAGGGAGCTTCTCTCCACAGGCTGACAACGCAACACAAAGGGAGGTCGAGTCTAATGAGCCCTGTAAAAGCTTCGTAGCATTGTCAAGGGCTTCCACATATGCTACACCAGCTGTGCAGAACCACCTCCGTAAGAAGGGTGCATTTTTACTTTGATTTTGTTTTAAACAACATTTGAGTACTTAGCTTGCCCGCTGTAAAGTCTGAGCCAAGTATTGCTGCTGGCTCAGTAACACCACCTGCAAAGAAAGAAAAGTCCCAAACACCTTCTGAACAGGACGCAAGAAATTCCCAATTCATGAACAAACAAGGAAAAGTAAAACGAGCCTACAAAAAGCCACTGCTTATATTGAAGCATAATGTTTCTCTGATTTAAAACATCTTTTTATGGCTTTGAATGGCCTAATGGGGGCATTATCTAATTAGCTCTGATGACAGGGAATGTCAGGACACCTGACAGGTAACTTTGTTTTCATGTCTTTTGGATGCAGACATTGGCAACTCAGGGATTTGGGGCCAGCCTGGCTTTGGAAGAAATCCTGTGTTCTTCATCACAGTACTTTATTGCTACGGAAGATGAATGTGGGAGAGCCTTGGAAAGTCAGACTTTGCCCCACTGAGGACACGCAAGAGATGAAAATCAATACTGGGAAAATCAAAGGTGCTGATATGTGCATTATTTATCATACGGATTGACACATCCCAGTGCACATGGCATACAGATGCAAGTGATAATCTTCACTTCATTGTTCACAAAAACCTCCTTTCAGCTCAAAAAAAAGCTCATCAAAGCCCATGAGATCATGGCAGGAACCTGAATGCTGAAAAGCTTTCAGCAATGATAACACTTAAAGAATCAACTTCCAAAGAGCAAGGCGGGAGAATGGAAATGAGACAAGGTTTCCTTCTCACCATTGCTTTGATGGACAGCACAAGCCCGCGACACATCTCATTTCTGCATCTTCCGAAGCAGAGCTGGTGGAAAAAGCAGGGTTTGAGACCATTTATTGGCATTCTTGGCAGATGCTCGGTTCAGCCATGCTTGAACCTCTCACTTATTCTTTGCAAGTCATCTGCAAACAGCCAGGGAAAGGGCTTTTTGTTCTCACAAAATGTTTGGGAAGTGCCTCTGTGTACTAAGTATCCAGAATTGTGCACATACAAAAATGTATTTGTTCCTCCATTTGCAGAACCTCCCAAACATCATTCAGAAATAGCAGCCAGGGTGACTGTGTGCTTCGAACACTGCTGCCACAGAAAATGGGTTTTAACAGTTACTATCTGCATACTAACAGAAAGGTACATTCAAAAAAATAAAAGGAGATCTGTGAAATACGGGGTTTTTTTGGTCCTTTGTACAACTGCCAGATACTACTTTCAAAAAAAGCATCATTTAACAGTCCCTGTCACTGTAATTCAAAGTTCACCTGCTTGTGGGGGCAATTCAACAAACTCCTCGGCCAATGTTCGGGTCCAACAGGTCCCTCCCCATGGCTGTGCCTTTGTCCCTGCCCGCCCGCGTTACTGCTGTACCAGATTTAGCAGGCTGCCACATGACAACGCACCGGTCGCTGTGTTCATTCAGAAATCCGTGGCTATTTTTTAAATCCAGTCATTCAGGATGCCCTCCTCTGCATTGTACCAACCGTGGCGTACGTCACCAAGGCGATTGCCTGCTGAAATCCAACTGAGATTGCCAGTGGTGTTCCCAGCCCACAGTTTCCGCGTATCAGCTGCGCAGAGCAGTTTGAGTGCTGCAAATGGGGTATAAAAACCCAAGGTAGCTGCAGAACAAAAAAAAATTCAGCTTATCTATGTTTGTGCCTCATTATTCCCTGCCTGTGAACGCAAGTTCCCTTCTCCCCAGCCTTTAGGGAGTGCTGCTCCACAGTCTGATCTCTTCTCATGCAAATAAGAGCGGTCTGTGCATGAATAAGCAGAGAAGATTGTTTTTTTCCTCCTGCTTTAAAGAATTCAACCCATCTGGAAGCAGAAACCATGTTACTTAGGTGATGGCACGGGGCAGGAGGAAGGAACAGCAATAGCGATGGAGACGTGTGTGAAAGCTGAAGGAATACGTCCAAACTATTTTCCATGTGCTTAAAATACTAATTAGCAAGTCAAGATGCAACAAGAACAACAGTTAAAGTTAAGCATATAATTTGGCTGCGAATGCTGCTGGGCTTGCTGTAGTACAAGCAGCCCCTTTGTATGGCACCAGACAAGAAATCTACATTCATGTCCACCCTCGCTTTCCCCATCCCAGTTCTTACATTTTCCTTCAGTGTGATCCTGTCAGTTAAGTGTTAGAATAAGGAGAAAGATGTCTGCTTCCAAAAAAAGCGCTGCTATGTTTAGATAAGCCATAGCCCTCTCTTCCCTTGCCCAGAGCACAGCAGGCACAGAAGCAGCAAGAAACTCAAGCTGTGAAGCCTTGGTCAAGGAACTTTGAGCTGCCCAACCTGGGCCAAGTCAATGCCTTTATGGTGACATGTATATCTTGGAATTTCAGCAGAAAAGCAAAATAAAAGTTTCCAAGAATAACACTTTTGGTTTTGTTGCCTTTCTTTCTATTTGAAGGAGAAGAGAAAGGAGAAGACTCCAGAAAGCTGGAAAGCAACGATGATTTTCCCCACCCCTCAGATGCTACATAGGAAGAAAGATTTGCTCATTCACAGCATGATGAATTCCATCGTCAGACCATCACAACGTGAACACCAGCTTTGCCACCCGCTCATAAACCCCCGTATTGGATTGGCCACCTGAAGTCTCATGAAAGGCCACCTGCTGCCCCTCTAACACCTGGGTTGGCCAAGTTGTCCAGCAAAACCCTAAATGGTACAGGTGATGTAAAGATTTGGCACCTCCTGCTTCAGGAGTTTGCTTATCCTCAATTAACCGGGAATTGGTGGGAAGTTCTGTACGTGTTGCCCACTGATGCTGCTGCTGGACATGTTTATTTGGGACATACCTCGTCCTAGTCATTGCAGCTGAAGGGATATCACAGCAGGAGGAGTGCCAGTCTAATTCAACAGGGAAAATCTCCAGTTTTGAGTGAGAGTTTTTTTAGTAAATCTTCAACAGTAGCTGCCATGGCTAACGCAGCTCCTCTGATAAGGTCAGGGTGGAAGAAAAGTGAAGACTGTCAGTGGGCTGGCTGGACCATTTACAGCACATGAAATCACCAGTGACCAGCGTATGATGGGTGAAGCCATACCATGAAGCAAGCAGTCAAAGTCTTCAGCTTGCTTCAGGTAATTCCAGGGAAAAAAGATGTTTTCCATGACAACAAGAGACATTGCAAAACGACAGATGCACTACACAAGTGGAAAAATCCTTCCTCCTAAGCCAGAGTCCACTCCAGTCAGGTGGGTAGCGCCCCACTTTCCTCACCCACTGTCCTCCACTTTAATGTGTGAGTCTCATATGACAACCAGGACTTCGGTTTGCTCTAAGCCATGTGAGCAACAGTTCCCTTCCAGTATTTTCCACCTTTTTCTGTAAGAAGCAGAAGGGAGGGAACATGCAGGTCGGCTTGGGCTGCCATCCAGCTTGGCTCTGTCCCGAGAGTTTGTGTGTACCAGGGTGGCTTCTTGTTTCATTTTCAATGGTACCCATGGCCCACATCACCAGCTGCTTTTCCTTACAGGAGACCAGGTCCTTGGTAATTAAATCGAGACATTTGGCAGCTCACACACTTGGTGGGGTGAATCCCTCCTGTCTCCTTTGGTGTGGCATCACCAGTCCAGCTCTCTTTCCCTGATTTCCCTCTAAATGCATCACCTAACATGGTGGTCTGCCTCATTAGGTGTGATAAATTCTCCTGAGGAACACCTGAATAATGAACAGGCAGTTTCCAATAGCTGGTCCCTTCCTCCTCCTCACAAAGGTGAGGAGATGTGCTGGACACAGGCTACCCCTGGACCATCCCTGGTACCTGCACAACGAGAACAAATCTGGAGTCTCTCGAACTGAGTGAATTGATCGGGATTTAAGGACGGCACTTTGACAACCGAACTTGCAATAGCCACCCCGTTCCAGGAGATGTTGCTGTGCTTTCAGCTAAAGGCCTGGAGGAGATGCATACAAAGCATGGGAATTGCAAAGAATCAGGGGAAAAAACTGTAAGTGCTCTTGGAGCAAGTAGCGTTAGAGGGTGTGTGAGCATGGGTAAAAGCATTGTTTGGGGCAGTTCTGCATTTTACAGGCTGCGAAGTGGAGACGTAGGAGGCCTCTAGCAAAAAGCAGACTGGTGGTAGTGTCAAGGATTAGGCCCCTGTTTCCAGACATCTCTCATGCCTCAGACCTCAGACTGTGTTGCCTCTTCATACTTTCTGGTCTGATGCCACGCAGAAGACTGGACACTGCTTTGAATAAAAATTCAATTCTCCTCAATTGGCTTTTGACCAACAGTTAGGAAAAACCTCACAAGCTTTCTAGCCTACCTCATGGCCAGTTAAACACAACCCTCTAGAAAACAAGACAACAGGAGATATATACACTACTTCTAAGCTTTTAAACAAGAGGCTGGATCATAATTTCTCCAAGGCTAGGAGCAAAGTCCCCAGCAGCACCAGAGAAGAGACAGGACTCCAGTACAGTGTGACTGGGGAATCACTGACATGCCCAGATATCCTGGTTTAACTGGGTCTGTCATGGCATGCCAGCAAGATTAGTCAGCACGCTGCTTTGGGCTTTGCTTGGGGCAGAGGGTTTGTGCTGTCTTCTGTGACCCCCACCCAGGCTGCAGCCCTGGGAATAAGCTTGCTCCCAGCAGGAGCTGAGTACAGTCAACTCTTTCCATGGTCATTACCCATGCTTGGGGTCACCCTGCATGACCCAGCCTCAGGGGCCTGCCTCCTACATTTGTTTGTAAAGATTGGCCACCCTACAAGTGGAAATAAGGACAACCAGAGGAAACAGGAGCATGCAAAGTTGCTTTGTTCCCATGTCTACTCTACAAGCACAGAAGGAGCTGCAGCATTGTGTTGTCAACACCCGAGAAGACTTGCAGACCAGGGAACACTGGCAGCTCACCTTGGCTCTGTTGGCACTCAGGAGCATTTCAGTGACCCATTTGCTGTTGGGTTGCTCTCCTGTATCCTCTCTGTCCACCGCAGCATCGCTGACTCTTCTTCCTTCCAAGAGGGTGCAGGACATTGTCTGCAGACCTGTTGCTGGTGAGGAGCAGTGCTAGAGCTCAGCATTGTTGTAGGTGCTGTCTTCAACCCAGACACACAATCTGGTTGGTAGAGCCATTCCCCTGAGCCATAGCATCATCCAACATGAGCCATGAAAGCCAAAATCCCTTTGAGAGCAACTAAAACGTTGTTTGGGGTAATTAAGCTTTTCTGGGTGACTTCTACTCCCTGCCCCAAGGAGATCGCTATCTTATTGTGGGACAAGCACAGATGCTAACAGCAGAAGTTAAGAAAAGACAGATGATGATAACAGACATGGACTCATGGGTTGCTCAGAGGGTTGAGTCAGCATTCATTTGCCCACAGGGTAGGGGATGGGTATAATGAAATAGCTGTTTGAGAAGCCAGCTGCACTCCAACGCCTAATCACTTCTAAATTCCACTTAATTTGCACTGTTCAGAGGCAAGCAAAATTCACACAGGGTTTTCCCAGGTAAAGAGGGATCTAGGCTGTCTGGTTCTTATTCATCCAACCACTTGCGAGCAAAGTTATACACATGTCCAGGGTCATCCAAGTACTTGAGGCACACATTGAACATTCCTATTGTTAGACTGGATCTGAGTGGACGATGACTAACGCAGAAAAGCCAGTAGTGTCTAGACACAAGTCTGATACCAGCAGTTCTTTAGTCATGCTCAAGACTCTGCCGCAGAGCTGAAGCGATGTGTCAGGGGTACAAGATCCTGCTTTGTGCCCAATATAATTGCCAGTTGCAGATGGGAGAGACTGCTTAAAATCTCTGGGCACCTTCATGCTTCGCATCGAGCTTTGATCCCCAAACGGAAAGCACTCCTCAAGATGTAGCCTTGCTGCTGCTGCCTCTCTAGCCAGCCCTTAACCTTCTGGTTTTACTAACAATATGTCAAGAATAGACTAGAAACGTGACTAGGATATATCAAAAATAATGGAGAGTAATGAGAAAAGTGCTCACGACTGGTCACCAGGCCCTGGTCTGTGGTCTGTGCCTCTGAGTAGCACAGGTGAAGCCAGAGAAATAACAGAACCCCCCAACCCCGCAAAGGCTGGAGAAGGGTTTCTGCGGGCACACAGCTGGATCGGCCAGGCTTGGCCAAGGTGCAGCCTAGCACCAGCCCCACTCAATATGAATCTTTCTGATAAAATTAGAAAAATCCCTGCCTCCCAGGCCTTGGCTCCATGTTCAGAAAGAGCCACCATAGCTACATAAAACAGTACCGATTTTTACGCTTTCGCACGAACCTTCCCAAACTGCACCAATCCAGGTTACGGTGCTGGGAAAAGGCTACCACACTCCTCCGAATGAACCCGACATCTGGTTACTGAACCCAGAACGGAGGTTAGTGTCACAGACACAGCCCTCCCTGTGTGTGATTTGCTCTCCCGAGCGCTGCGCTGGGCATCTTCCATCACTTTGGTTTCCTCCCTCCATCCTTTAACACCACACCAAGAGACCACTGTCAATCTGCTCCCCTGCGCTGAGTTGCAACGGGGATTGATTTGGGCAGAGGGATGTTCAGACCCTCCACTGTGTCCTTCAACATTGCAATGCCCATAACTGGAATGGCTCTGCTTGAAAACACCTTTCCAACCTGCTGATGTCTCTTCTTTGCATGCACACGGGCATCTATAGGCAGAAGAGGTACTTTTATCCTTCCTTCGTGATTAAACGAAGCCATTCATGCAAAAGCATTCACTGTTGTGTGCATACAGGGCTTTGCAGATGTGGATATCCTTGCACCACCGGCATACAGTGGAGGCCTGAAGCAGATCTGAGTTTGCAGCAGTCTGGCCCACAACATTTCACTTGCATGACAAAACCAGAGTTGAGCATCAAGTGTTAAGTTTAGATCCCAACGTCAAAGGTTTCAAATTAGAAGCACAGACAAAAGGGAAACCAGCTCTACCTCGCAGCAAACTCCTGTCTCGCTCCTTGAGACTCTCTAATTGCTACTATTTTTAATCGCATATTTATACCGCAGACTATCTCTTTCCCTTTAAGGAGACAGGAGTGAAATTAGCTTATAATATTTCTACATCTTTTCATGGAGGTGTTGAAGTAACTGCCTGCTCATTTTTACTTTTTTAAAATGTATTTTAGGAGAGCAAAAAAAGGACTTGATAAATACCAGAGAAAAGAAAAGTCTGTGTCTCTTCCCAGCTGGTAGATCTCAGTGTGGGTAAGCAAAGGAGCCCAGCTTGCAAGGCGGGAATCAGACTCAAGGTCCTGAACCACATGAGCCCATAGCCTCTTCTTTTCAATTCTTGGTAGCTTTGTTTTCAAGCCCTGCTTTTGTCCAAGTTCTGGGGGCTCTTCCAAATCATACTGGCCTCATATTTAGATTTATTAAGGTTATACCCAAGAACATGTATCTGCAATGTGTTACGATACACTGGATTTAATGTAAAGCCTTCAACTTCTACATAATGCAAGAAAAAATAATTTAATGTAACAGTGCCACCTCATCTGCTCTCCAACACCACACCCCAGGCTTCTCCCTGCTCCCTTTAGAAATGAAAGAATTCTTGCTAGTTCTAAATTTTAAATTTCAGTGAGTTTTAGTACCATGGTGCTATTGAGCAGCTTCTTCAATGAACAAAGTCCCCGAGCTTCCAGGTCCACTACAGCCAGCCGGGGGCTGGCAAACCCCCCCCGGGAGGACAGGTCTGCTCCCTCGGCCCTGCCTTGCAGCACGTGGCAGAAGCAGCGAGTTGCTCGTTGCAATCCTTCACGCTACGAGGCCAGTTTTCCTGGAGTGAGGACACAGAGGTTCATCCCTCAAAGCTGCTCAGAGCCGATGTCCCCTTCTGATCCGTGGGGACGCAGACGACCTTTCCTTGTTTAAGACAGTGCTGAATCAACCCTCTTTTTTGGCTTTCACACAAGTCTCTTAACATTAGGTTAGAAATCCCCTCCTACCATAAGATATCACAGGTGTAGACAGAAATGCGATCAAATGAAAAAGTAATTAATCTTCAGTTCAGTAAGAACTGCTGCTAGTGATGTGAAGAGACCCTCGGTTTGCTTTGACAATCAGTCCAGAAAGATATAAAGATATCAGATATAGATACATTAGATATAAATGAATAGGAGATAAACCATCTAAGTGAGTTTAAAGCTGTAAAGAATCAAAACTGAGGCACTGGCAGGCTGAAACCTTGATTTGGCTAAGCCCAGCAGACCCCACCGTGTCACATTTATCTGACTTATGACTGATAAACATGGATAAAAATGTTTTTATCAACTAAGGTATCACTGCTGCTGCTGCTGCAAAAAAAATCCTTTATTGCCCAGAAGGTTCCTGTTAGAGCCTGTGACCAGCTGTAATATTGACTTTCGGAGTCTAAGCTTACAGAGCTGTTGGGAAACTCAGAGCAGCCTCCACCCAGCAGGAGAGTTCAATGGGGAATTACAGCCCTTGACAGAGTTGCTAAACCAGCTGCAGAGCAGCTCGGGTTTAAATCAGCCTGGTACTTCCAGGTCAGGTTTTTTGTTGAGAAAGCTAGGACAAGTTTTCCTGTACTTGGAAGTTCAAGGATGAAGGTGAGGCAAGGGAGGTGGTACTGCTTCTTTCAGACTTGCAAAAGCTGTACTCTTTTAGGCCATACCATTACCTTCCAGGTCTTCACCTACCAAATCTTCAAGGTGCAATGAGGAAGACGGAGGGGGAAGAAAGCAAGGCAGGTAGAGTACCCTGCCTCTCATAACCCTAAGTGAATGAGGGAGGAATGAAAAAGAAAGAGGGGAAAATCCCACCCTAACACTCTCACTTCCAAATTTAAATTTTGTTCAAAGAAAAATCCAGAATACTCTAGTTTCAACCATTTTTTCCACCAGCTGTAAACTTTGTTCAATCCTTTTTAAGTTGGCTTATTGCGCTGGAGACCCCCACTACATTTGGGAGGGCAGGGGGAGAAAAAAGGAAGGAACCTATTCAAACGGATGTTTTAAGGATAAAACACTTTCTGGGGGTGGCCTTTTTTGGGAATTGGCTAAGGCAGGCGGACAAGATATCCAGTGTAACCACCTGTAGCAATGTAGAGCAAATCACAGAATCACAGAACGTTAGGGGTTGGCAGGGACCTCTGTGGGTCACCCAGTCCAAGCCCCTGCTGAAGCAGGGTCACCCAGAGAAGGCTGCACAGGACTGCATCCAGGCGGGTCTTGAAGATCTCCAGAGAAGGAGACTCCACAACCTCCCTG
>Ga0181612_133499_pt1 | contig 23135 bp, 8 predicted proteins | sample HoacroProtozoa21_FD_119630 | JGI IMG/M metagenome (GOLD analysis project Ga0181612, IMG submission 119630) | Hoatzin crop microbial communities from Cojedes, Venezuel. Combined Assembly of Gp0051906, Gp0051904, Gp0051908
ATTGGCAATAGACACACTTTCACTGTCTGAAAGCTTTAAACTCCACAATCAGAAATTTTCAAAAGATTCATTCCTTCACAGAGAGAGAGTGAACATCTCCACCAGTTGCTTTTTTTCATTTTGGAAAGCAATGACAAATATGGGTGTATGGATATCATCATGTTAAGATGCAATTTACTTAAGGTTGTAGCTCAAGGATTACTGACATTGCATAGACATTTTTTTCTTTTTTTTCTGTGTAAATATTTGGAAAAACTGAAAAAAAGTAATTTCACCTTATCTAAATGGAAATGTATTTTTCTATTGAATTACCACTTTTTATTTAATCTTTGAAAAGCTAACTTTTCGTAACTTATGTGTAGCAAAAAAAAGTGTATATCAACTTCCATTTTTAGTGTAGTAACAAGTAGAGCATGTTAGGGAAAGTATCGATTACTAACACAACTTGAATATAATGGTTAGAACAGTGTACTCATGAAAGTTGTAATTTTGCCAGACCAGCAGCCATTAGTAATCCTTGCTGTCCCTGAAGAGGACACACTGAGGGAATCATTATTGTGAGCAATACTGGAACAAAGGATTGCAATTTTGTAAGTGAAGTCTACAGTTCTGTTTGGTTTTGTTGTAGTCGAGTTGTGTTCTCTACTGTTAGCTAATTAGAGACCTAATTAGCTAAGAAGTAACATCTAGGAGCACATGGCTAAATCTCTAAAGAGATCTCTGGTTTTCCAAAGCATCAAATAGCGATTACCAGCTGAAGTCAAAACAGTAGACCTCAGTCATTCAGCACAACACATATTAAGAGATGGGTGCCTAAGAATAAGTGATGTGAGCCAGAAAATTGCAGTGGGAGCACCTGTGAAACCTCAGTACTAGGAAATCAATTGGACCGGAAATCTGAACCTGATTCTCCTGCATCTGAGGCTTACATACCCAGTCCTTCAGTGGTTATTACATTCCTTGAGGAGAAGACAGATATGGGTTCAAGTATTTGCATCATGATAGTGGAAGTGAGTGCTTGATCACTAGGCAATTAGGAAAACTTGATACAGACAAAATCTACAAATGTTTAATCTTTGCCTGGCTTTGGTAGTGGGCTTATTCTAGGTACTGAAATGCTGTGAAGATGCCTTTAAGATGAAACCTGCATGAAGAAACTTGACTTCTGAGATTCCCTCATTGGACCATTTCTGCACTGGAAGCCATCCATTGACTAGGGCATTGAGAGGGACTGTGAGTACCTCCGTACAGCCTGATAAAGCAATTGGTAAAGAATTAAGTATCTAAAATTTTCTTAATCTAGTTTAAAATTGACATATTCTCTTACTCATATCTTGGACTGGATTTAGTCTGAAAACAGTGCAGTTGTGCTTTGAGGAGGACTGGAGTATAAGAAAACTGGTATTCTGCATAGTGTTTATAAGAGTGATTAAGTCAGGGAAACAGATTACTATAAAATTGGAGGGATTAATTTTGACGTTAAGACACTTATGTTTAGCTGTCTACACCTATTATACAGAGGCATGAAAATACCCATTATAGTCAGCTATGACATAAGACAGGATTCAGTTGCTTAAACATACATGTTTGTCACTTGCCATTGACGCTAAAACGTCTCCAGGCCATCCACGTGGGCCTGGCTAGTATAACAGCAAACACAGGACCTGCTGCAGTTGGCAGCTGGAAGCTGTGAGGGCTATATGGCAGCATGTAACCAGGTCCTGTAGTCAGGCAACTGAATAGCATAGCAATGCAACTCAGTCAACAGGTCTAGAAAGAGATTCACCTCATCCTGAAGTAGCATCCTCCAAGCCTCCATTCAGTTTCCTAGACGTAGGTACCTACTGTTATTTTTTCACAACCTCTATTGCCTTACCTTCATGGGCCTTTCCAGAAAGGCACAGGTGTCCAGCACGTCCTGTGTCACATCTATGAACCCTGTCTGGATGCTTTTGGATACAAGTTTGAATGCCGTGGTATGTCGAACAGCAGTAAGCATCTACATTTAGAAAAGCTTCTTATTCGCTAAATAGCTGAACTGACTCTATTGACTAGACGCTCATTAACCACAATGGGAACTTATATATCGAACTCACATGTAGACATTTAAATCTAGGTGCCTCATTTTTAAAATCAGTTCCTACCCTTGACACAGTTTCTAACTCTGAACACATTTGCAAAGTAAGATGACTAGCATATTTTCAGCAAATCATTCATACAGGGCAAGTCTGAAAATAATTCCAGAGCCATCCTGCTAAATGCTAGTTAGCTGGCTGTATCTTGTTCTGATTCAGTTGGGTAACTGGAGGGAATGGTAAGTGCATGACTGAATTTTTATTGGGACATCATGTCACTCATGGCTGACCTGGTGCGGAGGCCATTACTGTTGTACTGTATATGAATTCCTTCATTTTATCATGCGTGACTTCCATGTGAGTTTATATATGATTAATCCATGGCATGTATTTAAGCAGGCAACTCTGATTATTCTACTTGACATTTTAAATTACACAGGTAAATATTAGAAATGCATGTTTTCTTGTGCCTACCGTGAATATTAAGTTTACCAGACTGTTACTAAGAAATCTGAAAGCTTAAATTGCTTTTTAGGTAAAGCTTCAACAGCACCTTTTATCCTTATAGGACATGACTGCTGTAACTATTATTTAAAGATTCTCTCATGTTGCCACAAAGTTTCAAAAAACGATAGTGGAAGCAGAAAGCTTGAGGGGACTGTTGTTGCTTAAATGACTAGGAGAACACAGTTGTCACTGTGACTCAAAACAGCAAGCTAATAAGTGCCTGCAGTTGTTCCTTAAATGGTTAAACATAGAAACACAAGTTTCCAAATTAAGCCAGCAAGTCTAACTGCATTCTCAGATAAATCCAACGTGTGCATGCATGTATGTGTGCTTGAGTGTTTGTACATAAGGTGTCTTGTCATGTAAAAGTCTTGAGGTATATCATACTGTGAATTAATTTGCCTTACAATAGGAGTCAAAATACATCAAGTAAGGTTCTACACTATGTAGAAAGAAAAAGATCTTTATAGTAAAAATTATTCCAAAAGTCAGTTTCTTCCATGTTTCATTCATTCATCATGACTATGAAGATGGATTAAATAGTTATAGAATTATTGCTACATTTTTTTTTCTGTCAGTTTATCAGGTATTTTCAAAAAGTTGCTGTATTTTTGTATCAGAATAGTGGAATATGACATCAGAATAATAGCTAGAAAGTTGAGCTGATAAACATGGCCAAAGGAAGTTGTTTGCCATTTGTTCATCAAGGAAACGGCTTTATTGCTCTAGAAGTATCTTATTAATTATTAAAATGAGGACAGACGAATGAAAAGCTTTTTACATTTGCTTTCATTTCTTCAAGAGCCGTACGTCAACAGCCAGTATTTGTAGCTAAGGAATTCAGAGACTAACGTATAGTTGAAGAAATCTGTTCGTTAACTTATTTCTTTGTGAAAAGGGCAGTAGCATTCCATTATGATGCCTTGAAGTCAAGAAAAATTATTTTAATATATTTTGTGAAAGTATGTGGCACAAAATAATCCTGCTAAAGAAAACTGCTGAATAATTTCAAATTTATAGAAATATTGTGGTGAAAACCGTCCTTAATTAAGCCACTGGCAATTATTCTGCAATACTGCCATCTATAGAATCTTTCAAACGTTACACTGCTGTCCCCTTAAAAGAGAATATTATCAGGTCTGTGAAATCTCAGTTAGCTAATCTGAAATTGTCTTCTTCATTTCTCTGAAAAATCGAGTGAATTCTAGCTTATGTATAAATATATCTCAATGCTTAACATAATGTCAGAGGAACTTCATTGACTCCAAATTTATTTTTGTTCAAGTTTTTCATTGCGTTGATACCGTTTGTGTCACGATGAGAGACTTGATTTAATCCATTAAATCAAATGGCAAGAAAAAGAGAAAAAAAGATGTTCCACAAATGTTTGGATGCTAGAAGACTACTTCAGGGAGAAGTCGTTTGTAATTGCTCTGTTTAACTTTTCTCTAAACCTTCATTATTTGCCACTGCTAGAGACAGGATTATTGGCCTTGTACAGTGGCACTGAGATACAGTTTAGCAGAGATTAGAATGTAATTGCAGATAGTCATTATGGATAACATGTCGGTATTTCTAATGTTCACATCTCTTAATGATTACTAGTTGTGAAAAAGATATTGTGTTCACATATATAATAATGATGTCCTATAAATCAAACTATCTTCATCTAAAGGGTTTTAGACTGTTTCTTTTTCCCCAGGAAGAATTATCTTTGACACTCTGTCTCAGCCACTCTTTCTCACACTAGTAATCACACTGAAGCCAGTAGGTTCTACTATATACTTGCAGGAGAGCTGAAATAACCAGGTCTTTAGAGGTATCTCCATCTTCAGAAATCCTCTGAGTTATCTAATTACAAAGATATTCATTGGGCCAAACGCAATAACCTGGAATTTGGTGTTCAAAGCCGTGCAGTAGACTCCCCAGACACGGTGTTGGGAGCTGGAACCTCTTGTTGGTTTTGAACATTGTGTGCTAATGAAGTAACTAGACTAAAACACATGCTGCTCTGGGCTGAAGCTTCACTTCTTAATCAGCAGACAATTTAGAGCTGTCTGATACTTCAGCTACAAATTTTGAGTCAAATGAACAAAAGATTTTATTAATATCATATTTTGGTGTCCTAGAAAATGTAACTCATTTTAAAAAAAAACCTAGATAAACTACTGCCCCCATATTGCTAGTCCTTGAGGTTAAGGGAGTGCTAACTAAGAATTAACACTGTGCCAGATCTTGGCAATGTTTGGTTGCCATTTCTGCACTTCAGGATTTGGGCTGGTTTTGCTGTGTTACTGTTACAGCTGTGACCTTTTCAAACCAGTGGAACAGAATTATCTGTTGCTTCCTGTGTCGTGAACAGTCTTAGAAGTGGTCTGAGTCCAGCTGGCAATGTTAACACTACGTGAAAAATATTCCTGCATGAATTTTCCAATTCCTTCCCATTTCATTACAACCACTTTTATTTCTGGCAGTATAAATGAATCATTTTTGTGTTTGTTTAATTCAGTGTTACCTTTAGAAACCTAACACACTTGAAGAACCATCCTGTTCTACGAGTGTTAATGACAACACGGTACACCCAAGAAGTGGAGCTTTAATGTATTCTAGAATTAATGCATTAGTCTGCCTTGCCTGACAAGGCTTTGTTCCTTTGACCAATTCAGATCTAATTTCCAACCCTCTCCTCTTTTCCTAGTGTTCCTTACAGATGCTTGCCTTTCCGAAGGAGGTCTTAAAATTCATAGGCATCTTCCTACTGCACTTCAGTCACCAGCGTGCCACCTACCTGCTAAAACACTTGATCCTTCTCCTAGAAAACCAAGTCCTAGCACTTTGGTTTGGCAGGTTCACATATATAATGAAATATTTGCTCTCAGAGCGTCAGACCAAAAAATACCTGTATGCTACTCGATGAATATTAATTAATCATGCACAGCCTATAGGAAATGCGGGGTAATTGAAACTGCTACCCTCTCTTCATTAAGTGGGTTGATTTGTTCTAATTTCCTCTAAAATATATGATTTAATACACAACTTACTGCAAACTCCTGAGAATATTGCTCAGTATTTACACTTTGGCAGTGAGCATCGTGAAAATGGACCAAGTAAGCACTGTGAATTTCAGGCCATATGAGCCATTAAAACTACATTCTTTACCTGATCTTGCTCTCCCTGGGTTTACTCTTGTTCTAAATTAGTTTTCCAACCACTGAACGCTTGTTAGTACAGCCCTGACTTCTAAAACTTAACCGTAATGTACCATATCTCTGTGCTGACAGTCATTGCATCCTTGGTGGCTGGAGTTGCTGCTCTAAGCAGGACACATATTGTTTACTCTGTAAGAATAGTTAAGTCCTCATCTGCACATATGCTTGCAACTCTCATGTGCATAGTTCATAAAGAACCACAAACGTTTTTAGTGTTTGCTAGGCAAGATAGTACTTGATTATTGTCAGTTCATACTTAAGTAACATTTGTAGTCAGAGTATTGTTCCTTATTATTGTGGTTCTACCCCTACTGCCCCATTTACTCACTTCAATCCATGTATTTACGAGTTGCTGTTATTTGGTAAAGCCCTATTTATTCTTACTCTTTGTTATTCTCCTCTGCTTTTTTGCCTCATAAATCTCTTGTCTTTTTCTCACACTTTTTTCTGTCTTTCTTGCACATTCATTATTCTCCATCATTTAATTTCCCTTTGTTCTCTCCTGGTCCCTTGGGCTGTTCATTGCTCTCTGTCTCTTTTTCTTTTGGCTCCAATAACCACCATCAATCCAGAGATGAGATATTCAATCTTGATAAGCAGCTGTTTTTTAGCAATTTGCCATCCACTAAAAGTGCAAACTGTGCTTTGAAAAATCTCATGATAATTCATTATTCTGTCAGAGTAAGGTGAAATGCAGGGCAAACAGTTTGGTTAGGACCTATAGTCCCTATTCATAAAAAGAAAGCTTTTAAATAAAACAGAGAGGAACCCTCTAATGTGTTTACCAGGTGGAGGAATTACTAAAAGGATGACAATCTACAAGAAATACAATTTTCTGTTGCTCAGATATAAGCTATTTGTACTGGTAGTAGTGGCCATCACAAGAAGATCTAAATCTGTTCTGAAATCAGAACACAGGAGTATTTACCTGATTAATTACCTGCTTTATGTATAGCACATGTCCTGGTGATCAGTGTCCTCAATCCAGATGGCATTACTTTTGAAAACCTCACTTGAAATGAGAATTCAAAGTTGAAAAGTTCATATAAAGAGCCCTGAAAATCTGCTGCAGCGGAGGCAATAGAGCAAGCACATTTTTACATGGAATAAAGAATTTAACAATGACTTTCCAGAAACTATGTTCTCTTTGATTTGAGCCTTCCAATTGCAAGTGCTTTCTGTAATGGGATTTTAAAACTGTATCCATCTATAGGGTGAGAACCACAAATCAGGTCAAATGCAGTTCAGCTTCACAATTTTGTGCTTGAAACTCACTCTGTAGGCAGAACAAGGGAGGCTGCATCTTGGCAGGCAATTTGAAAAGGGAACTATTTAACAGTAACTGGAGTTCTCCAAAAGATGCACAGAGAGCTTCTCGAAGGAAAAACATAAGCTTGTACAATGTTAACTTGAATTTAAGAGCTGCAGAATAGAGGGTGTGGACTGTACTACATCTCCTTGCACACAGAGGCACTTCAGGCACTTCCAGGAAGAGTCCCTGAGCTTGTAGCACCTGTGTATCCACATAGTTGAATATTCATTTGTGAAATGTCTCAGAGAAAGAAACAGACACATAAAGGATTCCTATACATGAGGGTAAGAAATGCAAACCCGGCAAACTGAGGATATATTTTGAGGATGACATATGGGAAGAAAGCCAGGGAGAATAGACACTTGAAGATTATTACAGTGATGTTTGCATCTTTTATCATCATTCTCATTGCATCCCTACCCAATCGCCAGTGAAGTCAACAGAAACCTCTCTGTTAGTGTCAGTAGAAATTGGATAAGGTCCCAGATGTTGCCTGCTTCTGAAGTGTACTACTGAGCTCTTAAGTGTATGTCTCAACATACTTCATTATGGTGAGCTTGGGAATTGAACTAAGCACTATAATGCTGCTCTGCAATGCTTCCTGGCCCCTCGGTATCCAACAATGCTGCGCTGCCCCTGAATTTGATTGAATGATTTGAAAAGCTGAAGGAACAAATGGTGTTAAGAGTAAGCAGCGTGAGAAAACTATATCTAACAATTTATAGCTTTAGATTACTTGCTTCTTCTACCAGAAAGGAGCACCAGGTTCTTAAATAAAATCTGTTTTGTACTTTGTGTCTCTATGTCACATTTAACTGATATAATGCAAAATACTATGTTTTTCTACCTAGGCATTATTGCATAACTGTATGTACAGTGTACTATCCATTTGACATACCTTGTTCACAATAGGTACCAGTTGTTCCAAGAGGACAGTGGCATGTGTAGCCGTTAGGCAGTGGCACACAGGTGCTGCCTTGCTTACACAGATGTGGAGGATCGTGCTCAGGTTCACATACTGACATTATTTCCGTGCAAAATGCACCTTTCCATCCAGTGAGGCAGTCACAGCTATGGTGGGTAAGTAATTGAAAGGAAAGAATGTAACATTATTACCGAAAGAAATCAACATATCAGTAGCAGTGTAATCAAGATTTAAAAGTTTGGATACCTATATTTAGTCATCTGATCAAAAATCATTAGCAAAAAAGTGTAGTAACAAAGTTTCTCATTCAACTTTTTGATACTTTTATTTTATTGTAGAATAAAAATGTACTTAGCAGGAAAGATTTAATTTTGAATCTTAGCATTACAATATTAGCATCCATAATAAAAAAAGGTTGTGACTTTTTTATGTTTTGCTCTACAAATAACTCAAAAACGCCTTTACTTTATAAACTAGGCAGAGTCAAAGTGGACATTAAAAGGGAAAGGAAATCAGTGAAGAGCAGCTATAAAAATAAAATCAGATGTCAGTCTAAGGGAACTGTAAACAGCTCCAAGTTTTAGCCAGTAACAGGAGTCTGTCAGCAACTGCCTTTCATTTATCCATTATTCATTTGCTACAGACTTCTAATTGGCACATCAGAGGTAGGTTTGGTGAAGCACTTGATGGAAAAGAGGACAGTGGATTTGACCATGAAAGAGGTGGCAATTTGAGTGCTATGTATCTGTAACTGTAGATCTATGCCATAAGCAAATTTTCTAAACTGGAACTAACAAGTCATTGGACTTGTTAGTGTCCACTGCTCTTTATGCCTTTCTTTCATATAGGCCAGGAGAACATAACAAAAAAATTCACACTAACCAGTAAATTTAAAATTAGTATGAATTCTATAGAAATTGTTAAATAGACACCACGTGGCACTGGTGTTAAAAATGCCCTCCTTACTAAAGAGTTACTAAAAAGTTTCAAAATAGTTGAAATATGTTAGACCTGTTTGTATTTTAGAATTTAGTGACACTTTATGATAAAAAAATTGTTCCTCTGAAAAAGAGCACTGACTGATTTTTCCCTGGAAGTTTTCTCTCCCAAGGCTAAGAAAGAAACCTCATACATTTTGATTGATTCTTAGCCCATGTCTTTTCGTATGTGTGAAAAAATCTTGAATTTTTCTTCAGACTCACCAAGTTACACTTTCTCTGTTAATCCGCCCACTGTTTCTGGGAAAAACATAATGAGGAGTTTGTGAAACTCTGCTGTTTCACCAAACCTCCTGATCAGACAACAACATGTAAACAAAGCACAGCCCATAAGCCCTTCAGAGTCATAGACAGTTATTTGAAATGAAGGGGAAAAGAGGACAGGACCTTGCAAAACCACCTCAGTTCATCAAAGTCAGCATCAGAATGCTTTCTATCTCAGCTATAAATGTTATGCTTTGATGCATGAACACTCATGAGAAGGGGGAGTAATTTAACTCCCTGAGTGGTAAAGAGAAATGTCCATTTCTTGGGCTGTGAGATATGGTGTTTGGAGCCGGAGCTACTGCTTTTGGGCAGCCTACACAAGGGGTCTTCTCCTTTCCCTTGCTTGTGTCTGCATATGTCTTTTGAAGTTTCTTTTCGTTCTTGCCTTTTAGGACCTAATGAAAGTTAGATATTTAAATGAGTTGACAATTATTTGCATGGTGCTGAACATCTTTGCTGTGGCTTACAGTGGCAAAGGTCTATGAATGAATGCAACCTCTTCTACTCAACTCTCCTAAGCATTTTAAATGCTTTCCATCATGTGGCCTACCATGCTGGTCTAGTTCTCTCTATATTTTCTTGGTTGTGGTTGCTTGTTGTTTTTCCAGACCAGGAGAATCCAATGGCTTGCAACATCGCTAATGCCTTGACTCCCAGGGATTTAAAGATCCATTTAGTATCATAGAACATCTGGAGTTGGAAGGGGCCCATAAGGATCGTCGAGTCCAACTCCCTGCTCCTCACAGAACTGTCTAAAACTAAATCAAATGACTAAGAGCATCATTCAGATGCTTCTTGAATTTCTATAGACAGAAGAGGTGAAATTCGTTCTGAGATCAAGACACCTAATTTTGTGTCACATTAGGTGCCCAGATGGCCTGCAGTTGCCTTCCTAGAGGTATGGGAGGCAGCCTGAGACCAGGGAGACAGGATTCTGACAGAGACCACTGAATGCTTAGGCACGGGATACATGGGTAGGTGCCTGAGCTCGTATGCTAATCAGTGTCAATCCAGCTGAAACTATCCATCCCACAAACCAATTCACACATGATTATAATGATGGGGTGCTGCATTCAGTTCCCTCAACACAGGCATTTCGTGCCATCTAACGTGCCCTGGTGTATCTGAGAGTTCTGTGTGAAACTAGCACATAAGACAGAAGAACTGCAGAAGACTTGTGCTCTTCTGGACATCCTATGAAGACCAGAAAAGGTATCCCAGGATCTGTGCCATTAGGATGTCGCTGTTTAGACCATTGGAAAGGCCTGGACATCCGTTGACTGTGATAGGTTCTTACACATTTAGCTCACATGGAGACACAAATAATCTTATAGCAGTAAAGGAGATATTGAGCTCTGCTAATTCAGACACCTGAATTTAGGTGTCTACATGTAAGATGGGCATATACTCAACGGACATCAGAGGCTCAATTAATTTATCTAATTAGTTGGGCCAGCTGAAACCAGCCAGATATTTAGTGCTATCTGAAACTCCCTAGGGTATCTGACCTGACCTCCAACTACTATTCAGAAGGAATTGTCATATTTGTTGACATCATGTGGGTGTCTTGGATATTGCAGGACTTCTCAAATTCGTATTGGCTTGTATTGGCCACATCAGGCTATCCAATTTACCGGATATAGTTCTTAAATTTGTATTGTATAGGAACCAAAACATGCTGAGAATTGGAGGAAATCTCTAAATAAAAGTGGCTTTAAATTCAGGCAATGGAAAACTAAAACATTAATAAAAACCGTTCTCTCTTCAGGCTAAAAGGTAAAAATGGAGTCTGAAAGATTAAGATTGGGGGGAAATTAATTATATTTAAACAAAGAGAACAATGCAATGCTGCAAAATTGTACTGTTAAATAAGCCAAATTGGATGACAATTTTTAGAAGGCAAATCCACCCCCAAAAGTAGAAACTTTTATTAATCCAAACTACAACAATTACATAGAGAAACACCTTTTCCCTTACAAACCATAAAAGTGTGTCCTTGCATTAAAGATTGATTCTGTCCTTACACTGAATATTGGTTCTAGTTGAATCTAACCTAACAATGAAACTGTAGCAGCTCATTCTGTGGGGCATCCCTCTACCATACAGGGAGCTCTATGATTTAATTTCCTAAGAGCACGTGGCTAGTGATATTTGAAAGCTGTAGAGTACACATGAGACTTGGAGATATGACATAAGACTTATGCAAATCCTAAGCTCTTCTGAAACAGCAGCTGAAGGCCAAATGGTCTACCCAGGGGTACCTAAAGTAACGCTACATCCTTACATTTAGCAAACTGAATGCTGCCCATTATGTCTGATGTTCTGTTCAAAGTGCACACAAGACATACTTTTTCCACTTACTTCAGCAACAAGCAATAAACATAACTCATCATAGGCAATCTTGTTATATGTAATTTTCTATCTTGTGTGATTCTCTGCCATCAGCAAAACAATGGAGGACATAATTGTCCCTTGAACATAAAACTCTTCATTTTATTATTCAAATATTTCCATTTATTTTGTTAAAACATAGTAGTTGTGCTCTGTTGCTGGCCAGAAAGTAAAATTTAATGCTGTGTGTTTCTGCTTCTATTTAAATCTAAGCATTATCCCTATAGCAACTGACTCTACAGCTTAACAGCATCACACACTTTCTGGCAGGGTGGTGAAAGCAAGACATAAAAATAGTTCAAAACTGCAAGAAAAGCCTCCGGAGAGATCTCATTTCAGGAGAAAAAAATATTTGAACACAAATCCAGTTCCCTCAAGGACTCTGCTCTTCAAAGGAACACAGATGATTTGAAAACAAAAAGAAGTTCCCTCTGAGAAAACGAGAGATTGTATTGACAGCTACTACAAGTTGATAAAAATGATCTGCATGCTACATCCACACCTCTTTGGCAACTTTTCACTTTTTTGTGAGAGGAAAAAGTGGCCATTATTGGTAGATGCATGCATATATACTTAGTCTGTGAAGACCTAGCTGTCCTGAAATATGAGGAGAGGAATATAATTCAGTAGTAGGGCAGTACAAATTAAAAACAAACAAAAAAACCCCAGAAAAACCAAATTAAATTCCTCCCCCGCCCCCCCCAATTTAGAACAATCCCTAAACAAATCTGGAATACAGATTATGTACAGAATGCAATATAGTTATGAAACTATAATGATGCAAAAGAACTTTGCCTATAATATCAAGCTTCCAATGTAGCTATGTCACCAGCTGCCACTCTAGCCTGCCACCTGCTTTCCAAACATTCTCTAGATCTTGCTGATGGTGGCTCTGTGTACCTTGTAGACATGAAGATGACATAGCATGGCTGGGTAAATTGCTGAAACAAGGATTTAAGGTGTTGTAGGTGGGCAGATGGGAGTGGCATGCTTCAACCCACATTTCTATTATTTTTTCTTGCAGTTTTGGTTTTGTATGCCCTCTAATATGCTCAAAAGTGAAAAGAATGCCATTCTTCTTTCTTATTCCTCAGAAAGATCAAACACTCGGAACAAAATTGGAAAGCAATCCCAAATTATGTCTTTCAATGCATTTCCTTCGCTACTGTATTTAAGAGAATATAAATATTCTCATAAGGGGAATGGGGATGGAACTGCATGGTGCATCTCACGGATGAATTTTCCAAATTTTGGTACAGCTTTAGTAGCTTTAGTAGCACTAGTTTTGTACAGTTTTTCCTACAGATGAAGATTTGTCTCAGGGGCAGCAAAACCAATTACTAGATAATTCTCTCTCCAACACTCAGTTAGTACATTGTTTTTAGCTTGAGAAGTGTGCAAACTCTTTTCTTTGTAGCACACAGAAGGACAAGTCTTTGTTGTTTTGAAGAAGAGTCATACACAGACACTGCACAGTGCAAAGCCTGTATTTTTCTTCTTCTCTGTCTTGCTGTCTGCAGTGTTTTCAGTCAGTGTCTTCAGATGTTTTAAATCAGCAATTTTCTGGTCTAAAAAAAATCTTGCAAATATGTGTAAATAAATGAACACATGCAGAAGCATATGAGGGGAAGCAAGTATAATTAATCTTGGCAGATACTCTGAAAATAAAAAATGCTCCTCAGTGAAAGTTTTACAGCTCAGTTACAGAGTGTTTGAAAACAAGATTTATTACATTGAAAGTGTTGACACAGAATAGCAATTTGGATCTGCAAATGTTCTTCCTTCTTGTATGCCTTACAGTCTGGACACTAAGATCCATCTACACTTAGTGACAAGGCAGGAAAAACCACAGACTCGTCTTCTGGGCCAGCTGTCCTCACCACCACTTGTCATCCCATAGATCAGCCAGGTGAACAGCTTATACGATGAACCGACCTAGTTTAATTTTAGGATGAGATCCTTACTAACACACCTTGTTTTGTTTGAAATGGATTAAGAAGGTCTTACATGAGCACGCCAACCAGCAGATCTGGAAAGGCAATGGTGAATGAACGCTTGCGGATGGTATGAAGAGTGACCAGGAATGGTGCATTGGAGAGTCAGCAAAGTATCCAAAGAAACCACAACCGGAGGCACAGAGAACGGTGTGTATTAGGGAGAGACTGAGCAGGAGAGAAGGATGCACAGGTGCTAGGTAAGGGAGCTCATAAGGATTTAAACTGGCTCAGAACTGACTGTTGGACAGTCAGTGGTTTACTCCAGAAGAAGGTTCTTAGATGAAAATACTAATTTCCAGGAAACAGAAGTCACCTAGTTTTGCCCCATCGGTCATGTTCAGACATTAAGACAGTCAAGCTCTCTTCTTCACTAGTTGTTCTCTGTTAGCTAGGCTGCTCACTTAGTTTTTAAAAAATGTCTTTCTTACATATCTAGTTTTCCCCATTCATGTTGTAGTAGGTCTGGATGCCAGAGACTTCAGTGGAGCAGAACCAGCCCACAGAATTTCTTTAAAAAGATACCCAGGAAGTGTCGTAACATAATTTTAATATTTTAGTTTTGATATTATTAATGTAAGATTAAAATTCTCTGTGTAGCTGAATGAACCCTTCAGCAGTTTTCTTTATTTCTTTTTAATATGGTAGGCTCCTCGAGACTTCTGTTATCAAGCCATTAAATTACCATAGTTATTAGTCTAGAGATCAGTCTATGCTGTAGCCTACAAAAAAAAAATATATACTTACTAAACAGTAGAGCCACTTTCTATGCACTTCCCACCATTTCTGCATTTTATTAAACTGCATGGGGAATCTTTACATTGTCCAACACTGCGACCAGAATTGGGGTGACCTTCTGGAGTCCCTGGTGATTTAAACTCTTGATTCATGCTGGTGTGAACTTGAACATCAAAAATGCAACCTCAAAAGTAAAAAGAAAAAAGAAATGAAGTTTAACACAGATACAGAAAGTCAAAACAAAGCAAACAACAGGAGAGCGTCAGCCCCCACTGAATGAGTTCCACCAGAATGTCTTCAGTGGATGGGCAACCATACCATTTATACGAGCTAAAGGTATGCTGGCTGCTTCCTCTTCAGGCAGAGTGGATGATTGTAATTTCCTTCATTTAATGGTAGGTGAAACAACAAAAGTAGTTTCTCAAGGAACAGACAGAATAGAAAGTCAGTGACTAAGTGCAATTTTGTGTTTACACATGCATGCTTTTACATGAATGCATCTATATCAGATAAAAGCAGTCAAAAAAAAAAACCCCACCCAGAAAAAAAGGAGAACAGACACCAAGAAGTCAGTTTAATGTAAAATACACAAGAATCTAGGGAATGCTGACTAATATAATGCAGGCAGGGAATGTAGACTTGAATTTCCTTAGGGTGAAAAGGACCCTTCAGAGAAAGACCCAGATTCTCCCCTGCTTAAAGTGAACATTTCAGTCCCTGGTACATACAGATCGTGTTGCACATGACCACATGTTAAAGTAAGAGTATGTTGCTTCTTTAGGTGCTTAATCTCAGAAAACAAGTGTCTGATGCATACTAGTAAGGTAAACACTCCCAGGGCCTGTTACTTGCTCCTGTGGGCAAGTGACCTGGTGTAGTCACAATTATATTACCAACTTTTTATTACTTTCCGGAACAGTATAGCTGCATATGGATTACTGATGGGATACGGTCCTTAGATTATGTCGGGTTCCTAAATATGCCAAAGAATTGTTTGGAAAAACAACAGTTGTGGCAGACCGTTGTAAGAATTTATTTGTAGAGGTGATTTGAGTGCCAGTGCCTGGATCTATGCCCTGACGTTCTTGTCACTTGTTAGTAGATTGGTATCCCAAGTGAAAAGAGGAGCCAGAGCTTCAGAGTGAAGCAGGGATGTTCGCTACTTGCTACCTGCAGGCAGCTCCTGCTTAGCCTGTGGGCTTTCTGGGGATTGCCCCTGCAGAGAGTCTTTGACTTTCCTAGTGGCTGCACAGGACGGTTAGCCTTCTGGGTCTAACTTAATCCACCAGTATTTCTGAATCTCCTTTCCAGATCCACATGCTTATTTACGTCCTGTAATTATGCCATATATTATATCTTTTTGGATCAAACTCTAAGTAGCTTTTCAAAATATACCTGAATATCCAAGTGATTTGGAGTCACTTTTCAAGGTAGCCTTAAGCACGTTTGAAATGTCATCCAGGCCTATACATAACTATATACAACTTTAAACAAAAAATCAGTTTTTAAACCACTTTAGTTAAACTAGTAATATTTTTAGAAATGCTCATACCTTTCTAAACCTGATTTATACAATTTAGCTGAGATACGGTGAATTCCCACAGTGCTTGAAATCATGAGAATAGCAGGTATCCAGCAGTGCATGCCAGAGGCTCTCTGCTTAATATTAAAAGCAGGGAAAGGATATGATATGGAGATTGCAAGTAATCATCACACTGGTTTAAAAAAAATCACTTAATATGAGTTTTTTTATGCTTCACTGAAATCACATAAGAAAAAGACTTTCACCTGAATGACACAACAGAAGTCTAATTATGAGGGTTTTTATAATCACATAATTTGTTTTGAACAAAATATAATTAATTTTTGTAGCAAGATAACTATTTTAACTACAGGTAGGACAAAGTTAGTAAAAGTGGCTTTCTTCGACAGGCTTTTTCCATATTACACAGATTTTACAGATCTGTATATATTGACACACAAACTAGTAATTTAAAATCTCATATTAAGCAATTTAAAAATAACCTAGTTTGATTCCCATTTACAATCTTCATTTTGCTGCTTCTTTGCTTTTAACACTGTTGGTTTTAGACCAGTGTATGCTTGGTAAATCCTAACCAATGTTTCATCTGTTTATCAGTAGCAGATAAAGCATGTTCTGTTCTCCTCAGTCTTGCTTGAGTGCTAAGAAAAAGCAGCCCAGAGCTCTGTGTAAACAATGGAAAGCACAGTGAGTACGCAAGAACCGGTAAGGTCATCATGGAAAATAAACTGGCATTTGTGTTGATGACTAGTTTAACTGTACCAGCAGAACATCTAGGTTAGAAACAGTTCTTGAGCACTTGTAAACAAAGTGTGTAGTAGGTATGAGAGTACTTTCACCCAGCTTTATGAGTTCAACTGAATTTTTCATTTAATTTGCATATTTCTTCGAATTCTTAGTCGTTGGGATGCAGATCAAGGACTCAGAGCAGCAATTTGAGCCTGTCATAGCAAGCACTATACAACCTTCTGCAAAGGGATCAGCTGATGAATGTCCCTTCTTTCTGACCTGAATTCCCTTTGATCTGCCAGTTCTGGGCCTCTTTTAATGAGAGACTGCCAACTATTCTGAATAGTGGAGAGATTTTCTGACACAGCCAAGTTTGCAAGAGGAATTCAAAAGAAGTTTCTGAATTTGTGAGTTAAACGGTTTGATCCTGAAGATCAGTTTGGTGCAAGTAAACTGAAATCAGACACAGCAAGACAGTGCACTCCCAGAGGGTATACTACCTTTTTGTTTGTGATCTCTTGTCTAGTGACTCCTTAGACCACACTTAGAGCTTTCTGTCAATGACTTTTTTTTCACTCTCAATTTAATTTATAACTTTTCCCCCAGTCAAGCAGAGCTCACAAACCGCCAAAGAGCCACCTACAATGGATTAAGGAAACTTCAGAGATTATAATAAAAAATATGACTTCATTACTCATCTTTTTTTTTTTCTTATGTATCCTTATGATACTAAGAATTTTTTCAAAAATTTCTCACTAGTCTCACTTACCTGCTTGTAAGCACCTCGTACTAATTAGACTAAAAAATACACAAAGCAGGCATTTTCAAGAAGATATACTAAGAATGCAGCAGGAGAACTGGCAGAAACAGATACATAGATAAAGTGTGGTCTACCTGAATGCAGTACTGAATTTACACATTTCTAAAATTCTGCCTGTCTGTGTACTTTTCTTTTTCCCTGTTGTTTTTGACTGACTGCTTGTGAATAGTGGGGTGTTTGTCTAAAAGAGAAGATGTCCCCCACAATGACTACCCAGTGCTGCTCTGAGCTGTGACCTGAGCATCCAGAGGGCCTCTATGAATCATACCAAACTGTGATGCAAGAGACAACACTGATTAAAAACCACTTCAGAAGTGACTTTCCTTCTGTTACATGTGTGATGCAGGAATATAAAGAAAAGTAGTTTTGCCCTGGCAGGCTTGCAATATATTCTAGTTTATTATGAACATAAACTATGACCACAAAGCTATATTTGTATCTATTTGGAACTCAAAGGAATTCTGGGTTTGCTTTATATTTGAAAGTTACAGCAGTAGCTGAAATTTTATTTACTTCTTTGCAAAATCATTTATTGGAAGAGGTGGGTCTTTCAGAGTGAGAGCTCCTCAGCAGTTCCCATTTATGGGAAGAGCTTCTTTTGCCTTTTTACTCTTCCATTTAATGCTATTTGCTGTCACACAACAGATTGCTTCTACAGTCATACTTCATCCTGTTTATGAACAGGACTACATGAACAATCAGCTGCTCCTTCCTCTCTGCTCTTCGCTTATTTCCAGATGCAAGCCCTGGCTCTCCATCAGTTGCTTCTATGGCTAAAGCCTGCATCCTGCCGTCATGGTAGCACAGAGCACAAAACACCAGAACTTTCCCTCTTTTTTTCACCCTGACACCCAATTACTCTCTGCCTGTCTCAGAGATGTGAGATCTGGAAGTTCAGCTATAACTTCTGGCTTTTTCCAAATAATGCTCTGTATTGTTTTGTGTAGGTGAGTCATAGTGTTGCGTTGCGCAGACCTGAACATGAGGCAGTTGGTTTTATACTCCATTTCAGATTGTCCATAATGAGCAGGCTGAGTCTCTTTGGCCACAGGACTTGCAGCTACCTAAAACTCATAGTGACTGTTTAGAGCAGCTGCAGTACGCTCTGCTACACATCTCAGAAAACTCTCAAAGGTCCCTTAATTACACTGTTATAGGACAGTGAAGAAAAGCTGGACACTTCGGCAAGCTATCCTACCAGGTTCCCATTTACAAAAGGGTCCTGTAAGCCCACAAGGAGGTATGAATTCAGGTGAAGCTCAAAGTTCAGAACACCTCAAATGCCACACGAACTTGGCTGCTTCATCTGAGCTCTACCTTTACCAGTTTATTCAGCTTCTCACAGGGGTTGAAGGAGTTTTCTGAATTGCTCCAGGTACCATCAGTCATTCTTCAGCCTGTCAAAAGAATCTGTACGTGCTGATCCTCAGGTTTCTTAAACTTAAAATTCCAAATCTTTCACTTATTCAATTACAGTTTATAAAAGACAATTATTTTAAGTTTCCTCACCCCACATGGAAATTACTTGAACAAGAATTGCTAAAGGCATGCAAGTAAGGGGGACAACGGTCTGAAACAGTAGCTGTACAGAGTGAAAACCCTAAATGATTGCACGCCGACATTGAGGTCTGCAGCAGCAAGGCTGACCTCAATGTTTCTTAATCCAATAGTGATTTCTTACAAAAGGAGAGGTACACTCTGGTATTAGAAGCCAAAGAGTTTTAATAAATCACGTCTTTAAAAGCAGCCAACAACATCTTTGCAAAAGTCTGAGTGGTTTAATCAAATGTGTGCTAGATAAATTTATCTTTACTGTCACTTTCAGAGTTTTTCTGTGGGCTCCCTATAGCTGCAGATTGGCTGAAGTAAAATGGTTCAAATTTTCTTTTATGTTAGTGGTATTGCAGTTCCCACTCTGGAGAAGGGCTATGAAGGTTTGCTTCTGATCCTGAGAGCCAAAACTGGGGAGATTTCTGAGCTAGAAGAACAAATGAGATGCTGACTACATGAGAAAATGTTGTAGTATATTGGTCATAGGGAAGTGTATCTTCCTTGAAAGTCATATGCTCTGGAGAACAGAGACAAGCTGCTGCTGGGAACTGGAGCATGGAAGAATTAACAAATGTAGTAGACTTAATACTGTGAATGATACGGATGAAGAAAAAACTGTTTATGTGCTACACGTTTGACAAAATTTTGAGGTAGAGACTTCTTTTTAAATAAAAAGAAAAAATAAATAAATTTTATGGTAACTAACAGTAAATTAACTTTGAAATACTTTTTATCTTTTGGAAAAATATTCATCCTGCATTTGTATAACTTTGACCATCACAATACAGTTGCAACATGAGGAACCTGTAAACCTGGCGAAAGGTTTGCAGTTAAAGTGAAGCACCAGAGATTCCTGTTGGTCACCCCTAACCTTAACATATCTATAAAAGAAGCCAGAAGTACTTCACAAATATTGACACTATTAAAATACTTGCATAGACGTTGTGTTTTATGATATGCCAATTTGCAAGCTGTTAGGAAGCTATGAAAAGTGTAACTATTCAATCCATTCTTCTTGAAAACATAGAGACAGATGAAATGTTAATCCATCTGACTCTCTGAGTGAAAAGTTGATTATAGGATAAGAAATTGATTTTGAGGAAGTTTCTCTGTAAAAGAAAGTAGTAAGGTGATGGCTGGAAAAGCGGCAGCTATGTGTTCTTAGTGGAAATGAAGTGTAGTACTGTATGACAGTGAATTTTATTGCTATGCTTGCCTTTCATAATGTGATTATAACCCCAATTTTATAATTGAGAACTCAAATTTGCTCTGCTGTGGCAATATGTTTTCTTGTCATTTGAAAGGCTTTCCAGTGCTTAAGAAATTGAAGTTTACTTCACAAATATTGAGCACATTGTTTCTAAGGGAGTACGGAATGCAGATAAAGAAGTGTTATGAACCAATCCTTTGCTTCATTGCTGATCTGATAGGAGTTGAATTAAGATTTCTACAGAGCTTCAAGTATCAGTTTTGAGGTAGGAATTACTATCTGTTACATAAATAGCTGAAATATTCTTAACAGGAATTATTTAGTTCCGGTCTAGAGATATAGATCATGATGTCAGGAAAAAAAAATAATCAAATTTCATGATGTCCTATCAGAAAGAAGGTTTCAGCATGAAAACTATTAACCAAACTAGCACTGCCAGTGACAGTGGTCAGAACTAGTTGGGAGAAGAATCTAAACTACTTCACTGCAGAGAAAGAAAGTCCTTTTGGAGCAATTCTGTAGAACAGGGACAGGTAAGAAGAAATTATATCATGGCAAACTTCCATTTTTATGAGAAACAGAAAGTATTAAAAATGTTTAGCAAAGCCTCTCTTTGCATCATATTTCTTAGTTATCATAGTGAAATAATGAAAAGGCCACAGGAATCTCAGCCAAGGAGATCCTAGTTTGTTTCCTTATAAGACAGAGATTTTAGATCTTTATTCCATAGGCAACTGAAAAAAACTAATGCATGTTTTAAAAGGAATTAAAAACAGTATAATCTTTACCTTGAAAGCCGTTCTTAAAGCTGGATCCCTTTGGTAGGAGTTCTGGAGTATACTCACGATAGCCTCCTAAATAAAACTGACTGAAGACATTGAGTCCAACCAGTCTCCCAGGAGAAGTGACAGTTTTATTCTTCTGGTCATCCACCTTTCAATGAAATATTTTATTTGTCAAAAGAAAGGAATTTACCTTATTTAGGAACTCCTAATAAAGACAGTCCTCCAAACTTAACAGAGAAACACAAAAGTAATTTTTAAACTTTCCATATAAAATGTGAAAAAAAGAGAACACTTTCATTTTAAAACTATCCTTCTAAAAGAAATAATTTCTTACCTTCAGCCAGCCTTTTTGAAGATATCTGCCAAGATGGATGAAATGAATGCTGAGTGTCAGATCAAGTGGTTTACTAATGATTGTTGCTGTGCCGGAACCCAGATTGTAGCTGTATACTACTCTGCCATTACGGAGGCCTAACACCAAGAAATCATCTCCATTCAGACCTGAAAAGACAAAAATAGAGTAACTACTTATTCCAGGATTTAGTGAATATTGATGCATAAAATATTCTCCAAATCCATTAATAACGTATTAGTACAGAAAAATTTTAGCCAGGAAGATTTTAAGTTTTGCATAAATATATTTTTAATATTCTCTGTTTAACTTGTAATACTATTTCCAGTATTCTTGTGGATTTAAAATAGAAACCTGCAGAGATTTTGAAGCTATTTACAGGCCTTTTGAAGGAAGCTCTTTTTCACACTAGAGTAGGTTAGTGACATCCACAAAACCTGTTGAACCTTAGTGGATTTAACAGTCATTGCTGTTCCCTCCTCCTGCAACATGAATAAATCTCAACTTTTCCAAAAGCTTAAAAAGAGCAAATGGAAATTCTGAGTTGCATGTGAGAGTAGCCCATGACTTCATTCTATTCCAGTATGCTTTCAGGTTTCACAGTAGGTACTTTAACAACCTCAAAACCTGAGGGCACCTGCTGCTGTGAGGCAAGAGGAGCAGCAGGGATGTGGGCCTGAGGAAGCTCTAGCAGCTTCTGTCAAGCTCAGCCGGATGCCCTTGACCCCAGAGAGCCTGGAGACTTTATTGCAGCTGCCCCTGATTTGGGTGGCTCTAGAGTATTTGTCACTGAAGTTTCTCCGGTCAGAGCAGTTGTATACTTTAATCCTCTGAAGTCTTCTTAAACTTTCAGGTTAGAACACATTCATTTGCCAATTTGCAGTAAATAATTAAATTTCTTTACATGTATGACTACGTGCCATAAGTGTAGTCTGTGTTTTATAGGTATTATACTATAAAATCTAATTTGAAAGATTTTAAGTCTGACATAAAGCTTGTAAGAAAGAGTTAAATTCCTGGACTCATTCCAAGTAAACAGATTTTTATGCTGACATGTTTGAAAGGAATTCAATCTGTCTTCTCATGTAAGCAAGAGTGGAACCACCATTAGTTAGAGAAAACATGATCAACTTATTTCTTTCTACAAACACCACCCTTTATTTTGCACATGCTCTTAGTATGGTAAAAGAACTGGGATACAAGCGAAGTTAAAAGGGAAGAATGTTCTCAGTCTTGGAATAGGATGTCCTGAATCGAAATTCAAAGCCAACAATTTCTTTTAAAAATTCTCCTGTGAATTCAAGCAATTCAGTGCTCAATTTCATGCCTGTAAACTGGGTTTTATTCGATATTTACTTCTGTTTTCATAAGGCTATCTCATTTTGTATGTGCTTTGGGGAAGGTCTTTTTCTATTTGTTTTTGCAGTGTCATACAGTGACCCTCATTTCAAATGTGTGTCTTGATAGCCCTGTTCCAAGTGCATGGGGAGTTTGCTTCATTTGCAAAAGATAAAGTAGGCTTTTTGCTGCAAGAAGCAATGATATGTACATCTCGTCCTCCCACTGAAGCTCTGCATACTACTGCTCTTTCACGGCCAACACTGCCATATTCCCCTCATTTCATATGCTGTAAATGAACATGCCACAGTAGCAGTGTGGGGAGGGGAACAGTACTCTGCTTTTTCTACACAGAAGTTTGATTATTCTATACAGTTAGTATTTTCGTGCA
>Ga0181612_132226_pt1 | contig 23134 bp, 15 predicted proteins | sample HoacroProtozoa21_FD_119630 | JGI IMG/M metagenome (GOLD analysis project Ga0181612, IMG submission 119630) | Hoatzin crop microbial communities from Cojedes, Venezuel. Combined Assembly of Gp0051906, Gp0051904, Gp0051908
CTTGAAAAAAGACTGGAGATTGTAACACATGGCAGGCAATGGCTTTTTCTCTTTTCACTATGGTCTCAAAAGCCACTGTAACGATCTCAACACACACTATCTTTCCTCCTCAAAAGCTCAGCTGCATCTGCCCTCACCCAAACTGCTAGAGATGAAAATAATTCCATGCAACTCAATGCTATTTTTTTCCCCCCTCCATATCAGTCAAAACTACAATTTTCATTTAACCTTTCAGAATCAAGTTTTCTATTTTATTCTCACCAGTCTAAAATCCATGATTGCCTTGGCCATTAGTTTTCCCAGAAAGCGGAACTTCATTTTAACTTTTGCGATGTGAGCTGGCTTGGCTGTTCTACCAAAAGGAAGGGCAAAAAGGCCTTGAAGGTTATGAATGTACTTGGTACCTTCCTGGCTTCCTGTTAAGGAAGAAAGAAAGACAAGTTCAATACATACGCTGCTAGTAGTTTCATTCCAGATGCAAGTTTGAAAGTGGCTATCCGATAACCAGAACCCAAAGCTTCTTATAAAATCAGGAAAATGCCCACAGAGTTAATCACACACTATCATGAGGCATATTATCTGACCACAAACTGATGTGCTCTTTCAATCAAAGCCATTCATGTAATTAAAGTCAACCTAGAATCAATATTAGATCAGTATTGATTGTTTAGGTAGTAGAATATTTACCTTTTGGATTGGCTAAAGTCACTTCTTCTCCCCTCCAAAGGCCTAAGTCTGCTCTCTGTAGTTCCTGAGATACAAGTGCATAGAACTCTAGCGTGGGGCCTAGGCCTGTGCCAACCTTCAGGGCAGGGAAGGTGTGGGGAGAGGAGGGGAAATGAGATAAGTAAATAAATGAGTCCATTAGGTCAGTTTGAATATCAGAATCTTTATTTAGTCTGAGAAATAGTATTATTGGCTACAAAAAAAGACTGCACTGCAAAAAGCATCTAGAGAATCTAACTACATCAACATTTACAATATGACTGAGACAGCTTGGAAACACCACATATCAGATAGAATAATAGTGGAATAAAAGTATTAACCACTTAATGACCGTATTATAGAAGAAACACAGCTGTTTTCTTAGAGTTAGGAAAAAAAAAAGTGCTCTGCAGAATACGACCGATTACGAAATTTAGTAGACCAGAGTTTCTCCTAGCAACTAAAAATCACAACCAAGTGGATTAGGGACAATTAATAGTTAAAATTTTGCGGCACCAGCAATGGTAAGGACCAAGAGTCTGACCAAGTCATTCTATGAAATTTGTAGCTTTTTTGTATTAATCTTCAGTAAAAAGTGGTTAAATTAGACTGCATTGGTATTACTTACTTCATTCTCATACTGGATTTCCAACATGGCTCTTGAACTGCCTAGATCCTGCATCACAGATTCTGCCTGTTTCAACAGCTCATCTCTGTTCACAGTGCGCTACACATTAGAGAAGTTTTAAGCAGTGAAATTACGTCTGTAAGTCCCAGTTCCCAAGGCAGTTACAACAGGAAAAAAAAGTTATGCGAGTTCTTCCACCCCACGCTAATAGTTCCACAGTCCAACAATTTGTAAGCTTATGCTTTGATAAAGTAATTCTTGCTTCTATATGAAAACTGACTAGAATTAAAGTGTTCACTACAAAATGAAAAAACACTGCCTTAACATTTGTATCAGTATAACTAACAGGTACTACTCCTGTCTGGCAGTAAGACTACAACATAGCAGAGCAGTGTTGTCACATGATGTTACATACCTCAAACTAACATGGGCAGAAGAATACACAGAATAAAGATGCCGAAAACCCAGCAAGCTAAAGCAATATTCTTACACCCCACCCTTGCGGATTCTCTCATAGGGAAAGTGGCAGGTTTCAAAAAAGCAAAACAAACCAAACACCACCACCCCCCAAACAAAACCCCACAAAACAGCACCGGGATTCCTATGTGTCAGAAGCTATATTCTAGTTGAACTAGATTACCATCTTTTGTCTTTTTCCCGCAGAGGTATTCAAGATCATACACAGCAGATCTTAGTTTAAGATAACACCTCTCCAGACTGAAGGCAAACACCCAAGACTCCCTCAATTTAGAACAGTCACAGCTTAGTTTTATTATATTGTGAGAGGAGGTTTAAAACTCTCCCAGAACACAAGGACAATGTTTCCGTTTACTCAGGTAATGCTTCAGGGTCTAAATCCTATCACTTGAATTATTCTGAAATTCTACATAAAGCAAAACAGAGGTTTACAATCTAATATATGGAACCATCACTAATATAACCTAAAACTTCAGGTTTGTTCTCTGCGTACGGTTCCAGAAGCTACGTAAAAGCTCGACTGGGCGCCAGGCGGGCTGCAGGGGAGCGGGGAGCATCCCCTGGCCCCTCCTGCCACCTAGTGGCATGCACCCAGGGGACACCCTGCTTCCTACCTGGGGGGCTGTCAAATGAGCAGAAAAACCTCCCCTTCACCCGTGTACTACCAAAACCTGATGTTTTACAAGTCAGTCTTGCTCACAAAGATATTCTTACAGATAATAAAAACAAACAGATCTTTCAACGGCATTTTTAAACAAGATATACCTACTTTTTTCCTGTCCAGTCGCGGTGCCACTCTGCTATCCTGAGAATCCGATTGATTGATTTCTGGATTAGTATCCAGTAGTCTTTGCATGGCTCGATCACGATCAAAAGCAGTTACATAAAACAGCATTTGACGAGTATCAAATGGAAAGAAAAATGGGCTGTAAAGAGCATTGTATTAGTTAGTTGAGTTCCAGCTAGCATCTATGATTATAGTTTAGTTTAAAACACAACAGAAATGTAGTATGCCTGAAAATTAGTGCTTTATTAAACACTGTGGCAAAAGAAGCCTCCAAAGGAAGCCTTCCAGAACACACTTTAGTTTTAGTTACAATGCTTATGAGCAAGAGTCTAGAAATGGAATTTAATACAAGAAGGAATCACAAAAAATTCCAGAAACTATTAACTCTTCCAGAAAAATAACTCCAAATACTTGAATGCCTTTGTTATGCAAAGTTTGTATCAGAAAACAAATATTCTTTTACTTGTTCACACCCGTTCTACAACTAGTAAATCTAACTTAGAGATTTTAAGAAGGTGGCTCAAGCTCCCAAATTTGGAGGGGAAAAAAATATGAGAACCTGTCCACAGTAGCACCAGCATTCTACCTTCCACAATTTAAAAAAAAAACAAACAAACAAAAAAAAACTTTAAATAACCTGTGAAAGACTACCAGAGAAACTTGTTTTCATTTACCAGTTTTACTATTCTTGAAGGCATGCGTATGTTAACAGTGTAGTCCTCCCCTGACTTAAGTAAAAAGGGAGTTTTACAGAACAAATACTGCTACAGGTGTTTGTGTAAGAATATATATTCATACTCATCATTTGTTATCTGGAATGTTTATGAAGAAATTTAGAGATCTTATTTTCAAAATGGAAAAAAAAAATTGTTTCTCAAGTATGTATTTCCATTCATTTTCACGAATGTTGCTTCGATTAACATGTTTCAAAAACCCAAGAATGCAAACTCTGATTTCTCATTCTTTCAAGTGCAAGAGTTTTACAGCTTATACTCTGTATCAAGATACTACAAAGTACTATAAACAGAGCTTTATAAAAGTTATTTATAATATCTTACAATTACAAAAATATTTTCCTGCATACCATATTGAATATACTAAGATACATGTAGTGGTATGACAAAAATGCCATTAGGCAGTTTAACAGGAGAAAAAATGACCTCAATAATCAAGTAGTATTATTTCAATAAGAAAACTTCAAATTGCTCAGAAAAGCCTGTAAGAAGTGGCCCAAACTTTGCAGCTAGTCTATCCCTCCATATTTGGTTTGAACTATGCAGTATAGGTGCGAACATTCATCCAAGTGTCACTATGTAACTTCGCAAGACTTCTGTGACTACATTTTACTCTCCCCCAGCACTTTCAAAAGCCTTTGTAACATGCACCTGCGCTGCCCAGCCCCAAGGCCTCCTGAACTCAGACTGACAATACTATACATTAAGTATTCATACCATGTTTTTCCAAGTTCTGTCAGCCAAGTTGGTATGTTTCCTGTCATAATTACCAAAGGATCCTGAAGCTGCCTGTTTGCTTTTGCTGTCAGTTTACTGTTGATGAACTCTGAGGTTGGAATTATCTCCTTGCAGATTGCATTCTGTGTTAAATAAAAACAATGTACTTCTAGTTAAAGAAATACCAAGCCTTTGTTAAGGGTCTTTTTTTAATGCTTTTAATTTTCTTATCCTCATAAGGAAAAAAAAAACCAAACAAACTTTCATTGTCACTTTGGTCATACAGACTCTAAGCCACAAAAGAAAGACTGACTAAATTTTTACTATTCATTTTCTTTTCAGGAACAATGTTACTCTTTGAACTTAAGGAAGGAAATAGCATGGAAAATGTGTTTAACACTATAAAAGAAATATGATTGACTATAAGAATTTATAGCCTTCATCTCACCAGAAGTTAGAAATATCAATAGGGGAAGCTGATAGCATTTGCATTACTCGGTCTTGGTGAGGGACCTATTTTAAGGTGTTTCAGGACAGAGTTGTCTGCTTCAAGCACAAAAATGATTTAAATTTAAAAAATGCTCTACTCACATCATACAAGTAATACCAGTATCGACTGATAGCATGTAAAACTCTCAAAAGAAGAATAACATCTAATGAGGGATCTTCAAATGTTATGTTTTCAGGTGGAGTAGATATGAGGTAAACTTCTAGAGGATTTAAGACCGAAGGGCATACACCATCTAGCAGGAAAGAAGAATGTTATCAACTTAGATCAATTGGAAGTCTTCCCAAGACTTAATTAATAGGAGCCTCCATAGTGTTAGTCCCAGAATTCACTTCACTACAACAGTTTAGCTGAACAATTCAGTAAGTATCTTATTTTTAGTTTTAATACACACATTAATACATGTTTACTTTTCTTACACTATGTTGGCTTTAAAAGAAACACCGTGGTGTCTCTAAATACTCTTCTTCCCCACCCTTTCAGAAATTCCGCAAGTCTAATATATTAGCAAGGCAACACACTCACCATGCCATAATTCGTCATGCTTCTTAGAATTTCTAGGGGAGGTTTTTGTGGGAGCTGTTTGTGCTCTTCCTCTTTTACCACCAACACAGTCCTTACTACCTTCTTCATCCTCTCGTACGGGTTTGTACCTAAAAAGTAATTAAAAGTTAAAAACATGTTTGTGAAATACTAACTTACATAGAAACAAGGGCAGTTATAAAAGTGTTAGTTCTTTGATTACCATAATTTTACTTCAGAAAGACAAGAACAATGCATTTGGATATGATCCAACCCTTAAAACTAGGCCCTCAGAGGCACAGAATGTCATGGGGGAGACAAAAAAATTGGGACCCTCTGGCTCCATGAACTAGAAGAGGAGAAGCAGAAGGTACCGACAAAAAAAAGTGTTGTTGTTTTTTTACGTGCTTTTGCATAACACATTTAAATATTAGAAAAAAGACACTGCTGAATGTTAAAATGTTTGGCAGTCAGAGGTCAGTTCTGTTCCTTGCAGACCATTACCATTATTGGTAGACTACATGCACTTTCTCTATTGTTTGTGATTAGTTATTAACACCAAGAATTAGTTTCCTCCATCTAGAAGGCGTCATTTAAGATTCCCCATTTCTTGTTGATTAGCTTCGCTCAGAACTAGAAAGAACATCAGTAGCTAACACTCAATTCTTACTAAGATTTGAGTACTTCAAGCACATCGGGAAATTCAAAGCTTCACAGTTTGGTGGGGGTGACGGGGACACAGGACAGGATACGACAGCTATATTCCAATTTTCTTTATGTATATACACCTACGAAACTGGAGAAGTTGTCCCCTGATTTGTCTAGCCAACTTACCAAATGGTATGTGTTTTTGTCCAAATCCCAGCTCTTCCTAATGGGTTGCTTTCATCATCTGTAGACTCCCTCTCCTCCTCAGCTTGCAAACTGTACTGTCTAACTGCCTGATACACAGTCATATTGTATGGCAGCAAGTGATCGCCAATGTAAAATTGCAGTCTGTGTCTCACATTCCCTGAATTTAAGAATTGAGCAGCCTGAACAAAAACAAAAAAACAACACAAGAAACTTGTTGCTAGCTTTTCTTTAAGCCTCTCCCCCTCCTCGCACGCCCAGAGCAAAAGCTTACCAAAGATTCGTCTATTTCTTCATCTGACCCATCATCATCACTATCCTCGTCATCTTCTCTAACTCTTCCATAGCCTGAGGAAAGAGAGGAGAAAGACATCCTAATTTGTTTTTAAATGAAATGTAGCAACACTTTTGTACCCTGACTTTCAGAAACTCCACTGTTTAAGGCAGTTCCAAAATATGTCAGTTAAAAAAGTAAGGTTCAGATGTGTTGGAACAAATTTCAGTATCAACACCTGACATCAAAAATGCAAAGTTACAGCCAATCTGACAGTCAACTAAATTATACTTTATATATTATAGTATTTAGACGGAACTGTTTATAACAGGAAAAAGCCTGTCCCAGAAAAATAGAAGATTCTCTGAAGCCTTAGCCTTCTCCCCTAAGAGCAAGATATATTTATGGGTACCCTCCCATTTGTCTTCACTACAATCCTCACAGGTTGTGGTGGTGGTTTTTTTTTAAACAGACTCTGCACTACTTGACAGTAGCGACTATGCCAAGAAACAAAACATATGTGACTACATAATACATACATACATACACACACATATACCTCTAACTACAAGGTATCTTTCAATGGCTTGTACCAAAGCCAAAGGATCAATCTTCACAGGTCCACCTTTCCACTGTTTCACATTAGCACAGTCTGGATGCCTTTGCAGCTGGCATTTTAGTTGATGTGTATTGAAGAATTTTAAAGCTTGGGATCCTCTGTTAAGAGAAAAACTCAAAATAATTTGTGAAAAAAGTTGCTACACAAAGAATCTAATAACCATAATTGCATTAAAAATGCATTAAAATAGGCTCATACATGCATTTATTAATTCACTTGTTCAGAGCATTATTTCTCAGCCTATTTCTCTAAAAATAAGCTATTAACATATGAAAAATCAGATTAAAAATTTTATTCTACAAGAACACCAGAAGCCAAATCTGATTTCCAATGGAAACTACATGAATTACGAGAAAGTCCAGGTCTGATTACAATATGGCCTCCACTGACCATCTCCGAGGTCTGAAGTTGTTCGGTGGTCACCTGATGCCATGTGAGATTTAGAGCAACGTTTACTTTCAGTGCAATAAGGATCAGAATCGGGGGCAGAAAACACAAGTATCCATTCATACATTTTTTTAAAAGGACCTAAAGACACAGCCTGAAAACCTTTCTGCTTTTTCTTGCCAAGTGTATGTAGTTTGTATACATGTTCGATCTCACCTAACTATCAATACCCAAGCTAGCTGTTTCTATATGCAAACATCTTATCTTGGGCTGCTTCTATTTCCAGGTGCTAGTGAAAGACTACCAAATCTTCATGCCTCAAAATCCTCATTGATGTAATCCACAGTAAGACTAGCAGCCAATGTCACAGTAGTCTGAATTCCCATGTTTAACTTCCATTCAAAAAGAATCGCAGAATTTCGCTTCTATGATAAGCAGCTTCGTAACTTTTGTAGTTATCCCACTTTTTACAGGAATGGTGCATATTAGGAAGCATTGTAAGACTACAGAGCACACACTATTTGCAAAAGCCAGTATCAAGACAATTAATTCCTTCAAGTATTAGAAATCTGTGTATTGCATTCATTCCCATGGATTTTAACAGTTACACAAAAAACAAGTATTGAATTTTAACGTAAGTTAGATTAATGCTATAGTGTGAGGCTCTAACATATCTACTATAATGGATGTTGTGTCACAATTAGTGACAAGATGATCCACACTACCTTACTACCTGCGAGAGAAATTCTGGCATTTCAGACTTTCAAGAACAGTTTTCAAAAAACAATTTTCAAAGCTCTTCCCCTCCTAATTTCTATATAGTCACAAGAATACATAACCAAATTGAGCTTTTAGCCAACACCACAAAATACTTTCAAAACTTACATGCAGCTTACTGAAATACTTCTTAACTACTATACACTGAATGAAAAACAGTGTTGATTTGTTAAAGAACACAACAGAAAATAAATTGTAGGAACAGATCTTCAGTCACTCAGATTTGTTACTTTAATGCCTTACTTAAAACACAAATAAGTTGGATTCCAAATGTCACCTCAAGACACAGGGCGGATCTACAGTTAGTTTAAACTATGCTGACAGCCAACAGTTACTATTTAATCCACTCTCATCCTAGAGAACAGAACCTAGCTGAATAACAAAGTTTACTGGTGTAATATAAACTCTCAGTAGTTTAATTACTTCACTAAAAAAATATCAGTGTCTCAGCAATAAACAGATTATTTCTTCCCAGTGTTACATGGGGACGAGGAAGACATGAATTTTTAAAGCTTAGAGATTACATTTAAAATTACACATACACCCGCAATCTAAGTGACAGAAGTTTCAAGATGGTAAGAAAACATTTGGTTAAATATTCAGTCTTCCCCTGAACAAAAAAGCCAACTGTGTCTTTGCTTTTGTCTTTAATAGGGTCAGAAGTTTCCATTATGTCTTGGAACTTCTAGCTTTGAAACAAGTTTTGGAAAAAAAAAAAGCTTCCAACAAAACTGTTACCTGAGCATTAATTCTTACCTGCTCCCTGTTCCATTTCCACTAGGGAAGTCATGCACTTTGACAGGAAACTGTTCCATCTGACTGAGGCAATTGTTCATTTTATGGACCAACGCCAACAAAGGTGCATTTTCTAATGGCTCTAATCTTCCAAGGGGTTCTTCTCCAGGAAGCTGAAATACATTCCAGCCTTTTAGTTATGTGCTTGATTTAATCCATCTTAAACAATTTATACCACAAATTGTTTAAAAAAAAAGGGGGGAGGAGAACAGAAAAGATACAGACAGGAAATTAGGAATCACTGCTCTCACTTCAAGTAGCAGCAGTATGTGGATGACTACCTGACACAAAAAGTTTATGAAAGACCTGTTTCAAAGAACACACTTTTCTCTCCTGACTTCAACTGAATAGGCCCTACAGATTTTCAGCATTCAGCCTTAACCACAAGCAGTAAGCTTTATGGAAGCTGTAGTTACCTACTTTCCTCTCTTCCACTTCAGATAGGACAATCTAGTTTCTTGAAGTATTTAGGACTAAAGAGAACAAGTGAATAAATTACTATCCATAGTCTTTCCATATCAACTTAAAAGTCAGCAGCAACTTAAGTTGTTCAAGACTCAGTCAACAGGCAACTTTCAAAATTTTTTTCCCCAGTCATATGCGCAATTTTCTGTAATTACAGGGTATTCTAAGAAGTTTATAACTTAGAACCACGTGAAAGTTGTAGTGTTAATACAGCTTAGGTATAAACAAAACGTTCCTTCAAGTCAAGGTCATTGCTGAACCTCTCAGATGGTAAGATAAGTACAATTTGAGATAAAGACTACTAAGAATGACAAAACAATAAACTTACTGGAGAAGAAAAAAATACATGAAGAAATCTTTTCAATCTGATATCCCTGCTTACAGCATCTTTCTCACTTTTAGATGTCAAATAAAGCAGCAGTTGTTTAACAAACCCACTATGCTGGATTTCAAATGAGGACACGTCAGACTCCGAGACAATGCTACGGATTTCTACAAGGCACTCTGTTCCACCATCCACCTGAAAAATACGAAGATAGTATTTTACTACCCAGGTATTAAGGGCTTAAGAAATACTATTTTTCCTCCTGCTGCACAGAACAGCTCTAAAGGAAGGTGAAACAGGTAAAGTCTTGAGTGTACAGTAACTCAACACAACCAATGACAGGGCAAATAATCTGAGGATAAGCAATTTCTATATTCAAGAGGAGACATTACAGGCAACGTCCACATTTTCCTTGTTTTAAGAGAAACGCAAGGTCCCACTTCTGTCTCATACAATGTAAAGATAAGCTCCAAACACAAGGGTTGTGTTCGTCTCACCACACAACAGAAAAACAATTCAGGTTGGTACATATTTCACATGTTCTCTGTGTGGGAGAGAGGAGGAGGAAAAAGTTTCACATTTTAATGCTTGCTTAGATCAAAGCACAGAACACAGTCGTTTACCTACTTTAGTAGTTACTGGTTTAGACCATCTATCAAGGACCACAACTGCCTGAGAAGCAAGGCTTGAGTTCTTGACATGCCAGTACATTCAGCCCAATCTGTATTTCTTCTGTTCTTTCAACTAAATGCTACTGCCCTATTGTCCTCCCCCCACACCCCAAAGTTCTTATTGCAAACTGTGTTCTTCCATAGGTATGAAGTCAATCCCCAACTTAATTGCAGAATTTTAAAACCTAAAATAAAATACTACGTAAGTGACACATTGCTAGGAACAAAAAATGTCCTTATTAATACTAGGCTTTTATCATAAATGGTACATGCCAGAGCTTATATACCTATTCTAAAAAAGTCTTCAGCAAACCACTGCAAGTTAAGAAACACTGTATCATCAATTAAGATAACAAAAACTACGCTTAAATAATGCCCATACTGTCTAAAATGGACAGCTTTCCTCTAGCTTCCTCCCAAATACTTCTACGGCTTCCATTCCCACCCCTACTCCAAGTAAGTTTGCCATTTCTAACCTGGAGGTTGAGTTGTTCAGTTGCAGTGCAAAGTCTCTGTAATACATTTAGTGCAGGATTACTTCCATCCATGTTTTCAGAACTAAAGTAACGTTCTACAAATTTATGAGCTTGCTCCTTAATCCAGCCCTTAATTTTTTCTCTGTAAAGAAGCACACAAAAGGCATTCGGCCACACTTTGCATTGCACACTCCAATGTTACAAGCAAACAGCCACAGTATCATTTTCCCCATGTTTAACAGCAGTCACAGACAAAAACCCTTCCCTCTTACCCCAACACAGTAAAGGTCTATTCTCTACAGGTTACTTCTTACACCATTCTTTCCAATTCCCCAGTTTTTCCCCCATCATGCTACTTTAAACTATTAAGAGCTTATTTTCTCTACCTTAAATTTCTTGATTCTTCTTCCAGAGTTATTTTAACAGGTGTTAAGCTCACACTTCTTTGATAGGTGCTACTTAATTATCTGATAGCTTATCATAAGAAAGTAGCTGCCCCTCAAAGTCAATACCATATTAGAAGTATTTTGAATTTTTTTTTTTGTGGGTACCTGTTATTGGAAATGGTATCCTTGGAAGCAGCCCTTGCAAGACCACTTACTCCTGCTGTTCGTGTTGGTTCAATATTATTACTGTTGGACTGTGTGCTTAATCTTCCCCATGTTTTAGGATTTAAACTTGCCAAGAAGGAAGATTTAGGAGATTGAGTAGTTGTAGGGCTTTTAGCTGAAGGAAGCAAGAGACAAAATTAAGAGAACCGGCAGGTTTATTACAGCTAGCACTTTTGACAGCCTATAAGCTTACTTTTAAATTTAAAAGGAGATGAAGTATCACATCTTAAGAATGATTTACCTTGATTGTCTACTTTGTCATCATCTCTTGGAGGAGAGTATTTTGGTCTCCTTGGCCCTCGTTTTGGCAGTCTTTTTCTCTTTAGAACATCGCTCAGTCGTCTGTTCAAATTTAAAAATAAAGTAACATGTTTCCATCTGCCATGGGTATCTGTCAGCTATTTCCTCAACAATTAAAAAAAAATAGGCTCCACCTCATAACAAGGAGGACACAAGGGAAGAACGAGCTCTGGGAAAAGGGGCCTCAACTCTAATTTAATTGGAAGGACAAAGTGACTACTTCAACCAGAAGGCAGTGGTTTTGCTTGCTGCCATCTTTCTACTATGGGCAGCCAAATACAGCCAGAAGTGCCACTGAATAAAGGTTTCTCATAATTTTCATGGTTTTATTTGTGTAACCATCTGGTTATTCATTTATTCTAATACACTTCAAAAGCAAGAAAAAAAATCCACAAACGTCTACTGAATAAACACCGAAAGACACCAGGTATTTCACCTGCCTCTCCTATTAAAGCCTAGAAAGCACTTTTTCAACAATTTATGGAGTTTCTGCTCACCAAGCCCTACACTTCCCAAGTTCATATATTTCAGTTCTGGTTTAAGGTGAGTTTCCTTATTATGCCACTACATTAAGACAAACATTTCACCTTTAAAATAAAGGTAAACTGTGTAACACTAAAATAATTTATTCCTACAAGAGATATTAATTCTAATTAATTCTACAAGTGTTCAAAATGGTTGCATTCCAAAAAAATAACTTCAGGATGACTTCTTTTTCCTCCAGTCTCCAGCAGAAAGGAACCATGCACCACAGCTATCATTTCTCTGAAAGAATCACTCTGTCCTCAAGAGTGACATGAGACTACAGCTGTTGCACTTGGCATTCTTCAGCCTCTCCTCAAAGAGCTCGTATTGTTTCATATCATTACACTGTAGCTATCAGGTCACTAGTCTTTTTTTTTTTTAAACATTTCATATAGAATGAATCAAAACTACCCACTGATAGCTTCAACACCACTCCATTTTAGTTCCTTAGAAGAAAATATCACAGCAAAATGCAGATGATACTGTAACAGCCTGTATCAGTCAAGACTTGTACAAAAACATCCTCCCCCCTGCCCCCCCAACAACCCCCCTCCCCAGATTGTTTGTTCACAACAAACAGGGCACTCACCCCTGTGGGCTCAGATCCAAAGAATCCTCCCGGCTGTGTTGTAAGCTGGGAGAGCCCAAATCAGCAGCTGCATTACTGGCAGCAGTGGCTGTTCCAGTACTTATCGTTGTAGTGGTACCCAGTGTTCCTGATCCATTAGTGCATACTTTCGGTGGGCTTGTTAGCAAAGCCTCAGACTCTGCTAAGTTTTTCACTTGGTGCATCACCCCTTTGCAAAAGAATAAATCTCTGTTTGGTGAATTGGTTTGATTGTGGGGGAATGAAGGTTTGGCAGAGGTGTTTGAAAAGGTAGAAATCTGTTATTAGAACCTCTGTTTTGACTATGGCAGCACTGGCTTACCTCACCCAAAAATACTAAGTTTCAAAAGCAATTCAACCCTTTCTTGAAAAACTTCACCTCCATAGTTGAAAACAAACAAACAAAATGACAGCAGCATGAACAGTAGCTGAAGGCAGCCCAAAATCCCCAGTATAACAAAGAGGTCCTGCCAAAGATCATCGGTTTTGCCCAGTAAGACTACCCATGTAATTTCAGTAAGCCATCTTCAGTCTAAATATAAGTTCACCAGCATCTAGTAAGCCTGTACAAACTTGTTTCAGATTCAGAAAGAAAAAGCTTGCTGCCTCCAGAGTCTTGGTCAGCTCCTCCCCAGTCATATGACAATAGCTTGCATGGATTTGCCTTTATTGTTCAAGAACAGTATTAACTTCTTACAGCTTGGGGGGATGGAGTGGGGACTAAAGGATAGGGATTCTCCACACACATATGCTTTTAAAATATTAAATAAGGAGGTGAAGGGAGAAAAAAAAAAAGCAAGATTTACCTTCTCTTCTGAAGTAAACACTAAAAATGTCAGGTAACTTTTGCATTAAAATCTCTGCCATCTGCAGGGCTCCAACTACTATCTTAAGGTCTTGACTCGACAGCATGGAGGCAATATGACTAAAACAGATAATTCATTAGAATTAGGTTTGTCTTTTCTTTTTTGGCAGTTAAAAAAAAATCACGTCAATTCATCTTGCATATAGAGTGCTGGAAACTGAAAGTAAACAAATTTCATTGTGCTTTTGTAAAAGCTATAAATAAAAGGACATGAAAAGTCCTCTTCCCACCTAAATCACTTTAGCCAAGCTTTAACATGTGGCATAAAGGAAAAAAGAGTCGCCTTCCTTTAAAGAACATGGTATTGTGGAACTTTGTACTGCCTTTGAAAAACTAGTCAGTTTATTTTCTAATTGTATCCTTTAATCTAAATCCCTAACTGTATGCTATATCATGTAGGAGAGGTTTCATGAATAGAACTTACCAGTTGAATACCATGAGTTTGTTATTGTTCACGCTGTATTACCTTAAAAGTCATCTTGCCCTCAGAAAAGTTTATGGGCAAGTTTTAGAAATCAGGGAAACAGTAAACAGTTAATACTAGACCTTACTAATACACACAGCCATACAGGTAATCGAAGTTTCTAATAAGAACGCCTAGAGTTGGCGCCTACGGCAAAATGTAAGATACTAAAAATTCCCGAAGAGCTGGCAGCCTCAGCTTTTGGAAAATAAATACAGAAAAATTTAAAAGCAGTCTTCCCCTGAAAAAGATGATTTAAAAAAAAACTAATCACAAGTTTGACTTGTAAGCTCAAAATTACACTTCATTCACAATGCTTAACAAACCCACCTTGAAACAGCATGGTTTTTCAACACATCCTTCAGAAGTTCAGCATCCGCAAAATAAATTATCCTAAGAATTGCTCTAAGGCACTTGTGTCTGACAGCAGGTCCAGCTGAGGAACTATATACTTCATAAAGAACACCAAACAATGTTTTGATGAAGGATTTTGCCAGTTCCGGGTCCTCTTTCATTAGTTGTGCTCGAGCATCATCCTTCTTCAATTCTGAATGTCCACCTGTGAGAAATTGTGCAACAAATCACCACATAGTACTTTGCATCTGTGCTCTGATGATTACTTTGTTTCTAAAGCTTTTGAACTGAAAAGATGTAGTTTAAGAACCAGAAGACAAACTGATAGCAAGTGTGTATGTACAAATCCTCTTTCAAGGACTCTAACCTTTTTTCTTCAATTTTCTTATGTATTTCTGTACTATAGTACGAAGTCCTCACAGAGTTCTCATTAAATAGCAGAGCTGTATGAACAAAACTGTTTCAGAAAAATTCCAAGCCTCGAACACCTCCAGCTCCCCCCCAATTTAATGAATGTTCAGCTGTCAGGAAAAGAGTTTACATGTTAAAAATGACACCTTTCAATAGTTTATCTTGTAAAGTTGTCTTCATTCATGTAAATCCAAATAGTTTGATGTTCCACAGAAACCACAAGAAATGTATTTGCAAAGTAGCAGCCTGTTGTATAACCCAGCGTAAGCTAGCCATAGCTAGAGACACCAGGTGTCTCCTAAACTGTACTTACTAGTGTTTGTATTGGCTAAAGGGTTTGGTTTTCGCTGAATGGCACGTGCTGTTCCAGTATCCTCATTTATTTGCTGCATAGAGTTAAAATCAATAGTATAGACACGCCCAAGTGTAGACAGGCTTATCTCATCCTCACCAACCTGATGAGCTGCCTAAAAACAAGGAAGAGTTTAAAATTAAGAAACCCCTAACAAATAGGAAGCTATATGAAAGGTGATGAGAGGAGCAAAACAGTAGGAAAAACAATGCTTGGCAGAAATAACCTAAGAACAGTGATTGAGCAGTTCGTCCATTACTGAATAACAAAATAGTGCAATATTACAGCAGGAGGTTTCAGGAAACTTATGTATTTCTTACTCAGAAAGAACAAGGCTGATACTTCCAAAAACCTTGAAGAAAACACTCAATTCCCTATATAACCACACGCATATTTATAAAACATCACTACACAAGTGTGTGTAATTCTTACCTCTATTATTCGACTATCAATCCTGTTATAGGGATGCCAGAGACCCCTGTCATCTCGCCATTGCCATATTGCACCATCTGTATTTTGCGCATTTCCTTTTTTTAGCATAGTATCAACAGCGAAGATCCCCTCTTTCGGCAGGCAAGGCATCAGTTCACTGTAAAGAACATTAAAACAGTAGTTTACTAGAAGTATACAATAAAGTCCATCTAAGCTGAAAACTGTTTGCTTTCATTTTAGAGAAGTTGAGGATTTTAACATACCAACCAGACCCAAAACCTAGGTCTGCATAACTTACCAGATAAGGGAAGTAAGCTCATAAAGTTCTTGAGGACTTCGTGGAACAAGGTCAATTTGTTCTTGACAACTCCCATTTGAGGCTCCACAAAGGAGGAAGTGAAGAGTTTCTGCAATATCTATAAAATTATTTATGATATTGCCTACATCAGAATACGGACTCCATTTTGTGTTAGACACTACACAGAAGAGGCAGTCACTACTCTAAGCAAACAGACAGTAGACAGTAAGACAAAAGCCACCTCTACAAACACTAGGAAATGTGTTTGTTCTCTGGGCTGGGGTTTGTGGGTTTTTGTTTGGTGGGAGTTTTTTTTTGTTGTTTGGGTTTTTTGGCTTTTTTCCTTTAAGCAACATCTAGGGGCGAAATATCACTCAATATACAGGGCACAGAAGAAAATGGGAACATACAGGGCAGTTGAAGTGACAAGTCAGAATTTACAAGATTAAAAGAAGAAAGCAACTGAGAACTAACACAGCTACACAGTGGTTACTTCTCTTAAAGTTTTCCCTTAGCAAAAACCCTTAAATCACATTTCCCCCACCTGGTAAAGACGATGAAAAGAATTATTCAACTTGTGTTGAAATGAGAGTAATTTGTGCAGCTAATACAGACTCAAAAGTAGGTGAGTACTCCAGTGACAGCAGCTAGCAACAGGGAAGGGGAGAAAAACCCCTCAGGAAAAAAGAGCTTTCAACAAGATTAACTAAACTTTGTATACCAGGGGAAGCATTAGTAAGAAAGCTAAAAAAGAGAACATGAATAATCAAGTGCAGACTTCATATTGACTGTAGGCATTAACTTAAATAGGTCCCCCAAAGTATGAAAGAGCAAGAACTCACTTTGCTTCATAAGCTGGACTGCAAGTGTAGGACAATTGGAGCACATTAAGGAAAACATGCGCACCACCATGATGAACATTCCTGAGCTCAGGATAGGAGGTGTCACTACCAAGAGTTGCTGGATATTTGTTAACAAGTCCTTCGAAGCAACCTGCTGGAGCAAGTTCTTCACGAGGGAAGAAGAAAATTAAAAATGTTAGTCTGACTTTAAAAGGTAAGCCCTTAGGAGAAACTCGGGGAGGGAAGCAGGAAACAAAAATCCATGCCCAAAAAACTACATCCCTACCTCCTCATGCTGGAAGTTGTCCACTAGCCGTGCAAAACAGAGACAAGTGCTTTCAACAGACTTTTTGTCCTATTATAAAAAAAAGTTAAGTATTTGTTTGAATTAAAATATTTTAGCTTGCACGAGATTATCCTGTCATTTTGAAGCATTCATAAAACTTCTCCAAAAAGGACAGCTGAATCACATCTTATAGAATGTTATAGCTCCGAGTTAAATTTGATACAGTCTAAACTGACCTCCTGATATGTCATATTCCCTGGGAAACACCTGACACTTGCAACACAAATATGTTTAGGGACCTTTAGGAGATGAATAAATGGATCTAATAATACCCTTTTTGGATTCTACAAGGAGGAAACAGAAGGGAAGAGAGCTACAAAGCCAAAGCAACAGGAGATATAGATAATACGCAGGAGTGAGACTACTGTTCTACAGACTACACAAAGCCTGATTTTTACATCATGTAATGCAGCCAAGACAGCAAATCCAAAGACACCAAGATAGTAAAAACCGCTCTAAAAATAGTTCTAGTTAAAAGTTCGTTGAAATACTCAAAAAGTTCATCTGAACATAATAAAACACTTTTACTGTAAGGGTGGCTGAACACTGGAAGAGGCTGCCCAGAGAAGCTAAGTCTCCATCCTTGGAGTTTTGTTTTGGGGGTGTTTTTTTGTTTGCTTGTTTCAAATAAATCAATTAATCAGGTGGACATGGTCCTGGGCAATCTGCTCTTGTTAACCTTGCTTAAGCAGGGGATTAGGACTAGAGAAATGAGATGTCCCTTCCAATCTCAGCTATCTGGTTAAAAGCCAACTCAAGATTTATTTTTTTTTTCCCCCAGAAAAATTCCACTTCAAAATTTCTCAAAATCTTACTTTTGTGGACTGTAGCTTCTCTTCAGAGAGCAGGAGTCAGTACTTGTCCCTACTACTGCTGAGAATGGTGCTTCCTGTTTCCAAAGCACCATCTAAAGCTGACACTTGACTTCTGTGAAGCTGCCTCAAAGATTCAAGTTGTCTCTCAGCAAGATGATGTTGGCAAAATTAAGAATAGCACAAGAATACACAAAAACATTACCTGGAAGCTTCCATTTAATTGCATTTGTTAAGGAACAAAACAATTTCTCCTTTTTCACTTTTTTAACAGGGATCTGCCAACCAAGCAGTATGTCCAAATCTCTTTTGGTGCAACAGTCATTGTGAGTGCTTATTTATGAGCACAGAAGCATTGCAGGATAAGCAGATCTTAAGAGCCCCATGATTCAGGATTCATCACTTCAAACTATTGTGCAAGAGCAAGAACTTTCTTTTTAAAAAGCCGTAAGCCCTCCCAAAGAGTGAAATCAGAAACAATCCACAAAAATTGAAACTGAGGCTTTACTGAGTTTGAAGTGGGAGGGAACCTTGCAACTCATTTGTTACAAAAAAAGAATAGTAATACTACCGGATTTCCTCTTGCTGATGGGCAACAAGCAAGGACTACATACCCATGATTCTTCTTGTTCTAAACTGAAGTACCTTATTTACCTAATTTTACAAAATTAATAGGGCTGTCATGAATCCTTACAGCACATTTAGAGAAGAAAAAAAAAAAAAAGGTCTATATGCACGTTAGACTATCCCAACTTGACAGTATGGAAACTTTAAGACAATTATCACATTGCAAAGGCAAATAATACACACTAAAAGAACTAGATATCTGGAGGCAACTTTATACTACTTTAAGGTCAAAATTAGAACTTGCCATTTTATCATAGCTTCTTACCTGATGGGTTAACCTTTGTGTAAGCAGTGGCAAAGAGTCCGCCACAAAGTGAAACTCATCAGGTGTTATACTCTGGCAGCAGTTGGCAGCAATAGCTAGTGCATTCCTCTGTGCATTTATACTGAAGAATTCCAGATACAACAAACAGTCTGCCAACCCACCCTACAATAAAATAAACCAACATTTTCCACTCAGTACTGCTGAAGTCACAGAAACTTGTTTTCACATTTCATCTTCACAGAAGATCACCACGATGTAGAACTAGCAGAGGTCGAAGTGCTTTCTTTTTTACTTACTGCCTGCAGAATGGCTTTACTATGCCTGCGTGATAACATCTCCAGGGCTGTAAGCGCCTGCTCTGCCACATCAATGCACTGAATAACTTGCAGCTACAAAATAAAAAAAGGCTTGTAAATTAATTTCTAAACCAGTTTGTGAAAATAATAATCTTCATTAACATTTGGACAGTCAGCCTGTACCAAGACACATACACTAATGCAGCTGCCCTGCTAGCTGTAATCAAACTAGGCAATTTAAGGCTAGATCAGCTATATCGCTACTCCAAGAGTTGCTAGTTTGTATAATTATGCGGTATCTTTACAACACCAATTGAAGAAGAATTCCTCGGTGAATGAGAATGTCTTTCAGTAGGGGTGTGAACAAAAAGCCCACCTGTTTTTAAAAGCTTCTCATGCATTATTCATTATCTGGTAAGCTACGAAAAGAAACCATTATCTTAACAGTATATCCTAAAGTTAAAGGATAAAACCCCCTCAGATTAGTTCAACACTAATGATTTCGTTTTACCTTTTCCAAGAAGACAGGAATTGCATCTACAACTACAGCAGATGATCTGGGAAGTGCTTCCATCATATACGTTAAGGCCCGACATGCATGGTTCATCTATTAAATATACAGATATTTCTTTTTAAGTTCAGATGATACATTTTTCTAGTTAAAAAATTTTCTTAAACATTACAAAACACTTACAATGTCAAAGTTGTGCTCCATCTGCAGCAATGTTATCTGTTTTTTATAAAAAAAGGTATTGTTAGTTTAGTAAAAAGTATCTAGATGTCAACATAAATAAAGGGCACAAAATCACTACTGTGGCTTTTGACTAAGGACTTCGAATTTTGGTAAAAGTTTCAGGAGAGCCACTACCTAATTCTTGAGCTATTAAAGATTCAACAGGACTAACAAACGTCAGCAAAACATGCCCTCAAAACCAAACAGTGAGATATACAGATAGATACACATACATATATATAGTTAAAAATAAATAATATCAATTAAGAATATTTTATTTAAACGAGATATTGAGTGAAATATTACATCCTCCAATAGAAACATGAGATATCTTCTTTACCAAAGCTGGTACAACACTCTTGACTGGAAACCCTCCTAATGTTTCTTCATTTCCCATGACCAACAGCTGGCACATCTCAATCACTGCCTGTAGTTGCTGACTTTCATCAGTGGCTTGGAGACCTTGTAAAAGCTGTTGGGCTTTAGAACCTAGATATCCAGAAAAAAAAAAAGATTAGGAAAGAGGGTATTAGGAGACATAAGTGTTCAAGGGAACTGTTATGCTACACTTCTGCCAGAGTGGAATACCAGAGATAGTTTGTTTTCCTCTGTATTTGTAGTTTCACTTTCTTTCCCTGTCATAAAAAGGGGAATAGGAAAGGGAGGCAAAATCTCACTCTTGGCTGTCTTTCCAGTGCAGACTGGTCAGCACAGGGAGTCCACCACACTGCTCACCACAGCCATCTTGCCAACCTACAGCGGGTGCCAGAACCTACACGACTCCACCTTTATAAAGCAAAGGAGTTCAACACCCCCTGGGTAAGACAGCAGTACATGGAGTATCCATGAGACCCCATCCTCCGCTTGGCAGGCAGCGTTGCAGGCTGCCTTTTGGCTTCCCAGGAGAGCCAAACAGACTTGGACTAGAAGGCAATCATCTTATCCAGCTGCATAACGCAGACATAGTGGAAGAAGACCCATGTTCTCATTGACACACTGCCTAAAGAAAATAATTTCTGTCTGAAACCTAAGACACTTTTGAAACTATAGGCAACACACCTTAAAACTGACATCCAATAGTTCTAAAGCTATCTTAAACACTCGTTTAAAGCTAGCAAAAAACCCATTGGGGTTGGAGAGGTCTTTTGTTAAGCAGCCCATCATGCAAAAGAAAAAATAAGTAAGGGGTGAAAAGGCAAGAACCCTCCCTTCCCCACCTAGAGTGGAACATTAAGATGCCCCAAAAAAGAAAAGAGAAGAAATATGGCTAACACAAATTTCTCTTCCTTATAGGAAGGCAGGCAAATTAATATTGTTGACCAGTGGTCTAACACTATCATGACATACAAGTCTCCAACATGTAAAATACTGTATTAAACTGTGAAGCTAATACAAATATTAGAATTTACTAGTGGCTGAATTCTACGAGTCTGGAAGTGGAAAGAATTAAGTCAAATTAGACAAACTTTGCTTACTAGCTCCACTTCCAATTGTCCTGTGGAAGAGCTGCGACATCCGAGGACCAAGAGGGCCAAACAGGTGAGGAGGAAGACCCCTAGCCTCTAATAGAGCTAAAAGCAAACAGAGGATAACAGCCATTGTCAAAGCTTCTATATATTTTTAAAAGCTTTAAATCCACGATGCTATAATTTAAGACTACTAGATTTTGATACTTTAGGAAAAGAAGAGTCAGGATTAGACAACCGCAGCTACCCTGATTTCCAAAAAACACCAAAAAGATGACCTTTAGGAAACAAATAACTAATTTTTGTATGCAGAGCATTAATGCCCTTTAAGAAGTCACCCACTGAGTTTCCAGAGTTATTTATTTCACAGAAGAAATACAGTCTACTACACTGTTTTAAGTCTAGATCTAAAATAGCAGATACACCAGACTAATTTCAAATCTGAACTCTTAACTATATTAAACAGGTTAAGCTTATCGTCACATTTTCAGGAACTGAGTGGCACTATTAATCCAAAAAAAGTACACTGAAAAAGGTTCACAGTTCTATTTGTTGATGATCAGGAGAGGGAAGAACTCTGCTAGATATTAGCGGTTTTTTGGTTTTGTTTTTGAACACTTTTCAGTAGTCTTAAGATAGACTAAGTGGGCGATTCTGACTTTTACTGTAGCAAGCATGACTACTGCTGATCGTCACAACAATGACCAATAGTAAAAAAAAAAAAATTAGTTCAATACTCTCAATGCATAAGCAAGTGAACTGGTAGTGACACAGCACTCATTTCCACATTAAATATCCTAACCAAAACCTGTTATTTGCAAGGCAGATCATGATCTTGGAACTCCTTGCAATGTAGCAGCAAAATTACTGAACAGTTGCAGGACACGGAAACTGAGTTTCTACCTGTCTGTACTCTCAGGTTTTGAGACCTGAATCCTTCAGTCCAAGCACAAAAGCAAGCATTTCAAGAACATTTAGATTTTGTTTCGTCAAAGCTCACAGCTACATGGGTATCAATAACAAGCGCGCACAAAAAAAAGTTTTCCAGAAGCAGGCAGAGTAACAGCAGGCCTAACCTGGCCTGTCAACTGAAAACATCCTTGCAAGACTTCTTTCCATATTTGAGCTTACACACTTAGTAGGACTGAGTTATCTACTCTCTCCCCACACCTCCTCCTGAAAAATCTTCAACAGTAGTGTATTACACATCATGTAAACGAGTAAGGACACTATGCCACTCCCTCCAGACATGACTTCCAAATTCTTGCATCTTTAGTGAATTAAAGCTTGTAACTCCATACCTCAGAACTACAATAAGCAAAGCAACACATTTACAGACAGAGAAACAAAATACACCCTTCCTACTACATTAATACAGAATTTGGGTAGGTATGGCTATTTATAGGCTGCGAACAAAAAAAATAAGTGGTAAGTTCATAATAACTTTTATACCTTGTAGTCTTCCCATCTCAGAATCATCTGACTCACTCTCTCCAGAGGTTGTCATACCTACAGCCCCAGCAACAGAACTAGAAGCTAAAGAAATAAAATAGAGATTAATGCAAGTTAAAGAGCCTTTAAAGCTACGAAATTCACAACAATTCCAACATCAAGAAAAACGTCCCCAACAGAAGAGTGCTCTGCATTTAACGTTGCCATCATTATACTTCTGTACGATTGTCATTTTAAATAGACCATCTACAGATCTAATACTTTCCAAAAGCTGGAGAGGCTAAACCAAAAAAAAAAAATGGGGGGGGGGGGGGGGGGGACCACCCACAAAACCAGCCAAACAACAAACAACCCACAA
>Ga0181612_120010_pt1 | contig 23132 bp, 13 predicted proteins | sample HoacroProtozoa21_FD_119630 | JGI IMG/M metagenome (GOLD analysis project Ga0181612, IMG submission 119630) | Hoatzin crop microbial communities from Cojedes, Venezuel. Combined Assembly of Gp0051906, Gp0051904, Gp0051908
CACGGCCATTACTCATACCTCCCAGCCCTCTCCCTGCCACCCAGAAGCTGCCCTCCATACAGTACCTCATCTTCAGCACTGTGTGGACTTTCATGATTCCTCCTCCTGATTCCAATCTTCCTGTGAGGGTTTGCTCGGACGAACCAACGCTGGAGACAAGGAGCCAAAAAAAAAGACCAGCAATGAAACCCAGCAGTCAACAATTCCTAGTTTTCAGTTTCCACTCAGATTCACCATGACAACAGCAGGGTGTCCTACCATTTCTCTTCTTCATGACAGGGTAGATCTCCTCCTCACCAAGACCTAACTGCTGGTCTTATGAATAAATCTGCCTGCCTCAGACCCATTTGACATTTAAGGATCAAAATTCCCCAAGCGTTTGCTTTTCATGAATCTCAACCAAGATAGCCAAACAGATCCTCCTGTCCCACAGATGATTTTCTCTTACCAGAGGCGAGTAGGCTGATGATCCCATTAGTATCTCTGTTTCATAAAAGGCAACACTACAATGGTCCAGTGTGTACGTCTCACAGCTGGCAGGTGCTCCCAGACCATGCTATTTTCCAACCAACTGAAGCAGGGAAGAAGATCTGTATAGATTGACTCATAGCTCCACCTCCCACTGATTTCAAAAGTACAAATTATGCACTTGTTCTGTGCCACAAGAAGATTTTTTTTTTTTTTTTTTTAACACCCCAGTGACTTAGTGGAGAAGAGCGACAGGTCAAACATTTTATTGTAGGCTTATCCCAACATAAAATAGTTACCCACCACTGTAAGGTTTGAATAACCACAAACAAGAGAGATATCCTGGGGCAGTTGCAACCCTCACAAACTAGAGAAAATCTAACAGAACTACCAATATCTACTGTTACTTTCCTAGTCCTAAAATCCATACGTGTTCTTTGGCAGCACCAAGTAGAATGATCTGAATAGCAACATTCCAGTTCCTAACAGCTCCTCAAGTCAGACGTGCAACTGCAAGGGTTTTTGCCAAGTCCGCTACAAAATTACAGCCACAACGTGGAGGCTGACTCTCGGGAGCAGTGGCAAATAGTTAAAGAAAACAGCTTGTAGCTTTTCTAGTGAAAGTGCTGCTTTCAATTAAACTATGTTAAAAACCCATATAAGCGTTAACACAAATAACTACACAGAACTTTTTTTCCAAAATATTTAAACATTCTTGTTAAAATTGTCAAGACTGATTTCTTATTCATTGTAGAATAATTCTGCATTATTCTTCTGTAATAGCACTCAATACTTAATAATAAAAAGTACCCAGGACCATTACGAAAACACTAAAATATGACAGAAGCTAGCTACTGCACTAAACATTAAAATCACTAAAACCAGCTGTTATTCAATAGTAAGAAATTGCAGTTCAAATAAGTTTTTTTAAAACCGTTTATTTTATTTTTTAGAATTTCCAAGTTTCTAAGTCAGACAGAAAACCCCTTTCTGAAGCAGCAGGACTTCTTTAAAAAAAAAATAAATAAAAATCTGACTTTCAACCATTTCTAAAGAAAGTATCTGAGTATTCAAACTGCCCTGTAGAGGAGAGCTGCCTTACGTAAAGTTTCAAATGACCATTACAATTAGTCTGGTCTTCCATAGACTCAGACACTGAATACGTAAAAGTTCCTACTTTTGGCTGTACTATAATTTATACAGAAAAGCATGATGAGTTCCCAGATACAAGTGTTTTGTTGGGTAGGGGTTTTTTTCTATTTTGTAGAGCTGTCTTATTACAATATAGTCAAAGTGAAATAGATTACTTGAAAAGCATTATCATAAACTCCCTGATTTGAAATGAGATTCAGCTCATGCTGTTACAAGAGGCTGAACACAACGGCCATCACATCACTTAGCTCAGGCTCTGAAGTAATTTTATGTCTCTGTTTGATGCCAGTGGATTCTCTCCAGCTCTTCAAGAAAAAAAGTTACCCCTCCAGTTAGATAATACACCATGTGCCTTACTCAATTCCCACCTTTTCCACAATCGGGTCTTTTGTGGATTTCATACATCAGATTAAGCAATATTAACTGCTCAAGCAGCTGTGTCACCATAGTATACATGCTTGATCTGCACATCATAAGAAAGAAGAAATCCAGCTAAACAGCTCTTCCATGCAAAAGCAGAGGTAGCCCAGCAATGCTAGGAAGTTATTTGATAACGTGATAGCGTGCATCATTTAGCAGGCATGGTGGTGTTGGGGTGACGGTTGGACTTCATGAGCTTAGAGGTCTTTTCCAACCTTAATGATTCTATGATTCTACAAACAGTGGTGCAGGTGAGTCAGAAGTCAGGAAGCCATAGGCCGGAAGACAAGACAGTATTTCACCAATACCATTATACCCACAGAAGCCTTCAGCAGTACTAGCTGCATGGCACTATGAGGTCTGGAGTCACACAGACACTTAAACAGGCCACATAACTTGCAGCACTGGTGCCTTGGGAGACAGAGGAACAGACCACTTGAAGCAGCACAAGCACAGGCTCTACAGCCTCTTGAGGGGCAACTGCAAGAGCTAGAGACTCCCAGCCGCCAGCAAGATCCCAGATCAATTTTGACACAGACTCAGAATCACTTTGCTCTTACAGAAATTTGACACAGATAATCAGCAATACCTCCAAATTCTCTCAGGGTTTCTACAGCTATTTAACATCTACTATAAGGCAAAGGGGGGAAAATACTCAGAGTCTGGCTTTCCAGCCTTGCAAGACTGCTAAGTTCTGATAGAAAAGTGCTGTGATAAAGAGCCAAAGAGACCTCTTCATCTGAGCTCTGATACACCAATGCAGCCACAGGGTTCAACTTTATTTCTAAAACACTGACAATTTTGTTCTTCATAACCCCCTAAACAAAAGCTGTCAGGTACCAGCTCTAAATATCAGACTTAATTTACATGACCCAAATAACACATCGCAAAACTGAATCACTCATAATCCCTTTTGACCTAGATCCTGACAAAATCTGAAGCAACAATGATTGAAATCCATAAGAAATTAAGTCTTCAAGCAATTTTCAGAGAATCTGTTTAAAGCGTTTGGGTAAGATGAAGAACAAGAGACATTAAGCTGCATTTCCTGCTTTGATAATACAGAGAAGAGCACAGGAAACATAGAATGGGTTGGATTGGAAGAGACCTTAAAGATCATCTAGTTTCAGGACAATAACAAATAACCTGTTTGACTTAATATTGTCTGTGGCACATAAATTGCACAATTGTGTTCACATCTTGTTAGAATTAAAGTTCTGTTCTAATAAATTATTCAGCATGACCAGAAAAAAACATATTCACACTCTCATTGCCAATTTAGGCCTTATTTATGAATTAGTTGCACCAAATTTCTCAGGTTATTTCCCAAGTACTTCAACACAATCTGAGATGAGTTGGCATAAGTGACAGTGACAACAAATGCACAAGCTGCTTTGTATTATTGCTGAGAAGACAGCTCCCAAGGACTGAATTACTCAAGAGCAGCTTCCTCTCAAACAGCACTACTTGAGTCACTCCATTCACTGCTGAGGGAATGCTAAGTCACAGCACCCAGGATCCACCTGCATCTTCAGCTCAGACCAGAGGATATCACTCACTTATCACTAATACATAGGAGACAGGGTGGTCCCACATCAGAGGCTCTAAAGCGGGATCTGCACCACCAGTCAAGTGTGCGATTGTGCTCATGGGCTAACAGCCTCCAGGCAGTGGAATTAATCATGCTCCTAAAGTAAAGCAAGGAAATCTTAGGACATCTTCAGCACTTGTTCTTCATTGATACCCACTTTTATTGCTTTTTTTTTGATTACTGCTGTGGGCTTTTCCAACAGACACGGGAGGACAGAGGTAAGTATTGAGTAAGAGTTTGTAATTGCAGCAGTCACCATCACTAGTCAATGAAAAGAAACAGGCTAAAATGTTCTCTGGTACCACCTAAGGGCTAAACTGATCTTTGCTCTCCTGTGACTTTGATTATCATCCTACACCACTCTGACACTTCAGTTATTTACCTACAGCTAGAAGCTTGCTTCCCTCCCCCGTTTTCATTTTGGAAAGCATCTGTATACAGTACAGCAGAGGAGGGCAGCTAGTAGGTGTGCAGCAGCAGCATCAATGAAGTATTTTTAAAAACCCACTAACAATGACCTAACTATTCACATACTTTATCTGGACACTTACTTATGCATGGCCAACAGTGTGTCCAAGTGGCCAAAAAGGCCAACAGCATCCTGGGCTTGTATCAGGAATAGCGTGGCCAACAGGAGTAGGAAAGTGATCACGCCCCTGTACTCGGCACTGGTGAGGCTGCACCTCAAATCACAGAATCATACTGTGTTAATTTCTGGACCCTCCACTACAGGAAAGACACTGAGGTACTGGAGTATGTCTGAAGAAAAGCAAAGTTAGGTTTTCCAACCTAAATGATTCCATGGACGTAAGACTGGTTAGGATCATCTGTTAGTTGACCTTGCAAGAAAGACTATGACTCGAGCAGCAATACTCAGGCAGGCCCGACACCTGAACTCCACCATGGATATAAAGGAAATATCATTGTGTCTCAGGCAGAGGGAATTAGGGCTTTGAACATTTAGGCTGCTATAGATAAATCCCAAAGAAAGTTAAGCATAAGGCAAAGCCTAGCCTGCAGTCCATGGATTTGTTGTTCTTATCCGACTTACAAATAAACAAAGTAAAGGGATACATCAACATAACTATAGTAAACTGTCATGGGCTGGCTCCAGCCAGCAGCTAAGCACCCACGGAACTGCGCACTCTCTCCCCAGCAGTAGCACATGTGAGAGAATATAAAGACTAAAATCAAAAAACTTGGGTTGAAATAAAAGCAGTTTAACCAGTGAAAGAAAGAGGAAACGAAACAACTGATGCAAAGGCAGCCACTCACCATCTCCCACAAGCAGCCAGTCTGAGAGCAACAGCTACCTTGGAATACTTTACTCCCAAGAAAAGACAGACCTCAAGACTGGAGAGTGTCTTAACTTGACACACTTGAAGAGTCAGGTTATCCATTTCACTTGAGAACAGATGCTCCCTAGCACTGAAGATTTCTCCAGATGACAACAGTTAGAGTAATCCAGATAAGACCTACACAAGATATCTAATGAAAAGACAACTGCTCTGAAATAATAAGCCTCAGTAACATTTTGGGTTGACATCCAACCTTAGATATACAGTGTAAAATAGACGAGAATACAGTTTTAAATTGGAGAAGATTTTTATATACATCTGGAGTGAAATGATACATCACATCCCCCAAACCCTTTTGCTTTAGTGTCAGAATGAAGAAAACACATCACTTGGGAAGATATAAGTCTTCCAGTACTGATTTCAATTATTGCTACATTTCTTCCATTCAAAGGCCATGCAAAAAGCCTGCAGAATCTCATCTGTTATTCTGGATATTGTAGTTACTTATAAGCAGCAGTTTGTCAAAATCATCCTTACAGTGCCTCATATTCATCTACTTATACAAAGAGCATCAGCCAGCAAGAAGTACCACTTCTTCTGTCCACACCTGCAGAACTGTGCTCCACTCCTACAAAAGGGAGAAAAAAAACCAGTTCTATTAGCAAAGCTTCAGACTTCAGAGTGGCTGCATACCTGGCATCAGTCTTGACAGCACCTGTGTTTGTGACTGTTATAGACAGTGCTTTATAAAATGGCTGCTTAGTGGAAAGATATTTTAAAAAGAATAACGTCAAAAGCTGTGCCCAAGGGGTCATCAAAAGGACAAGATGATGCTTATGCTTCTCTCCTCCTTTAGGAGCAGAGGGTGATGGGTGTTGATGAAATATACAGCATCAACAAGGCAAAATTTGTTTTGTGGGGGTGTCAGTTGATCAGGGAGCAAGTCCAGCTGCCAGTCAGGAAAGCAGACAGCCACCAGCACAATACCAAGCGAGCTGGTCTGTATCAACCTTCACTGGGCAAGGGAATCAAGATATTTCAGCCCCCCAGGATGGATGTCTGCATCGCTGTCCCTTTACCCTATCCTAGAATAAATCCTTAGAGAAAGAGAGAGGCTTTGATTTATTAGCGCAATTTAAATTTTACCACAGTGGAATAGGTACCTTGAAAGGAGGACTTAAGGAAAAATTTCAGATATTCAAGTAAACTCAGGTGGTCTTGTCCCTTGCAAAAGCAGCGAAAGCAACAGAGAATTTCCAAAATGCCACAGAGTTTTTCCCATTATTCCATTAAGCAATAATTACTGTGTAGTACATTCATAAATTCCTATGGGATCACAACAGATAATGACATTTTGCCCTTTCTGTGTAATTTATAAAGCGGTATGTTCAACTAATGAGCTGATCCAATTTCAAAAGTGCCAGTTTTCTTCATTTGTTAAAGGATTATCACATTTCAGTGGCAGCACAACCAAGATTTGCTTAATGAATTCACAGTGTGAAATCTCTCTTTTTTTAAAAAAAAAAAAAAAAAAAAAGAATTTTTGGGAGTTGCAAACCTCCACTCTTTGATCCCTAAATACTTCAGCTTTACAGAACCAAAGGAGAATACAGTGTTTGTCATAAGAGGGGCATATGGACTAGATGCTTTGGACAAACGGAAGTGTCAGACCTCCAAACAGAAAGCAGCATCTCTGGGATGGCATTGAGGGTGAAGATCAGGTGTACATACACAGCTGCCGTACTCGCCTCTGAAACAGGGCCACCTACAGGATGATTGTAGGAAGAGAAAGCATTCAGAAAACAACAAGCATTTACATGGGCCTCAAATCCCACTGAATTACTTGTATCATGAATGAAGCAATTTCATTATGATTGAGCTGAAAAAAAAAAAAAAAATCAGTGGATTCACTAGTGTTTGAGAACACTGCAAAGACATACCGTAGTGTTCTCCTTGGGAGTGGGTCATCATCAGTGAGGAGGGCATCAATAAAAGTCTCAATCCTCTATCCAGCTATCTATTTCCACAGGACTTCTAAGGATTTGTCTTTGATAAATAAGTCAAATTCAGTTGGTATCAGCCACAGGTTAAAAAAAAACATTAGAAGAGAATACACATGCACAGGGACATGATCTCATAAGTCTTTATGCCTTAAAAAAAAGCCAGGAAAAAAGAGGGAGAAAAAACCCATTACAATTTCTTGGGAATTTCTTTCAAATTAATTCTATGTGTATTCTTAAGTGAAACAGGATCCACATAACAAGGCTTCTTGGGATACTGGCACAACAAAGCTTGGGGATTTCACATCGACATCTGAATCAGGGTCAACAGTATAAAGCAAGGGGCAAAAATCAGATATTAAGGTTAAAGGTAGAGGAGGGTAAGTGTATGGCGGACTGAAAAGTGCATTAAGCACACGTACTTCTGTGCCACTCAGATCAGAGCAGGATCTATTAAATACTTTTGAATTTCTAAGCTGCTTGTGTATATTTCCAGAGACATAGTAATGTAGGAAAGAAAAAGATAGCTGGTTATCGTTATTTCCATTGACAGCCCGATACTCTTTTCGCCTAGCATTTCCCTGACTTTCCAGCACCATGAGAAACACATTAAAAATTGCAGGATTTGCTAAAGAATGCACTGTTTAAAGGATAATTCAACTTCCCAGTGCTTCTGATAAAGCACTGGCGATGGAAAAGAACATATTGCAAAGGTACAGACTCGTTAACCCTGCAGTAATGTTGCAGAAACCTGCTTTAATTTCTGCTTGTTACAAAGTGGAAGGAAATGCTTGTGGTGGTCAGGTTTAGCAGGGCCAGTAACCATAATTAGTCTTTTAAAAAGATTTTTTTTTTTCCCCTCCATTAGGGTTACGTAATAATTTTTTGTTTATTTTAAAGCTGAAGGTTGCACATAAAATTTAATTATCCATGACACTGCAGACTTTTTTTTTATAAAGAGAAAAAGATTTGAATTTTCTTCCATAATATTCCAAGCAGCTTTTATTGTCCTCTGAGTTATCATACCTAACTAATTGAGTTTTGCCACGCTATGTGTTTACCCTTAAGGTAAACTCAACCTGATACTTACATCAACACCCTTGGCTGAAACTACATGAGGTATGAATCACAGCCTCTGTGGAATTCTCATCATAATTTCTGGTTTGTAGGACATTATACAACTCTCAGCAGACCTGAACTGACTTAACTGTGAGGGTCAGCAACTCAATAACCAGTTCACAAAACAAGCAAACAAACAAAAAAACACCAAAAAAACCTAGTATCCTACCTCCAAGAGAGAGAGTGAGAAGGAAAAATGAAACTGCCCTAGAGTATTACCAGGTGAAAAGGTAGTAGTCTGTTTCCTCACCTTCATTCAGAACACAATACTTTCACCAAAAAGCCACAACCAGCCAATGTGTAAAGACAGCACTCCTGAGGTTACCCTCATGTAAAGCTTCACATGAAGCATGTATTTACTCAGGGCTCACCATACTGCAGGAGGAGTATATACATCAAATTATCACGGCTATGATTCTTAAACAGGACTAAGCTGGAGGAGACTGGAAGGAGAGCAAGTACTGTCCTCAAGCTGCCAGAAAGCCCATAATGTCCTATTCGCCGTATCAGCAAGCAGCCAAATGGAGCAGAAGCAACAAGGTTTGTGACCAAGCTTCTGTGTCACAGTACAAGTGAAGTAATGAAATAAACATTTACTTGAATTCCTGAACAAACCCTGCAGCAAGCAGAGACTTGTCCCAAGTTAAAGCATCATTATCTCTACCTGTGTGAGCGATTTATGTCTAAAGGCCACTGTAGCTGCAGATGCCTGAGCTAATGTACAGGCTTCCATTGAGTTCATTTCACAGCCCACCTCTCCCAACGGAAGCTAAAAATCCCAGTATGTACACCGCTGAAAGGGAAGACTACAAAGAAACCGGTGTGGTTAAACATCTCGTTTCCTAAAAGTACAATATTATATAGGAAGGCTTAAGACTGGTCTGAGTAAAATCTCATCCTCCAGGTCCCTGGACATCTATACCCACTGTGCATGGCTTTTTTTTTTTTTTTTTTAAACAGCAGTAGAAGAACCTTTTCCTTGAAAATTCATGTTGAGCGACTATATCTTACTTCAGCTCCTAGGGTAGTTTTTATTTTTAGAACACAATATAGGCTCCCTTTGCTTATACAGAGTCTAAGGACATATCAGCATTTCTCTTCCTACCAGCTGTTGAGCTCTGATCACAAACTCGGACAACATGCAACAATGGAACTTGGCTTAATAACATTGACATACCTCTCTGTAAATCATTTGTTACATCGGTTCATCAGTTGCTACTTTAGATCTCCACCAACAAGTAAGCCTAACCATTGGCAAGTCTTTCATAGATGCCACAAAACTCTGTAACGTTCTTTTCATGTTCAGCCTAAGTTTACTCCTTGGCATATTTGTTCTCACACCAACATCGGCCTTCTAGCTTTATCTACCTTCTCTAGATCATTTTCTTGAAGAACAGTCAGGCCCATTCTCAATTGTTGCTGTGACAAGCAAATTCACCTACAGTCATCTGGTGTCCTCTCAAGTGCCAGGTTTTCCCTTTCCATACTTCCTCATTCTTGCATCTGTTATGAGTTCATTCTCCTTAAACACAGGTGACCAGCCAACATACACTGTTCTACATGAAACATTACCAGAACTTTGTGTAACAAATATTTCCCTCCTTCTACTAGCAATGTTTCAACCTCCAACACCTCTGGGTCTCATTGCCTTTTTCAAAGCCATGTCACATTAATATCATGTTTTGATTAGACATTGCTTGCTATACTGGTCTTTTCCTTTTGAGTTGTTGAGTAAAGTGTCTTACCAGGCAACTGAGCACAAATCTGTAATTAGAAGCCTGGTCTGGTGTAATATTTACCACATCCAAAGCAATAGCAATAGTGTCACTTCTGCCTCAGTTTAAGAATTTTGGGTGTGATTCCAGACACATTCTTCGTCTACTAGAGTTAATAATACTGCAAAGATTTTGCACAGCATTATAAAGAGGTAAAGTTCAATATAATTAACATTTTTTGGCCTGTAAGTAGATTCCTTGGAAAAATGCAAAAATTTCTTCAACCATCCTGTTTCAAAATACAGCACCCTCAAGACAACACCATCTTCCCTTCCCTGCTCCAGCATTATCCCAGGTAATGCTTTTCCCAGAACACTGAGCCCTTTACTAACACTTCTGCTTCACAGCGCTGGCTTACACACAAAGGCAGGCCACCAGTGGTCTGCCCTCTCCGCTACCCCTTACCACAAGAGTCTGCTCCCTCCTTTGCCCTGGCTCTGCTGTTTATCCTGTGCAACTTAACAGGGAGGCATAAATTTTACCTTCCTGGAACTGTGGTGCTTGCATTTTAAGTTTCATTCCACTTCGAATCACTGCAATTACATTAAGACCTGTGTTTAGGAAGTGACTGGAGACACAGTCAGAAGATCTGCTGCCATGCAGCAGTTGGCCTTTGACACTGGAAGGGAAGACAAACAAGCAGTTATTTTCATATGAAGCCATTGTATTCTTAATAGCATATGATATCCCATTAACGATTTTATATTGCTTCTTCACTACTTCAGGCTTCAAAAACCCACAGCAGAATTTTTATTATGAAAATGTTCCAAAGTATTTTATTCAAAAAAAACATTAAAACTCCTTATTTACTTATACAGTAGCACCAACGCCGAGCACAGTGAATTACAAAACCTTAGTTGCTAAACACTGTAAGCTGAAAAGAAGCTTCAGCTAGAGAAGCTTCTTAGAACATAACTTGGTCATCATTTGTGGAAGAAATATTTTTGTGAATGCAAACAGGTCTTTGTCCATGGCAACGTAACATAACGTAATGTAATCAAAACCACAGTTCTTCACCTTGACAATTTTGTCACTTTCTATTTCTCAGTGGAAGTGGGTTTTCCACACTGTTAAGGCTCTTTAGGAAGTAACTCTGGTATTATCTTGCTCATCCTCCCCTTGATCAGGTGGCCTGTAGGAAACACCAACTGTGACATTTCCTTTGTTGGTTCAGCCTCCAGTTTTCACCAACAAGCTCCCAACCTGTTCATCGCTATTTTTCAAAGACAGCTTTGCACAATCAATCAATTTTTCACGTTTAAGGACTGTATGGAGAAATTCCATGAACTGTATATACTAACCTACAATGTTTCCAACTGGATCATCCCTTTGTTCCTCCCTTACCCTTTGCAAACTCATTACCCTAGGAATGGCTGCCAAGCCTTACTTTTCTGCAAATCATCACTTGAGGTTTCCTACAGAATAACCATTAGTTCAGCACTCCACCCTTCTTCAAGAACTTCCTGCCATGTTTTGCTAGTTTTATCATGGCTTTACATATATATAAACATAAATAAATACATATAAAACTTTATTTCCTTGGTATTTTCGTGTTCCCCTTACTTTAATTATTTTAGGAAGTCTACAAAAATGTCTTTTACCTGGAACAAAGGAAAAAGCAATCCTGAAGAGCTGTTTCTTGCATATAAAACAAGCTACTTTGGTTCATTTAAATCCAGGTGCATTTAAATGCTTATCACTTATACAGATCGTTCACTCTGAACATTTATGAAGAACTAGAATAACTTAAGTTATCCTGCCACAGGGCAAATGCAAAAGTGCTGTAAAAAAAGGTGATGTTAGTCAGGACCCAGTTTCTCCACTTGCTTTGATGTCTTTAGCTGATTCCCAAAGTGCAGTCAGTACCCCTTTGACAACTGTATGATGGTGCCAATCTCGTCTGTCCCTGCTGCTCTGACAACTGACTCTGTCCCACTCACAGATACCTTTTGTCTGCAAACGTAAGCCATGCATGGCTCAGACCTTGTCTGCACTAGAGCCCATAGCATGACTAACAGCAAGTGTAGTAATCTCTCCAAGTTTTACAGCACTGAATTTGGTTTTCTGTTAGGAGTCCCTTAATGCCCTGGAGCTGCCCCAGTAGCTTCTGGGAGACCAAAGCCAAGAACCAGAAGAATCAATCAGAACTAGGATGACCCACAATGGCTCAGGGCAAGGACAAGTGCCTTGTACCTGGCCTCAAGATGTACTAGGAACTCGATGCAATCACCCAGGCTCAATGGAAGTTGTAAGGCTTGCATTTTTCCTCCAACGTAGTTTAGACAGAAATTTTGAGCAACGCATCTGAAAGAAAGGAAAAGACAAAAAAGGCAGCTAAGTGAATAGCCACTCATGGAAAGATGGAACAGTCAGGATCAGGATCCTGTGCCCATTTCTACAACATTATTACCATATGACTAAGAGTAAATCAATTTAATTTTTAATACTATTCAGTATTAGCATTGCTGCACCACCAACAGCCATGCATGACCCTGGTGCGTTCCTCCCATTTTCAAGGCTCCTTTCCCCATTGGCACTCCTTTGTCAGAGAGCTCTAATCCTGGGACTCAGAAACATAACAAAAACAAAACAACCCCAAACTTACATACTTCCCATTTCTCCTGAATGTTCCTTTGACTTGGGATGCCCAAGCTGATTTCTTCTTAATAACTAGGCTTGAAAATGCTAGGACAAACAACACATTCCTTCTACAAGACAAGAAGCATTTTAACAAGACTAAAGAACGTATGCCATACAGTGAGCACACAGACTTGTGGACAACTCTGCTGCCACAACATGGAGTTTCAAATGAGGTGGCTACTTACGCACCAGTTTAGGAAATTAAAATCAACTACTAGGGCCCCATTGCTTCTTCCAATGAAGAAGCTCTGCCACTGTAGCAGAACTTACGGAGAAACTGTGCCTTAAAAGACTCCATTGTTTAAGTAGGTACAGTTTTTGGAGAACAACATTCCACCTTCCCATCTATATGCTGGTATCTAAACACCTATGTCTCCACAGTGTCCAAGCATCTCCAATTAGAAAAGGACCTCAAAAACAAGAAAGCAGAAGTAAGTCAAACCATGCAATTCAACAACTCCTGAGTAAGAAAGGAAAATCCTATCCTACTACAAACAAACATCCAAAGGCATGGTGGCAGGCTGAAAGGCAACCGAGACAAGAATACTTTAAAAACTTACATAGAAAAATATACAAAAGTCACTCTTCAAATATGACAGATGTCCAAATCCTACCAAGCAGGTAGTTGTGCAGCACCAATAATAAAGAAAAATGGTAACATTAAGTTGCTGTTTCTCTTATTTCAGCTTGAGTAAATAAGTGCTCAGGACATAAAGGATCCATCATCCAAGATATCAAGAAAGTTTAATCACCCAGATGAAATCACTATTTGAAATTAAAAAAATCAGCTTTGAGCCATGCTTCCTCAAAGAGAAGTCTCATAATGAAGAGATTACTTTCTATTGCTGTGCAGCACCAGTCCAAGATGGACTTGGTAAGTCACTTTCCCACTGTCAGGTATCCTGCTGGAATAAAAGAAATCATGCAATACAGTACTACATTGACTTTTTTGCTTACTTTTTATTGGAATAAGGAAAAATATATCAAGACAAATGTTCATTAGAAAAATTGTGAAAAGCACATTAGCAAAACTAATATTTATTAAGAGAAACACATTAAAAAAATCAAGAATCATACCCATTTATAAGCCTTTACATCATCTCAGAGAAGACAAATTTCTTATCTCCAGTTTTCAAACACAGAATCAGTACATTCAGCGCAATCTAAAAGCCACAAAAGTAGACTGTGTGTGTTTGCTGTCCTAACATATAAGATGTTTTCCAACTGCATAATTCAGTACTTTCTCTGAGCTTTCTGCAAAGTGAGGTGAACTCCATCCCACAGCACAGCAGCATCTGACATTATTTTATCAATTCACATTTATAAGGTATGCCTATCTTGAATATTGATGTTTCTAAAATATATAGACGCACACAGAAATTCCTTGAACAAAGGTCTCACTGAATTGCAAGTCCAAGTGTAAGGAAAAAATACCTAATTCAGACTCTTCAAAGGAGCCTTCCTTCCTCTTACACAGGAAGAGAAAGATGATATTTACAGCATTTTTAAAGTTTCATCAGATCGTCATGATCAAAGTGTAGGAAGAAACACCACAATCCCGTGATGTGTCTTTAATTGTTAAATATTAAAAAATGGAACTATTATTTCCTAAAAACAAACGGTTACCAAAGTAAGGTACTCCATATTGAATTTCTGGGAGACTAAAAGCCATTATAATCCTTGAGAAGGGTAGGAAGGAAGTATCACAGAGATCTCTGAAACCATGAATGGCAGTAATGTAAAGCAGGTAATGACTGTATGGTCTTGAAAGTACATGGGCATCAGCCAGTAGCAAGTTGAAAACAAAAGGACACATTTCCTCTCTCGCTGCACAGGCACAACTTGTGGACTTCCATGCCTGATGATGTAAATTGTAGAAGTTCATAGAGGGAGGTTCAAAAAGCAAGAAATACAAAGATATAGAACAAATCAATGTTTCTTCGAACACCTCTGCACCTTTGACAAAAACAGGTGCTTAAGTCGGTGGAGTTTGGAAGATTATTCTCCAGATGCTTGAACTGTTTGAACAGATCTCCCTAGTCATCTGGTATCGGCCACTGTAAGATGAGATACTGGGCTAGATAAATCCCTACTCTTCCCCACACAAGAAAGCAACATCCATGTTGTACTGTACATCCCTCACATTTTCATAAGAGCATCTGTTACTTAGAATGAATTTTCCGTGTCACATGTGCTACTCCCTTCCCAAGACAACAGCTTCCAGCTCCTGATTTTCAGTATTCTGTCTTGAACGACATGGCTTTCGTACACTGCAGTCTGTCTGTATCTTCAGCTACAGAAGATGCTCATGTATTGGACACATTGACTTTCTTCAACTTTCTCCTCTGCAGAGCCAAGTTCAGGCTTTTGAAGAGAGTGTCCTTGCTGTTTAGCACATTGTAGCGATTCACTTCCACTAACCTGCTGAAATCATACGGCTCAAAGGTGAAATTTAGTGTACGGTAAGGTGAATCTTTTGACTCAATGACGAAGTCACCAAAGGATTTCTCTTCTTCTGATTCACGTTTAACTCCTGCAGCAAGTTTAAAAAAAAAAAAAAAAAACACAACACCAAACAACAAAACCACACACAACCACCCAGCTGTGGGAGACTCATTTTAGTTGGATTCTGCGAGGAGGTTATCACAGATAACTCTGTTGAACCTTAACTTTTTCCCAAAAGCTCCTTCTCACAGATTTCAGCTCCTTCAGGATCCAAAATGCTTGGAATCTGAAGCTAAAGTAGTATTACCCTTTCTACTTCCATTAGACTCCAAAATACAGAACTAAAATACATTTTCATTGTAATAAATTGTTTAGTGCTTCCATGATTATCATGCTCAAAATAGGAAATACAAAGCTCAATTCTTCATGGAAGTGCTGTTCTACAGTAAAATAAAAGACACTAACACGCCAAGTTCAACTGACCTTAGGTGGTTAGTATGTACTCTTCAAAATATGGTAACTCATGCTTTTAACACCCTGCCATTTAAATACCAATCTTGAAAAATGAACTTTGAAGTAATTCGCTAAAATTCTCTTGCTTATTGCTATTATAGAAATAGTAGTCTTGAGCCCCATTCAAGCCCAACACTGTGAAATTCTTCATTGTTGATACAGAAACACATCCAGTGCCTGGCAATTATTATAGTATTAATACAGACAGCACTAATGCAGTGCCTTACATATCCCTTGCCTGCGTCTGTCCTGCATTCTTTTCTCTGTACTCCAAAGGTTTTCTTCAGGATGCTGTTTCCACCCAGCATGGGAGAAATAGGACACTGAATTTTGTCTGCCTCTTCTTAAAGTTACAGCTCTATATTTCATCCCAGTGCTCTTGCTTTATAAGACTGAGGTGGGCCTTACAGTCTATATTAATCACATTGAATAAAGCAAGAATCACTTATCACTTGACCTTACACTGCAAAAGCATAGGCCACTTAGCACTGAGTTACACAATCTGACATACAGATTGGTCCCCAACACTTTGCTGCTTAGTGATTTGTTCATATCCAATAAACAGATTAACTTATTGTTTAATCTGATTTATAGTGCTTTCCTATATATTCAGAGTAACCTGATTTTGTTAAATCTAATATAAGAAAGAAGCAAAAATACTGCCTCATTTTGATTCTTCCAGCATTTAGATTTTTATCATTTTTAATGGTCAGCCTCTTCTCCCACTCTCCCTTCCAAGAAACTAGTTGAAGCTGATCCCACCTTCAATGAAAGTAACAATTTAATAATTACAGGGTTAGTACCAAGAAGAACGAAAGGAGGGACACCAACCCCACTGAATTTTCGCTGTCAACATACCCAAAGGATTGTAAAAATAGTTATTTAAGATACAGCCCTCTTACCTGGAGCTTTGTATTTCTGGAAGGTGTCATTCACCAATGGGAAATGGAGCACAATTGGAGCCTTTGGATTATTATCATCCACAAACACGTAACACTCTTTTGGCTTCTTTTCATCTTCCTCATTCACTTCGATTTTTGGAAAAGGAATTTCCTGCTCCTTGCAGTATTTCTGAGTCAGCTCTAAAACCTGTTGTCAAAGAACAAAAATAATTTCAGTAGAATACCAGCAACACCTCCAGGATCATCTAACTACAACTCTTGAAGGGACAGACATTTTCAAAAAAAAAAAAAAAAGTGACAGAAATCTAACTTCAAATTGGCAGAAACAATTTCTCTGGCTGGTGATACAGAAGAATAAGGAAAAGCAGAATTGAAGACTGCTACCAAACATCAACAGTTTGCAGCTGAAACTTTTTACATTTTGTTACTCTAAACATATTCACCTTGACTTTTCTGCACTTTTCCCTTGGAAGTGTACAACTAAGTAACAAGGATCGTATGAGCTAAAGAAGTACTCTTATTTCAGGTAAAAATCTATTTAGACTTCTGAAAAGTTTTGAATCTTACTGCAGTTGTCACTTTCCATCTCCTCATGACATTCACAGTAAAAAGCATAGTACAATAGAGGTAAAGATTTATTTTAATGCACCCTTTTGTTAGTGTTTGTATTCAGCATCAACTGATCTGCTGCCATTGTGAACATGATTCTGTGCTTTCATCTTCATGCAATAATAGTCAGCTACATCTCTCACCTCAAATGGAGCTTCCCAGGAAAAATTAAATGACAAGATAACATCCACATCCCTCTCTGGCTGAAGTACCAAAGGAAAGGGAGAGTTGATAGAAAAGCCACCATCCACTAAATACAAGCTCTCTTCCATAGGGGTCAGCTGGTTGGGAAATGCATCCAGATGAGTGCCTGGAAGACACTCCAAGTAACACAAGTAACTATAACGATTCATTACACACCTCTCAGTACAGGCAACACACAAAGCTTATGCTGGGGCTATAAGAAGAAAAAAAGGACATTCCAACATGCATGTTCATCTGAGACTGACCTGTGAAGTCTGATGATGAGCTTGCCTTCTACGGCAGAACATATATAGATCACTTTTTTTGCTGCAGTGTAAGAAGGAGCAAATTCCCTGACTTCACTGGAACAAAGTCAAGCTCACTTATGTTCTGTAACATCGACTGTTACAGAATATTAACACACTATTTTATATCCCAGATATATACAGACTCATTTACCTCTCCAAGCCACAAATTTCTTGATATTAACATAATCTTTATGAAGATACAATCCCTGCATGAAGTTGAAGGTTTCTCCACATGTGACCCGGGACTTGAAGAAATCCTGAAAAATTTGTAACAAGGGGCCCCCAGGTATAACCAAGCGAGTCTTCAGTCGTGTTGGATCTCGGAAATGGAATCTTCGGCAGTCATCTGCAGAAGCCACAGAAGGATGCAGAACACACAGAAAACACTTATCCGGCTCCAACATTTCAATCAGACTTTTTTCTACAATGTTTAACCAGTTGACCTAAGGCTGAATATGTCCTCTAATAAAAAAGTATTGTAGTTAAATTTAAACGAGCTACATATTCTATAGCTGGGTAGTTTACCTGCAGTGTTTAAAGGGAATAACACTACACATAAATCATTGTCCATATTCATTTCAAACCCACACAAAGAAGCCCTTGTTACCAAGTGACAACCACTTCTGTCTCATAAGACAGCAACAGTCATCCACACACAGCAGCATTTATAGTTACAACAACAAAAGCTTGGGGAGAAAAAACAAGGATTGCAAAAGCTGAGAAGAAAAAAAATCTGTCTCCACTACTTATGATAAGGTTCTAACTACGCACCTGAGCAACTCTCAGCCTTTAATACAGTTCCTTTTCACTGCTAGGGAGGCATTGTACAAATGGAGAACAATGCACACATGCACACAACCAGCTTATCCAAGATTAGAAAAACCAGGCCAAGGAGGTAACTGAAGACCTATTTTCCACCTCCTGCTTAGCAGTCCAGCTTCTGTTTCTTCCTTCTCTCATGATTAAGACCCCTGCACTGCAATATGTGTTTAAGATAGCTCCCAGAACTAGCCCAAATTTATAGTCAGTCAGATACAAAATTTTTAAAAAAAAGAAGAGAAAGTGTACTGAAAAACTATGATTACTCTCTTCACTATGTGTGATGGAAGGGAACAACACACAGTACAATAGAGATCTGTCCAAATCCATCCTTTATGCTAATCTTGAAAACTACACACATCACATTTTTGAGTCATATTATTTGTATGATTATTCCAAAATCAGGAATCTTTTGAAAAATCTTACTATTTTAATGTATGTTCTTACCTACAACTTTGATAACATCTTTGAAAGAATCTAGAAAGCCCAGTCCTTTACCAACCACCTTCAGGCAGATATCATCCAAGCTTGCGGCAAAGGCACTACCCCACATTCCTGCAGGAGAAATGTGGAAGAATTTAATACTCAAAAGGCTTTTCACAGTGTAACCAAAAGGTCTATAATTCAGCTGCCATTTGTCATGGGAGAGGGCTGTCACTTGCCCCCTACTATTCTAACAGGTGATGCTTGAGTTTAAACCTTTCAGTTAATCATGTGACAAGTTCTGATGTAATAATATAATGCAGAAACTTCTCCAAGAGAAAAGCTCTTCTATCAGCAAGGGCAAGATAGAAAGACAATGGGAAGACCTAAAGCAGAAGTTTTTAACCAGCAGCTCATAATAGCGTCTTCTTGCAGAATCAGGACTTCAGACTGTAATACTATGAACCTACACCCAAGCCTCTGGAGAAAGATTTGACATCTTTCCCTTCTTCAAATTCTTTAGGAAGGGACAAAAAGGCATGGGTTTAAGTTAATGAATTCAAAAAGCAGCATAGCTCCTCTCCTTCTCCCCATTTTATTCATTACTGTAAGATCATACCTTGTAGAAAACAAATCCTAGGCTCTGGACGTTTCTGGATGAGCCGTCCCATGAAGAACTCACTGTCAAAGTCCTCTGTTCGGACAAAAGCTCCATATTTGCGAAATCCAACTTCATAGGGAGTGAATTCGCACCATTCTAAGAACAAGCCAACAGGATATTTACTCTTCTCAAAGTAAACATAGGTGAAAATATTAATTTGATTTCGGTTTGGACAAGAAGGGAGTCTCCCTCCACTTCTTTCACAATCACTATGAATTTCCCTGCCACTCTCCTCTGTGAGCCTCTATCTTACATATGATCATTAAAAACTCTTGTACGGGCTTTCATTGACTAAAGACAACCTACTTTCTTCCTGGATTTTCAGGGGGGAGAGAAAAACCCCATCTTGTTCCACCTTGACTTTGTTACTGCAGAAATAAACCTGCCTATTTTACTTCCACTTTAAACCATTCTGATGGCTCCCATCACACATAGAAGCTACTTCATCTTTCTCAGCCTTTCTCCACAGTACTTGCCATCTTTTCGGAACTATTACAGTACTGACTTGAAAACTCCATTGACCTACTGTGTCAGACTTCATTGTCTGCTTGTCAAAGTGTCCCCTCCTGCTTGAAAGCCTTCCACAAATATTTATAAAATCAAATTCATTGTCATACACACACACTCCTCCAGAACAAAACAAACAAAAGGGTCCCATAGTGGCACACCGATGGACACTAGCATTTGTGTTCCTGTCTCACCATATCTATCCTCACCTGTTGCATTATATTTAAAGTTTCAAGTGACCTGGAATAGGACTGGTCTTCATTTTTTTAGTGTAACTATATAATCAGCAATAACCCAGATTGCTAAATACTACAGTTTTGATGATGCATGCTACAAGGTTGCAAATCCATCATTTTACATGAATCCTACACAACCTGATTATCTGAGACTATAAAAGAAAGTAGGTCACCTAATTACCAACGACTTCAATTCTCCAATTCAGACACAGGCTCGTGTATTATCAGAATCTTCCCCCTCAGCTCCTGAAAACTTCAGGTAGTTTCTAGCAAAACATGCAGAGTGGCCAACAGAGTTGAATCTCTTTTCGCTCACATAGCCATTTGCAATCAGGATGATAACACTCTGCCAGTCAGCATCCTATTGCCTCTTGCACTACCACCTGCTGCTTGAGCCATGTTTCCTATTGTCAGCTACTCACTACCCAAGGAACTGGATGGGTGAAAGGAACTTATGGATTTTAACAAGCAAAAATAAATTTGCCATGTTCATACCTGCAAAGTCATCACTGCTAATATTGGGTCTCACGTTGACAGCTGCATAGATAGGATAGGGGTTCTGGGCCCATTTCACTGCTTCTTGCTGATCAGACAGCTTTGATGGATCTTCCTAGTCACAAGCAAGGAAGGAGAAGTACACTTTAGTCTGCTAAGTTCTGTACCCATAACTTCGATAATCTGAAGCTGTTGCTTAGCATTTCTGACTAACAATACTACTAATTCAATGTCCCTTTTCCTCCCTCTGTTCATGCACATGGTCAGATTTTGCCAGAATATTTCTGTAGTTGCATATTTAGAATGTCTGGTGTTCTTAATAAACTATTTACCCCTCTGTTTTCCAATTTCAATTAGCACAGCAAATATTGCACAGTAACACCATTTTGCAAAACTAACATCACTCTTTCAGGCTTAACCTGCCCAGTACAAAAGCTATTAATTTAATAACAGTCCTTCCAAATAAACACTATGTTTTTCTATCACACTGATCTATATGACTTCAAAGTTCTTTACTAAAGAAGGGTGCTGGGAAACCCAGGGCAGAAAGACATGAGAACTCCCTACGTTTATTCCACAACACCATCTGTTCCAGAACCGCTCACAACAGGGGACAGTAATTGGTTTCTTGACACACTATACGTGGATGGGCAGAGCTCCCATCTGGAAGACAAACAGCAGTACATATCCAAATGCGAACTCTTTTACCTTCTGCTGTAGGAAATACTCCACAATAAGGCCCCACAAATCTGTAAAGGAAACTTTCCGTCCACTAATCTCCATTGCATTCAGCTCCTGGAAATAGTATTTCAGTCGTTCTGGGGAAAATGCCCCTGCTTTACTGCTGGACACAGTACCCTGAACTCTTCTGATTGCATCTTGAAGGTCTTTGTGCGACCAGTCAGGGTCTTGATACAACGTCGATAAACACCTGAAAATGCTTATATTAGTGTCATCAGTAATAATGACCCTCGTGTAAACAATAATTTTAGCTAATTATAGAGCTGCAGCACTGAACTAATAGCTTGAGAAATCTAGCTAAAAGATAAAACATCATGAAGAGACCATAATAATGGATCTCTGAACTCTAAAATGCACTGAAAACCCTGAGACCTACAGGACAACTTCATCTTGATTGTTAACCTACGTTTCAAGGATGTTCCAAGCATCGTACACTAGCACACGTGAACTAGTTCATAAATATGAATTAACTCCAGGCCATAACAACCCTGAGAGACTGGCTGACAGCAAGGGTGCTACTGCATACAGCAATAGAGGCCATAGCCTTCGTCAGAACACAAGTCTGATTAAACGAGAAACTAGTTTGGACTATTGGCTATCCACATGAACAGATGGTTACATTTGTTTGAAAGGCTGTCTCTGAATCAAAAGGGGCAGGCCAGATCACAAGGTTAGTGGAAGAATGCTAAGTACATAGGAGTTCACCTAATACACAAAGCTCCTGAAGGGAGGATTTTACTGTCAGGTTGCACAACTCCCCAGTGAAAACATTTCACGAAACCAATGTGTACTTATGAGGTACGATATCACCACAGACTTCAATAACTGAGCTATCGAAACATTCTAGCCATATCTAATACTTCAGCACATGGCTCCAGTCCATGAAAGGGCAAGCCGGTGCTATTCCTCTATTCAGCTGCATACTCCATTTTGGAAGGTGGCGGCATAGCAGTCCATGTGGACATGTTCCCAGTGACATGCACCACCTCATTTATCTTCTTGGCAAGAGCAAAGAAATGGGGAAAGTTTTTGAAGTCAGGACTCTGAGGGAACACACAGCAGTTTTATTCACGTAATATGTTCTAATATTCAACCGCCAGGTTTGCAAAAGCAGCAGACTATTAAGTTTAGCCAGTAGCTAAAGTGATAATGAACCTCATAATCTTTAGGTTCCCCATCAGAACCCACAAGTGAGAACTGACACAATATTTTACTTCCATTGTCTGTCTACAGCTGGCACAAGTGCAGTTTTGGACTTATTTTGCATCAACACTACCATATTCAACTATGTTTCTGGAATCAACACGTAACTTACCAAGTAGAACCAGAAATCCCACACAGATACATTGTAGTGTCCAAAAGGCCCAGCTGCTGAAGTCCAGCAAGACTGCCATAGAATGATGTCAGTGCTCTCATCCCACCTCCAGATCCCAGTACCGCTATGACTGGAACCTGCAGACAGCAAACTCCGGAGTTAGAATCACAGACTTTCGAATTGCCAATAAATTACAGAACTGATCCCATTTAAGTCTCATTCTTATAAAAATAAGAGACAAAAATCGCTATTTCTATTTGCATTTCAAGTAATTTCAGGTTTGATTTCAACTAGAACTCCTTTCTCTGCTTTGTAATTGAAATATATTGTTTACTATAAAACATAGCAGCGTCGTCTTAGGGACAGTCACTTACTGAAATTGTTATGCATATTACCACACATTTCCTTGCATGCCATACAATATACACATAAGAACAAAAAAGGACAATCATTCTTAAAACAGCACCCAAAGAACAGAGAGCAAGGTATCACACTACCTAGATACAAACATG
>Ga0181612_135376_pt1 | contig 23130 bp, 9 predicted proteins | sample HoacroProtozoa21_FD_119630 | JGI IMG/M metagenome (GOLD analysis project Ga0181612, IMG submission 119630) | Hoatzin crop microbial communities from Cojedes, Venezuel. Combined Assembly of Gp0051906, Gp0051904, Gp0051908
AGAGGGGGGGGGGGGGGGGAGACTGATGCACTGTAGTATCTACACATGCACATCAGTATGGCTTAACACAAATCCTGAACGTTCGGGTACTTGGGTCCCAAACTAAGAACCTTGTTCAACCAGGAAAAGGTTCACACTGGATTGGAGGTGCCGTCCTTCAGTCATTATATTCCACTGGCTCTGGTCAGAGGGTGAAATCTGGTTTTAATTTAGATATATTTGGTATTTTCCAGAAAAAAAGCCATGTCCTGGCCAACCTTATTTCCTAACAGCTATGAGTTATATAGTAGTAACAGTGATTGCTTACATATTCCAAGTGGAATTCTTAGCCCTGCATAGCTTTGAATCTTATGTGACCTCCATAGGAGGTGACGGCACTACATTAGTGACAGAACTGAACCAATTCAAGGTATAAACCAATAACTAATTTCTATTCTTGCCACAGACAGTTGAATAAAAACATACCACAAAGCCTCTGATCACCAAGAAACCCTACCGGACTGTGTCAACAACTGCTTAATTTGAGACTACTCCTTCATAATTAAGCTGACAACTCTACTGAAATTAAAATAACCTCACCACACCTGTATCTTCAGCAGCCAAATAAAGCTGTTACTCCCCAGAAATATTTTTGATTCAAACCATAAGCCTAAGTATCATACTACAAAAAGAAAAAGCCTCAAGAATACCCACCCACTTCTAATTAAGACTGTGCATACTTTTGCTTTAGAGGAGCAACAAAAAAAGATTCATTAATGCTTTCTACTACTACCATCCTCTCAAAACATGCTTTCTGCTAGCACACTATTTTTTGAAGAAGTATGCCTCAATCTCAGTGCTCCTCAAACTTCCTTAGTGAACCAGTTGCTTGCTTTTACAGATGACAGCTGCTAACATCATTATAGGAGTAAGGTGTAGGAACGATAGAGTGTTCCAGTTTTCTGCACAAACAGGAATGATGTTACCTTCGCTGCCACTTGCGATGAAATCTTCATTATGACCTCCAAAACACGAGTGAATTGTGTAAAATCCTTGCGTAACACCTTGATACTTTCTCACTAAAACTCTGTCTTGTAAGTCCCATAAGTGAACTCCCTGGGAATAAGTAGTATAAAGAATGTTATTTTATTATTAAACGTTATTCATTGCATTCTTTTGAAACACTAAAAGAAAAACGAAACATGATGAAAGTACATTTCTTCAGCCAACTTCAGTACTGTTAGTCGATCAAGAGAGTAAAGATATACCAAATTACTAGATTAAACTTCCAGTTTGTGGTCCCTTCCATTCTGAAAGCTCCTGTTCTTACCTAAGGCTCCAGGAGTAGGAATAAATAAAATCTAATTCTCACACCCCCAGACATGTCAATCTGCCACAATTCTTGCTGTACCTGGCTTCTGAATGCAACAGCCAGATATTAACATTTAATAGTACCTAATTCTTAGTATGAAACTCCTGACTATAAATCAGTCAAAAAAATAAATCAGTCTCAAGAATAAGACTGCCTTATTGTCAGACAATGCCATGCTATATTTATGAGTATTCAAGACCTCCATATTACATTAAATGCAACTGGTTAATATCAAACATTCCAATTTGCATCAAAATATTTAAAAACAGGTAACAGTTCCAAGTAGATTTATTTGCATTTCCATTTATCAGCACCAACTCACCTGAGTTGCTACATTTAACAAAGCTAAACGGCCATTTTTTGAAATAGTAAACGACATGATAGGGTGATCTTCTTGTACTCTGAAATGATAAAACACATCAGTGTTAAGAGTACACTTCACCAAACAGCGATGCAAAACCAAGACAACATTGCAGAGACAGGACATGCCTTTTATCAGGGAAAAACAGTTCTGAATTTGAAATTAGGTACGTGTCTATGTCAGTACAAGCCAGGTTTGCAATAGTTTGCTTATAGTTATGACAAATCCCAGTACCAAAAGGGACTTCAGACCTCAAATCCAACTCCTAACTTCGAGGCAGTGTCTACTAAAACATGCCAGGAATTGAGAAAACAACTCTTGATGACAGAAATGTCAAAACATCCACAAGAAACCTACCCCAGTGCTTAAGAAGTTATTTCTAATACTTGATCTAATGCTTCTTACTGCAACTGGAACTCACTAATTCTTTCCCCATGTTATTCTCCTCTTCTTTTAATACTGAGAGTATTTTAATAACTTATTTCCCATCCTGCCCCACAAACCCTTCCTCAATCTTCTTCTGACTGTAAGAAGCAGGAATACAAAACCAAAGAAAGAGGTAGTTACATGTTCCTGTCTGTAAGATCCTCAAAGTTATAACCCCGAATTCGCTGGTGTGTGTCCGACGCTAGAACAGTTTTCCCGTCACTCAAGCACCAAAGGCATTGTACTCTCACCCCTTCCCAGGAGTCAAGGAGATTACCATCTAAATCCTAATCAGACAAAAAAAGAAAAAATTGAACTGTTAGTCTCAGATTTTTGAGGAGTCGACACACAAGTATCTTTTTCACCTTCTGTTCAGACAATTGCTACGGAAAGCAATCTTACCCTGTAAAAGAGTGGACTTGATGAATTAGGACTTGGTTGTCATAACTGAGGGCTTTTGTAAGTATCCGTCCTGGAGAGCTCAGAATCCCTTTCTTCACTTACTGTCTTGTGTGTGATATGTGCAATCTACGTCACGGAGCTAACCTTTGCAGTAAGTGAAGTTTGCATCCTGCACTATTATTCTGGGCACCAATTCAGATGACAAATAATCAAAAGAGTATGGGTGAGACTGTGGACCACCATGCAAAGTCAACACTAGTCAAGCAGTGAGGGTTTAAAATTTCTGTTTACACTAAGCAAAGACAGCATGCAAAAAACTAAGAGAGACATACTCAAAATTCTGTGGAATAAACAACATCTGTGGACAAAGGCACTACTTTTTATTAGTGTATTTTCTAGAGCAGCTAAGAAAAAAATTCCCAGCCCACAAATCCTCCTTTAGGCAGAAAAAAGATGCTGGAACCCTTTTAACTGCTACATACAGAAATGCTGCTGAAATACTAGCATTAATGCATTGCCTCTTTGAATTACAAAGGATCAGAAGTTTTTTTTTAGTGTACACACATGCAAAAACTGAAAAAAACCCACGAACCTCAGATACGACTGTGACAAAACTTTCATTTCTTGCTTTGTTTTCAATGGGACAGATACAGAGAACTTACACACTGATAGAACTGTCCACGCTGACCTCCCGTTACAAAACGCTTCCCATCAGGATTCCAGGCCACACTTGTTAAACTGTCTTCATGAGATTGGCTCATCTTTGTCCTCAGCTCCCCAGTCTGGAAAATAAACAAAAGCAACAAGGCCTTATACCAGAACCCTTTCCCCAAAAGGCATTGATAATTTTATCTGACATGCACAGCATTTGGAAGTGCATATATTTCAACACGTTCATTAAAAAAGCAACACAAACCTATGAACAACGCAATAAAAAGGCAGAACTACTTTAACATCTCCAGTGACCCTGGTCTTGATTTGGGACAATTTTTTCTGTCCCTCAAATCAGGAGGGATGGACTAGTCAGTGTGTCACACAATTGGATGATTACGATGAGAGATGGGAATTAAAAGAAGTTGGAAGAACACAGAACAGAGAGAAGAAATATGAAATGAAAGAAAAAAAAAAACCCCAAACATGGAAACCAAGGAGGCACGAGGAGACTAAAATAAAACAGAAACGACAAAATACTTTTTAGTAAGAAGTTGGGAGTATTAGAGTATTTAGAACATTTTCCTGAGCTGGAGATCTTCATGCCAAAATTTAGTTTTCATCCTTAGCTTATAATGCTACTGTTTCACAAGACAGAATGCCAACGAGTGGCTTATCGTTGTCAGAACAGTACGGGCTTCTCTATTCCCTTGTGCCAGCTCTAGTGCTCTTCACTGAGCCAATTTAGTCAATTAAACAAAAGAACAGTATTCCAAGGGTGAAAAAAGTGAACATTTTTGTTTTAAGAAACTAAATTAGTACAGAGTCCAAGGCAGCACAAAAAAGACTATATAGCCCGCAACTGAGGCAGAGGAAGCTTGGATAACAACTCAAGTGCTCATAAAAATCAACAGCAGAAAAGGACTTTCAATTTCATGTAGGAAATGGCAAAATGCCCTAGTGTCTGACTGAAAGATGAAGTTCTGAAATAATAAATTTAAGCCTCTGTGAATCTTCCACCAACATCACTAGGAAGATTACATAAAGTAAAAATCACTTATATCTTACTTTTGCTACTTGTTAAAATATTCAATGAGCAATTGCTCCCCTTAGACAATAATTCTGCACTGTCTCTTGATTAATTTACTGTTCTCTATAAGACCTCTCTAAGGTCCTGTGGATTTATGCCATCCCTTCTTAGAAATTATCAGCAACCAGATACACTAGAATTGCTGCACAGCCCCAGGCACTTACATTTCAACTCTGTACTCAGTCTGTACAGAGCTAAGACTAGAGTTTGTAAGCTGCCATAGTCTTTTTTTTCAGATTGAGGGGGGGCAGGGAGATCAGCGTCTCCACTTACATTCACACCTTTGGACAACAAGTGTGTGGAAATGACTTCTTTCATGCTTAAGATATCTAGATATTGGAAGAAAAGTAGTAAGATGACCACACAGTTTTATTTTTCACTCTTAAGTCACCACTTACTTGTACATTCCAGAGCCAAAGCTCAGAACAATCATCTGGGCCACAGGCAACAAGATAGTTGTCATCTGGACTCCAAGCAATATAAGAGACACCATATGCATGACCTTCTAACGTCTTAAGTAGTTTTAGCTGGTGAGTGTCCTGAAATGAGAGATTGTTGAGACAATGCAAATGAACTCCTACTAGATTTCACATACACAGCCTACCCAAGTACAGCATGGCAAGTTTGCTTCTTGCAACTTGGCACCTGCATTTTACAAGACGTATGAATAGGTTCTTACTGGAAACAGAGTTGTTAGTTTGCAGAGTAGGACCATAAAATGAAAGCTTCTACGTTTCAACATGCAAAACAAGAACACTTGCAGGTGATTTTGTTCTAATCTTCCGTGATTCTGAATGTGGAACTCAAAATAGTGTTGCATACAGAGTTGCATGTTACATTAGACTTGTTTTAGTATAGAAGATTTCTTTAGTGTCAAGTCTCTCTACCTCTACTGGAATATACAAGTACTATTACCCATATTTTACACAATTAAGCTACTTTCTTAAAAGTAAAGACATGCTGGAAGCCTGCTATAGTTAAACAGAGAACCAAAACCTTCGTGCACGCCAACAGGGAAAACCTCCAAGTGCCAATGTTTTTATGAACTTGAGCGTATCTTGTGTGCTGCTCGAGAAACAAGTTCTAGAGAAAGATATTTTTAAAAGCTTCCTTGAGAGGTGTTCTTATTTCAGAAGTGTTGCCTACAGCAAGCTGTTGCATCTTTTCTGCCAGATTTAGTGAATGAAGCATACTTCCTTCACACAGAGTATCTTGTATCACCTTTATGCTACAACTGTTCTACTGCTACCTTGTCAGAGGAACTTGACTTTGAAGCAGCTTATCAAAATAAATAGCACAGCTAGATACTGTGAAACCACCATACACTTGCTTCCTAAATACAGAAACCTATTTCAATACAGTATTAGCACTGACTCTTCACAACAACATGCAAGTACAGAAAAATAGAACCAAGCTTGTTCAACTGTTGACAATAATGTTTGCGAAGCCTCTTGGAAAAGGGCAAGTGGATTCCCTCCCCACCCCCTGCATGGGGGATGTTTATACCTCCTACTCTTCTTCAAAAAAGAGAGTGACTCATTTGAAAATCTAGCTTGATTTCTCAAATTGTTCCTTCCCTTTCTTTTGTTTTAGTATTAATCAGCAAAGCACCTCTTGATTCTGAAGAGAAAGAACATGGTCAACAGAAAAAGAAAAATCACATGAAGGACTGTTTCCTGGGATCAGTTGCAAGGGATTTGATGATTCTCAGCCAGCCTGCAGCTTTGATGGTTCTGCTAGCTAGGAAAGCTAAATTCCTCAAAAAAAGCAAGCTAAGAAAAGTCTTCAAAGCACAGAGAAAGAGGGGCAAACCACAGAGAAAGACAGGCAAATGAATGGACCTCCTCAAGGCCCCTTTTCCATTCTAATCATTATTCCTGGTCTGCATTACACACTGCTGTGTCTGTAGCTAAACCAATCTGCAAGGAAATTGAGTCATGTCTGACATCATCTCTCATCCTGGAGCTTGTCTGCAACTGATGTATTTCTTTTTACATCAGGATTAAAGTACCCTGTCACTTCTGCATCACAGTTGAGACTCATAAAGAGCGAGATACATAGGATATTCCTCTTCTAATGACAGGACTCTCTGGCTGTTACCAGCTCTCATACTTCTCCTCAAATACAGCAAGAGTACTATATCACATTTTGCTCTAAAACAGCAGTCAGTGCTATTTCAGGAAAACACTCCCAAATTTAGTCAATCTGCTTCCCACCCACCACGAAAAGAAATCTCAGCACTTCTATCCCTTACATACAACTTCCAAGATTTTTGTTACATAGAAGAAACAACTATTCCGGTATCAGCTTCAGCCTGCAGTAGCTCAGCTTCTTGGCTGAACGGCAAAAAATCTGTCAACAGTTTTTAGGAAGCGCAAAAAAAGGAAGGTTTCTGTAAGGAAAAAGTCTTCTATCAAAGAAGCTGCATGCCAGACAAGGTGATGTGCCTACTCTGCTTATCCTTTGTACTCTAGAGATTCTGTCATACTTAGTACCAGTCAAAGAATTCATTCCACACGCAAACCTAGTTCACTCAAGACATTATTTAACTCTGCTGAATCTGTATAAGAACTTTGCAACGAACAAATGAAAATGTGAACAGAGGCACAGGTTAAAACAGCTTAGACATGTATTTGGGTTTTAGAAAATAAGAAATTCATAGTATGAAATGAAGAAAACCCATGGAAGCAGTGTCATTACACTTCAAGAGGGGTGGATCAAGAAAAGAAAGGGAGAAATGAAGGATTCTCAGACATGAAGCATGTAGAAAAAGAATACTATTGATTTGAAAGTGTTCTCCCACCACTTGCCCAGACAGAGTTGGACTGATGTTTCCCTGTAGTTGATATAAACAGATTAGAGTAATTCTAAATGCCTAAGCCTTGAAAACTTGATTAAACATAGTTCAAAAGACATTGTCAACTGCTACAGGAAATGTGAGAATCATGCTCTGGCAAATACAAAAACGAACCATTTGAGTTATGTGGCCGAATGTTATTTAGGCATCCACCTCCTTGAAAGGGTTTCAACTTTTCTTTTTTAAAGTACTCAAATACAGAAGATAAAACTCTACAAAGCTGCTTTCCCACTAATTAGTTATTAGAGATTTTGTTTCTTTACCAACGCTTGGGCAAAAGGGTTAGTCTAAAACACTCACAAAACAGTTATTTGGTTTGATTAACCAGGTATCAGCTAACAATTCACTATAAAATGTGCTAATCAAGATGTTTGGTACTAAAGCCCATCAATATAAAAGGACGATATGCCTCTACAACCAAGGGACAAATCAACAGCAAAAACATTTGATCCTTAATTTACTTAGAATTACTGTCTGTTAAAAACCCACAAACCAACAAACACAGAACATTTCCTAAATAAATTACAGAAGTCAGCTTATACTGCTATGCATCTCTTGGCCCAGAGCACACTGGGTCCAGTAACAAACAAACCACAACAGTTCTATGCCTGAAAAATACACATCACTTGCTGTTCAGGGGCTATAACAACTATGCACATGGAACAGGTTTTTAAGTTCTCCCATCTTCTTAATAGCAAAAAAAACTTATATTATGTGGCTTCCTAGCTTGTAGTTGAAGAGAAGGATTAAGTTCAGCTCTCAAATCCTACTGAAAGTCAGTCCAAAACTGCAAAAACCTTTCATCCTCCACTTAAACTACCAGCTTGCAGTTGTGTGGTTAAAAACTGTAAGAATATTACTTCTGATAGTATTTCACAAGCATTAACAACTTCAAATATTGTATACATATGTTCAAGTTTATCTTCAACTGTTATGAAATTTATGACCATACTTTCGTATCACTTCTACCAGTCAATGAAGAGTCTTAGACTCATTGCTTAAACTTTTCATTTACATAAGAATAGATATGGTTAGAAAAGATAAATCTTGTACCTGTAGGATAAGAGGAACAGCACCACATGTTAGTATCAAAACTTAACACCACAGTCTGTAAGAAAACAGCTGGGTATACTTCCATGTGTCAGTGGATTCTGACAAGCGTTTACACCTTCATCTCAAGCCAAGTCAAATCTTACAACAGCAACTAGCATGAAGCGATATACTGATACAACTTCAGTTTAGCACATATTACTTTATTTCTGAGTAATTAAGTGGTAAAACAGATATAATATTTAAATCCAAGTATACTAGTAGTAACAATAGAAAGGAGTTAGTCACACATCATAGATCAGAAGTACTCTTAGTAAGCGTGATTTAGAAGAAAGGTTCCTCATTGCCATGCACCTTCCACTCTCACCCAATGCTTCTCAAGGCCTTCAAGCTAAGAAGCTCCCCTGGAGCACCAGCAGGCTCTACCCCACGGTACTGGTTCAGAGCACACAAGAGTTCCTGCTCCAAAGCGGCCACCAGTTCAAGCCTGTTACACTCAGGTATCAGGTTTTCAAGGTGTCTCCTTCACTAACTTACACTGACTGATCTTCAGTCTTTTACATCCCAGAGAAATACCCTAGTTGGCAGGCTACAGTGCATGTTAGCCTGTCCTACAAACATCAAGCCATCCTAGCAAGAGAAAGCAGAGAGGGAATGGAAAGACAAGATGTACACATTTTAACACACGTTGCACACTTACTGGATCAACCTGCCATATAATAACAGTTGTGTCCTTAGATCCTGTTGCTAGTTTAGTGCCATCATTGGAGAATTTACAGAACCATACTTCATTACAGTGCTCCGTTAGTATCTGCTGTGTATAGCATGGGAACTGTTTCCTGGAAAAGAAAGGGATGTATTCGCAGGTTAATAAGAACGCAGTAAGAGATTTTTTTTTCTTTTTTAAATCGAGCTAGTAAAGACTAAAACAAAAACTTATTTAAAAGCAAGACCAGAAAACTTAGAAAATTCCTCCCTTAACAGCTACTTCAGCGAAGTATAGAATGAAGTGCTTTATCTGGTAAAGTGCTCATACCACCAAGTGATCGTAACAACTTAGAACTACTGTTATTCCACTCACATTATAACTTGGAATAAAACCGACCTCATTAGGAGTGTAACAGCTTATTACTATATGCTTCTATGATGTAAAAAAAAATACTGGAGTCCAAACCTCTTTGAACCCTACGTGCAATGTTTTATTTACATGTGACATTATTCTAAGTACCTAACTCACTTCGCTGTATCTTACCAAATCTTCAGTAGTGATTCTTACATAGAAGTTGAGTAAAAGAATAGTATTACTTCTTTTCCCTGAATGTGATCTTGCACTAAGTTAGGTGTTTCTTTGCCTTCATTTTGTGCCAATTTTCACTTTCTTTGCAGAGTACCCCATACAGTATCTAAGCATAAGTAACATCATACCATTGTGGGCTTTCAACTTGAACTTCCTCACAAAATCTGTTATTTTGTAAAACATTAAGTGTTTATCAAACAAAATATTATATGATAAACTACTGAAGGAGAAGAGTCAAACATTTCTCTAGAGCTAGTATTTAATCTTCTAGTTACACACTGAAGAAAAGCTAACAGTCAAAATACTGTTAGGTAGGAACTGGAGACAAGTTTTATTTCATTTACAGCTTGCCCACTGTATAAGAATTTGAGAGATAAGCTAAAATAAATGTAGCCTTTTACAGCAGATGACTGCTTTCATAGGTAACACTGCAGTTAACTACGAGTTCATTGTTCAGATACACTAAAAGGCAGTCTAACCATGGACATTTTTTCCTTGAACTGCAGGGATCCTGAAGCGGTTTAGTCTTATGCTGAGTTTTTATGGTGCTCAGTGCAACAGGCAGACATAACTCTAATGGGACACAATGGTACTAATGTAACAACGACAGCTTCTGTGAACGTACAGTTGTATTTATCACTAGAGATGAACTGGCCTGGAAAAAAAACCCCAACCCTTACTTCCTTTAAATTTGTGTTTAAAAATGCAGTTCGGTGGTAGCCAGGCTGCCAGACATCTGAAAAACTACTTCTTACTAGAAGCTAGAAAAAAAAAAAAACCTCTGCTTAATACAGTGTCTATATTCTCTCAATCTATTTTTTTTTACTAGAATATGCTTCCTACTCCATGCTTAAAGACTACTGAGCAACACTGAACAACCATACATCCTTTTTTTCCTGTCTTATGGCAGAGGAATATAAACAAAATGTACATATACATTTCTGTAGTTGGCTTCCTTGGGTACATCTGCTTACTCATTTAGACAGAAACACAAATCACTTCTGCTCCTGCTTTAAGCTGACCAGGAGCTGTTTAGTTGGCACTAGAACACCACTGAGCCCAAGGTAAAGAGCCCTACCCATGAAAGACGACCTCGGCTTCCTTGAAGCCTAGAGGGCGGTAGGCAAACCCTTACACAGCTAGGCCCACATACAGGAAGAGCGTTTCATTATTATTTAGCCGTATTGTAATAAGTTAATGTTTTTCCTCAGAGCAGCAATTTGCTGTAGAAGGCAAGAGAGTATCCGTAACTCATACAAAGTACAAGGGGCACACTGTGTCCCAGGAAAGCCTTCTCAGCATATTTAATTTAAAAAAAATACTCTACAGAACAATAACACTTGTATTTAAAGCTTAAAAAAGCAGCCAAGGTTTTGTAGACATGAGAAGCAAGGAGTATAGTGCTGGAGTATGCAAATTTCATAGTAAAGGTGGCCTTTAGGTTCCTAAAAACAGTAACAGGCACAGCTGATATAGCTGCTGCAGACACATCCCAATATTGAATTATTCTAGTCACAATCCAGACAGATCAGAGCGCTCTCACAAGAAGTTCTCTTCACTTAACTAAGGAAACATACAGTCCAGCAAGTCTAACTTCACAGATAGCAAAGCATACATTAAATAACCATTCTACAGAACAAAATAACAGCAGTCTCCAAACAAGAAAACAAAACCAAAACAGTTTCTGGTTTCGGTAATTAAATATTATTGTAGCTCAAAGGTTTTTCTTTTCTAAAGTGTTTCATTACAAATTGTTCTGTTCTGCAAAACACATTTGAACCGTGTTGTTCACATACTGAAATAAAGTGTCCAATAAAGTTATCTGTTGTTGTATTCACAGAAGTTCAAAATCCTAAACAAAAACAAACAGCTACTTTTTTATTCCCTGTACATATAATGGAAGATTTATGCCTCACTTTCCACAATGGTTCTTTTTCAAAAATGCTGCATTAAAGTAGTACCTAGAAAGCAGCACCTCCCATTTGGGCTTCACTGTTTGTCTGTAAACTCAGACTAAAGTTTATTTACATGAAAGCAACACAAAAGAATTCCAGGAAAAAAAACCAAACAAAGCATCCAACTAGGCTGAAGGCTCTCAAAACCAAAAATAACCACCCCCAAGAGCATCAGTGCTCTATTATCAAAATCTCAGGCACAATAAAGATGAAATCCCTCACCTTCACCCCCAGCAGTTTCTCCTTCTTATCTCCCACTCATATGCAGTGATTAAGTTTTAGTTAAACATTTTACCTATTAGTCCAATTCAAGCATGCTTGATCAAAATATTGCCAGAAGTCCAAAACAGATTAGTTCCAACTAAAAAAGGGAAAGTTGTCAGTGTTCTATCATTTAAGTAGTACAGAACTTAAATTGTCTAAGCTATTAGACTACTGTTACTTCTGTCAGTTTAATCAAAATTCGGCTTCCACTGTCTTTAACTCACCTCATTATGCCCAAGCATGGCAGCACGTACAGCGCACCACATACTGATCTCAGACCCCTGCAATAGGTAGGTACAATAGGTTGAGTTGAGGACAGAATGGAAGCCTTTGTTTTGAAGTGGTTTTTTATTGAATTAAAGTAGTCATGAGTATGTATGTATGTATACATACCAAGGAAGTACCACATTAGGTAAAAAAAAACAAACAACAAACCAAAAACTATGGCCAAACTTATGTCAGCAAATAGATTCAGATGGGTGAAATTCAAGTTCAGATTTGTTGCATAGAGTATCTTCTATTTCTGGCTCTAGCTAGTCCAACTTCAGTAAAGCATACTCTTTACATTTGGCTTGAATGCTCTTTGGGGTTCAATTAATCACAAATGCCTACAGAACATCCAATGTTATGTATGGACTTGTAGAAAGACTAAAATTAAATCTCTTTTCCTCAGTCTGATTTTAAGACTCACTTCTGAAGTAGGGAAGCCACAATTTCAGTATCTGATCATTTCCAATAGCTCTTAAAACGGGAAACAGTCAGATGTCTGCACGCACACACATGAAACTGTTGCAACGATGTAATGTAGCAGAACTGCAAGCTAGACAGTCTAAAAAAAGTTAAATGCATGAACTGCCAAGGATATTAATTCTAAAACCTTAATATGGCTACAGTGAAGTACTACAGAAGTCTGCATCTCTAAAAACAGATTCCATGTAACCCAGGAACACAAGTCAAAGCAGCTGAGTTCAGAAAGTTTCTATAAGCAAGTTTATTGGTACTTCACTTCCTCAGAGGAGCTAACCTTAACATGAAAAAAAATTTCCCTGTAAGCCCAAGCATTGGCCTGTTATGTAAACAGACCTATAAGGGCATCATATACAGCCCTTATTTTCTAGGTGGCCTAGCCCTCATTCCCTTATTACACCATGCACAGCAGTTTTCCATAAAAGCTACACTGAGTTTTTAGGTCCTTGGCCAAGTTCTGCTAAACAAGAAAAAAAAACACTCAAGTCAGCCATTTGTTACAAACAAACATCTTCCTGCTTCATGTCTACTAGAGTATGGCATTTTGAAGATTCAGAAGCAGCATCAGTTTTTCTAACAAAAATTTATCCAGATAAGTCTGAAGAGCTAATACATAGGTATAAGAGATATTCAACTCTTACTACCTTACTAATCTGAGAAAATAGTATTATATATTATGTAAAACGGAAGTGTCTATTGCACATTTCTTCTGTTTTAACCTTTGTGTCTAAGACCACCTCACTGTCCACTATTAAAAGCTGACGCTGAAAGTTGACTTCATGAGCTATGTTTCAGTAGGCTTTCTGCATTCCAGCAAGCTTGAAGGCAGAGTCTGGGTAAGTAACCTACTAGCGATTCTCCAGTGAAAAAACACAGCAGTCATGTGTTGATGAATAAACAGACTGGCTGTCCAAAATTCTAAGAAACAAGTGACTAAGGATTAGCCTAGTAACATACTCTATTCGTACCCATCTGATTAAAATTTTAAAGCTTCAGTCTGACCCCATTACCCCATATCCAGCTACCAAAGTCTTATACACACCTTCTCTCCTCCCCCCCCCATTTAATGAGAACTGTCTTTTCCCAGTCAACTCCTGTTAAACCAACTCAGAATAGTTTTCACGTTCCTTTTAACAGTAGGTACAATTAGATTATTTTAAAAGACAAAGAAAATATATTGTTGCCCATCTTAAAAGTCACAAGAGATTCTTACCTACTACAAACATGATCTATTAGCAGCGAGACAGAATCTAGATTACTGTCTAGTTTGGTATTATGATATAGGCACCGGTCTCGTTGTAGTTCCACAGCCTGACGCAGCAGGTTCTGTAAACGCCTTGGAGGAAGCATCACTGACGGGGGTAGGTATGCTTTAGAAGAGTTAAGAAAAAAAAACAAAAAAGGTATCAAAACCAAGTTACAATTAAGAACATATAATGATTTAAGTGTTTTTAGAAGAGACTTTAGTAAATAAAAGCTTAAAAGCTAGAGGAAAAGAATGCACAGAGGTTGTCAAATTTACAGCTATACATCTGGAATTAGAAGCATAAACTTTTTGAAATCAGAGCTGTATTCAAGCTATTTGGAGTTACACTATATGTTGTCCTCACCAACAAGCACCATTTACAGAAGCTAACTCAAAACCCAGTATTTAACAAAATCTGTAAAACTATAAAACAGCATCAGCTGTGTTCATTTAAGGAATTCTCTATTAACACTATCAAAATTAAGAATACCATGGGTTTTACAACTCTGATATACAGTATTACACCAGCCACAAGAAAGCAGAAATCGTAATTCATAGCAAAGTCGGAGACCACTATCAACAAGTATTAGTATCACCAATGGTTATAGGCCACACTTAGTTTCAACCTCTCAGCATAACTGGCATTAACAAAACTGCCCTCCCCTCCCCAAGCCACACATTAATCACCAAGTTATACTATTACTGCATACAGCAGAGATAAGAAATTAGAGCTCCTGTTACAAACAGCTTAGAGACAGCAAAAGATTAGATACAGAAGACCAAAGGGTAAAGGCACCTAAAGGCATCCCCATTAGCCAAGAAATACCAAAACAACAACTGGCAAATGCAGTTGAAGTCAATTCCCTAGGACATGTCATTATGTAATATGTACTGGATTTACAGAGGTGGAAATAAATTCTAAACACTAGAACATCTTACTCTGGAGTTTGTCCAAAAGTTTAGATCTGGAAGCTGTTCCTTTCCCTTCCCACTCTGCTTTTGCACGCAAGTCTTCTGCATGGCTACACATCAGATACCTGTTTTAAAAAAAGCACACACACACCAACAGACCAAGTCTTTCTGGAATCATTCTGTTCACTTTTGAGCATGATACATATCATAACATTCTTAATGAACTGGAAACAGGCAACTTAAGCGTGAGACTGGTAGGAAAAAGGCGGGGAACACACAAGCATGCACCTTCAGAACAAACGTCTACAAATTGGCAACAGAAAAAGAAAACAAAACACAAACACATCTTAGGGAAGGTAGAAATGTCTTCTTTTCATCTAAGAACAAAGCAGACTATATTACCTACTCATCTGTTTATAAGGTAACAGGCTAACAATTCTCAATATCAGATGATGTGTATGTATTAATTTGGGTTCTAGTACTACAAAAGTACATCATAATCAGGTTGCTTTCAACCATCTGAAACCGAACACTGTCTAGTGAATAGTCTTCTTTACTCACCATTTTAGCATATCTCACCATATCAACTGGATAATACAGTTTGAGGTTTTTACAGTGTCAGCTATCAAACGCTATAGCATTTCCTAGAAAATTCCACCGAAAGAGCTCTCAAAGTTCAAGCACTTACCCACTAAGGACATGAATGCGTTCTGTATTGTATTTCAGAGGCGTCAGTTCACAGCGCAGAACTTGAAGTGCCTCCAGGACCTTGCCATCCTCCAGGTATTCCAGGTACTTCTGCTGCAGCAGCAAAAACTTCATCCTCTGACATGACAGAAAGCAGCAGTCAGGGGAAAAAGGTTGACTGAAGTTTCAGAAAACGTTTGAGCCTAAACAGAACAGTAGAAACCATTCTACTATGCCCTTCAGAAACACAGCTATATGTAATGTTTCATTACTCAATTGCTTTTTGCTGGGTTTTGAACAACATTGCAGCAATTAAGCTATCCATGAATTTCCTTTCTGCCTTACGGGGCTCCAAGTATCTTTCTACCTCACTGCTCAGATCCCCCCCTTCAACTTGTCTCATTTTCATACTCACTCCCTTTTCAGTCACCATTCTTCGAACCCCAAATTAGATAGGTTTCCCAATCTTACATTCTATCAAGAAGAGTGTCCAAAAGGTGCTATGACATATTTAAGACTGCATGACAGCACAGAACACAAGTTCTCATACTGCTTGTATAGGAGCTGACATGGATTGTTTGCATAGCTGCATAACATATACCAATAACAAATTGATACTGCCTGAGGTGTCTTTTTATTGTAGTTGCATGTTAAGTTGTTTTCTTTGGGTGTTGTATCATTTTTCAGGATTACAGAAAAAAAACAACACAGTATCCTACATCTAGGAATCACTTCTCAGAAGCAGTCACTGCTATTTCAATTTCATAGTGTTCCTTTAGTCATGTACAGTTTTTGGTTGCTTTCTTTTGAAAAAATAAAGGCTGCTATTCTAACAACAAATGTCTGTGGATAAAAAAAGAAAATTCAGGCATTTATCTACTATAATCTAAAATCTGAAGTCCTAAAAATTTCTAACACTGATTTAGTAGAAACACAGTTCGGTTGTTTCTGGATGAAACCAAATACTCCGTGTTTGCACTTCTTTACTGCTAGCAGTCATCAGGAAGAAAAGACATTTCTGGACCATGAGACTCACCAGGTTGAAGAGGAAAATGTACATTCTTAGACGCACCAGTGACAAGCAGAATGAAGGTTAAGTGTAGCAGATTACATTTGCTTTTCTAATGAATACACCACCAGTTCAATCACTGCTTTCCTTTGCTTTGTCAGACCTCAGGCACCTCGCTATTTTCATGCTCATATTTGGTCAATGTTTACTTAGTTTCAAACACACTGCTAGCCTCCTTAAGTAGAGGGATAATTGGGAAGTTTAAGATGCTCCTGTTCTATTAAAGCTTAAATGCAAGTTTAAGGCTTGCTATATGTAAAATCCAAATTTAAAACATAAAGCAGTTTCATCTTCCAGAGATGTTCCGTTCTTCAAAAGAACAAAGTTTCCACATACAGTGCTATTAACTTACCACACACCTTTGTGAAGCATAAAACATTACCTAGTAAAATTGATTTATGTTCAAACATGTCTGTAGTAGTCTATTGTCCTGTACGTAACAGGCAAACCCTATCCAGTTCTTTAGTTTATTTGGATTTGGAATTGTTAGAGCGTCACTGTACAGTTTTTCCAGGTGAGAAAACATATTTTGGTGTTCTGATATCCCAATTATTTACAGCCTCAGTGGCTGGTTCCATGCAGTAGGCCAGCAGACCTCATGCTGTTTGCTTACATACTAGCAGCAGGAGGGATAAGAGCTTCCTCTCCCAGCCATGCATGTGCTCATGTGGGTGCACGGAGGTGCTCAGGTAGTAGTCACGTATCGTATTTCTCTCCTCTTGGTCACCATCAGATTAAAAAAATAGTCTGATATTTCCAGTTTGTAATAAAACTATAATCCCTCCAACTCTTCCTTCTCTATGTACTGCATATAATATTTATTAAATTTAGGTCATCTTTCCCTTACATGTGATAACCGTATGTGCATCTAATTACTGCTTTCTCCCTCCCTACTTATAGGCCTTGGCACATTAATTTCTTTTCTTTACAGTAAAAAAACAAAAAGAGCAGAAAACTCTTAAAAAAAAAACCCCACACAAAAACAAAAAGCAGCTTTCGTAACACTGGTCCTAACAATTCCATGGAAGTATTACAGGAACACTACCATGCAGAATCCTGTTGTCAAGTTAGCTAAAGAGGTATAACTTCAGTTTTGGGTTAGAAAGTATAATTTCAAAACAAAGCCATGTATGACTTTGGTGTATTAGGAATATAAAAGCCTCTAGAGAACAACACATTACTATACACTTCATTCAGGAGTCAACTGCTAACACAACAGAGAATTAGAACAAGCAGTTTTAAATTGTAACTTATCTATAGCAAAAGGCAGATACTAAAAGTGTTGATAGTGCAGATAAATTGATTTTCTAAGCTATTTTGATAACTGCTCCAAAACTTGCCCTACAGCATACTCAAACAATGGCATGAACACAGCCTCCTCAAGGCAAGAGTGACATCACATTCCAAGTCTTTTCTTGTATTGGGACAGTTGGGACACTCACGGCCTCCTACCACTTATTTTCGTGCAACTATTGGCTTTGCTGACAAATAGATTTCACTGAACAACTGAATTTTATCTTAATTTTCTCTCAACTACTTATCTGCCCTACTAACAGCACTGCTAATTACTTCCAACACCACCTTCTCATGGTAGACAAGGCCATTTTGAGTACATCAAACAAGCTCATACAGCCCAAACAACCTCTTCTAGAAGAAGGAAAGAGAACTGTTTATTATATCAGCAACTGTAAAGCATAAACGCCACCATTTAAGTAGAACAGAACAAGTACAAAACTAATCCGACGTGATGCACCCACAAGAACAGCTTACTCATTCTCCCTGTTCTTTAGCTGCCTTCCAAAAAAGGGAAATAAAAAATTATCATAATCCAAATTATACCATGTGCAATGTAATAGAAGTGCCTGTGATTTGTCGTTATCTCAGTGTTTGCAATGAAAATTCAACATCATTGCACTCTTTACTGTTGAACAACTTAAATCCAGACACCACCATCGCTTAGCCTATAGCAAAGATTCTCCACCCTGCAGGACCCATGGAAGAGTCCCGTACAACAGTTTCAGCACTGCAGTCTGTCTGGTTTTGTTCAGTTATTACTACCTCATCCTGTCTTTCAACTCTATAGAGAGGATGAGGATAAAGTGCATTACTTTGTTGTTTCTAGAAGCTATTTAAGTCTAAGTTGGACCTCTGCTCACCCTGGGGCAAAACTAAGACAGAGTTAACAGATTTACAGGGGTTTTTTTATTTTAATGCATGTACTATTAGCATTTTACTTTCTTCAAACTACAGCCTTCAATTACTAACGAATGTTTAGTACTTTTCTGCGTCACTGTCCTAATTTTTAGTGGGAAAGCCCCCTGCAGAAACTTAAATTCTAGGAAGTTTTGCATGTACCATGATTCACCAGCACTAAGTAACCAAAGGTGAAAGCCTCAGCAACACAACTGTGAAAATAATAGGACAAGCATCTACTACAGTCAAGAAACTGGACCATTTTGATCACTGGTTACAATAGCAACTCTTCAGAAGCTTAAAGACTAAAACGCACAGCAATCTAATTTTAGGATTAGATTTTCATGTTATTTTTGACCTGCATGCCTTAACAAGCTCCACCTCAGTTTTCTTACTGTACTAAGAGTTCAAAATAGATAACACTCCTGAAACAACTCTTATTTGAAATGAAGGCAGCAAATGAAAGACATGCTGAAATTATTAGCTGATGTTTTAAGACACAAACTCAACACAGTAGCCCTCTGCTTATAGCCTGCAGAACTAAGACGCCAGTTTTCATTACTTTGATAGTCTTGTAAAACATGGATAAAAGCACTTTAAAACCATCCATAACTTAAATGTAAGATTTTATATGTAAAAGGACAGAAAATATTCTGGCCTGTAGAATTTAACAAGGTTTCAACCACTTAAAGAGTAATTCATGCCAATAGAGAACTGCCCTTAATGCTGGTAGCAAGAGCGATAACACACAGGCAGGTGGAGCACTTGACTCAAACTACAAGACATAAATCACTTTTTTTTTTTTTTTTAAATTGAGAGGACAATTAGGAAGTATATTCTGGATGACTATAGAAGAATGATCTCCAGGTTCAATCAGTCACCCATGATCGGTGCCATAGTATGTTTGGGTAGCCCTAAAAATAAGCAAAACTTGAGGCTGGCTTGAAGCTTATATTTTCTAGGGGTTCCTGATGGAAAAATAACATGCTCGAGTTAACTACAAAGCTTTCCTGCAGCCTGTCTCAAGACAGTTATATCGTACATGCTGGAAAGGTAAACATGACTAATCACACACTATATAGCACTCAGTTGCGTGGACACAAATAGAAATAAGCAGACTGTCTCCTCCCCCCCCCAACATATCAATACACAGCATCAAACATTTACAAACTGAGATCAGCCATTTAATGTTTAGTGTTTTCACCTGTAGAACTTACAGCACTTTGCAGAAATAAGGAAATTAAAATAGGAGTTGAATTTTCAAAATACACACATATCCCCTTCACTGACCAGACATTTGAAAAGCAACTATATATCCTGGTTATGCTGTCCAGGTCATACTGACTATAAGGAAAAAAACAAAACCATAACCCAAAACACCAAACACATGCACACACCACCCATACACAACCCCCCCACTCTGTCAAATACTCTGTGTCATCTGAACTTTTAGGTACCCATTCTTCTCGTACACACACATTTTTGAAACGTCTAGTCACACACTGTAAGTCACAAGTCAGGAAATCCAACATCTAATTTTCTGCATTTAAAGAGTTACCTGCAGCAGCATCTTGTCTGGACTTTCGCTAATCAAGACATTTATCATCTTCATTAGCTCTGACTGTTGCAGTCTGAACTACCTACAGAGCATAAAGCATCCCTCCTTACCTGTAATGATCTTTCACTAGTTTCCCGGGCACTGACTACACCCACCCATAATCCCAACCACGTACAAAACAGTCAGGTGGGGAGGGAGGTGGAGATAGTACGTACATGAAGCACGCACCAGCTCAACTTCTCCTTGCAGTTACTAACACACACGTAAGACATTTAATACTGTTGTCTGTTTTAAATTATATGAAGTTCATATAAAGGAGAACTTTAAAAAAATAGTTAATATTTGGTTCAAGTAAAGTTCAGTCTAAACCAGGTATTTTTATTGCACCAAGTTTTATTGAAGCAATTAGACATCAACATTCAGGAGCACACTTTCAGAGCAACCAACAGAAATGTCCCCTTTCTTCCTCAAATTAAGTTCTCCAAAAAGCACAATGCAGATACTCAGTTAAACCTCTTCACTCCCAGACACATAAAACACTTGCATACTACAGAAGAACTTGGTAACTTCACAAGATAGAAAGATGACAAAAGTTGCTTCAAATGACCATTCATACTCACATACAGTGGTTTCATACTTTCAGTCTCCACAAACTATTGAAAACTGCATGCAATATTCTAAACTGTATGAACAGTAGATCTTCTGTTTATCAAGTCTTTGAGAAGAGAGAAAGTGAACTACTAGTCTAATTAAGAGGTGCTAAGCTTTGACCAAATGAATAGAGCATAATGTAAACTTTTCTCAAGCACCCTCTGATGTTTTGTTAAACATCTGTTTTTCCTACTTCACTTCCTGTTCTCTTTCTCTCCCTCCCCCAACAGACAGGAAATTGTCTTGACAACAAATGAATCAGCTAGAAGTGGAGCTAAGCAGCCATCAGCTGATTCTTCATTGTTTACAGTCACAGACACTTCAAAAACCACTGCCACGGTTTTCTTCTTAAGTGACCCTAGTTGTTCTAACTTCATTTCGTTAAAATAAAGATATAAACACAACAGAACAAGCCGTTTGAAGACCTAACTAATTATTCTCGAGATAGAAAAATCAACCCAAGAAACACTTTCCTCAAAGTAACTGAAATCATAACAACACATATGGTAATTGTCAAGTCACAGGATCAACAAACCTTTATTTCTAGGTTCATCTTCAAAAAAAAAAAGCGCCAGCCAAAGAGAAAAAGAAAAAGCTCTAAATAAAATCCCGAACAGCAATACAAATACATTTGCTCTTTAGAAGCCATCTGGAAAAGCAACAGTATTGTTCACACTCTATAGCAGCCTCTATATTCTTGTAATGTGCTATTACAACGCAAACTCCACACTAGTACTACTGCATTCTGTTTCTAAACTTCTCTTCCCTCAAGAAAGCCTAACTCTCAAACACAGAGATTGCAAGAAGTATTTCAAATTTGAAATTAGTATTCAACATACTTAGTTTCTACAGAAACAGATCTATTTTCAGACTGTTACAGGATTCATATTTTATCAGTTAAGTATGTTTAACAAAGTTTAAACATTCAATACACCAAATATTAGCCTCAATACTTTTGGGCTTCCTATCTCACATTCTAAAAAAGAAATAAAAAAGTTCAGATTCGTACAACGTTTTGAGATAGCATACAAGCCACTTAAAGTAAACAAAAAAGAAAACAAGAACTATGGACAACCAACTCCACAGTGAAAGATTACACCACTACAATTAGTCCAACTATACAGTTCTGAAAGAGTTCAAGTGTGCCTCTTACCACAATTGCATGCGGAGAATGCACTAAGGCCTTAAGTTCATTCAGGTCGTTTTCAGCCTGCAGAAATCGGCATAAGAAAAAAAAAGTACATAAGGAATGTGGATTTTGAATTCTCTCACAGATACTATAAATTTAAACAGTGGTTAATACAGTCCTATAAGCCCTACGTTACCTTATCCCATTCTCCTTCCATGACATGATTGCGGAATTTGGTAGCAGAAGGATGTTCTAAACGACATCCTGACTCTTGCATGAGAAGATCAACAGTCTGGCTGCAGGAGAGATACAGTGTAAAAAAACCCGACCAGTTTTACCCTCACAAATACACCACCTGCTATGATAACAGTTAACCATGTTTAAAAGTAACAATACTATGACCAGGTTCAGAGGCTTGTCCAAAAAGACTCAGTTGCCTGAGACATGTAAATGACTACCTATAGGTAAAGCAAGCTGTCAATGAGCTTGAAAGCTTCCCTGAAGTACCATAAAGTATGTGACTTACCAGCCACCACAAACAGCCACCCCTGCATAGAAGACAGACTTCATGAAGGAAGATACAGACTAGAAAGCTGTTAGCTACTGGCTACTATCCCCTGCTCGCTCCCCCCCTTCCCCAAAAACACTGAGAGCTACTACATCTGCAATAGGCCTAACCTTTTCTTCTTCATCACGTATTAAAAGACTGGCTCCTTAAAATAAAATAAACAAACTTATGAACCTGTAGCCCTCCCCCTTTTATGCTAAAAATAGCTTATTTACTGTGGTGTCGTCTATGAACAGTCACGAGTTGTCTGCTGCTGTAAACTTGCCTCGTGTCAGAGGCAATTTATTTTATGTACTAAGTTATTTCTAATTGATCCATTCCACAGTGTTTGAAGACTTCTTTTGTGGTGGCTACATGAGTATTTCGCAGGACTTCTCTAGCCTCCTTCCAAAATCATGATGTGTTGACTTTAGCTTTACTAAAAAAAGTGCGTGTTGTGATTAAATTCTTAGACCTCCCCTACTCCACTGAGAAATTATTTTCCCTATTCCGATTTTAAGAAAAGGCCAACATATGCATCTCTAGTTGACCGATAAGACTATTACCAAAAACACGCGTCCAGTACAAATCTGCTAAGGCCTTCAACACGTACAGGGACGAAGGTTTTCAGAGTGGAACCAAACAGCCTGTTTAAGTGGCAGCTGAGTTTGCGCTCGCTTCCTCCCA
>Ga0181612_110508_pt1 | contig 23128 bp, 16 predicted proteins | sample HoacroProtozoa21_FD_119630 | JGI IMG/M metagenome (GOLD analysis project Ga0181612, IMG submission 119630) | Hoatzin crop microbial communities from Cojedes, Venezuel. Combined Assembly of Gp0051906, Gp0051904, Gp0051908
ATGCCTGAGGGCCAGCCTTAGCAGTAAAGACTGAAGCAAAGAAGGCATTCAGTAACTCCGCCTTCTCTGTATCCTCTGTCACTAGGGCACCTACCTCTCTCGGTAGCAGGTCCTCATTTTCCCTAGTCTTCCATTTGCTGCTGATATAGCAATGTTTCATTAAGGGAACTGGAGGAACTGGAGATGGAGCTTTTCAGACAAAAAGATTAAGAAAGATGCCTGCGGAATGGTTGTGTGTGAAAATTTGTTTGGAAAAGTGGGGCTGCCTGAGCTGTCTGAGCATGAAAGAATGGTGGAGTGGCAAGGGAGAGGTAGACGCGAGTAGATTGGAAGGAAGAGAAGGCAGGTGGGACAGGATTTGACAAATGAGGGAGACTGACTTGCACACAGAGAAAAAATAGCTGAAGAAAGGTGTAAGGACTGGTGTAAGAGAAGTAGAGTTTGAGACTGTGGAAAAGAAGAGCAGGGGTGCAACAAGCAGGGATGGGGAAGAGAGAAGATTAGGACAGAGAAATTTTGAGGGAATGGGATAAAAGGGCTGAACTCTGAGAGGATGAAGTTTACTGGGTAACCTTTCTTTCAATATCTGGGATGTAGACAGCCCTGTATTAGATCATTCCAGGCTTTCAATTAAGACTAACTGGGAAATTCATTGAAAAGTGTGCTTTCTCATCATATGCCTCCCATACATAGGTGATCACCTGCTATTACTATAAGCCTAGCTAAAATAGCAGGGATCTGAAAAAGTTCACCTTGAGGTTCTAAGTGTGCTCATGGGTGCCATATAATGACATTTTGGAGAGGAAGTGGACTAGAGGAGTTCAGTATGCTTTTTAGAAAGCAAGCAACCACACAAATGGGGAAACTAAATTTGAAGAATTTTACTTAAACCACAAAGTCAAGCACTTGGAAGGTGAGAGGTGTCAATATTTGATTGCCTTTGGACTGTCAGTTCGTGGCTTTCAGGCATGAGTTATGGGACAGTATTCGGTTACAAAATCACAAGCTCTCTTACTAATAGGATCCTTATGTCATTTGTTACACAGTATAGATATATTGGTCTGGGAGTGGTACAAGATTATGGAATGGAAAGGCAGCTCTTTTGGCAATCAGACTTCTTATTTAGGCCACAGGCTTCTAAGCACTCATTATTCCTAACTATTGGCTCTGCATCATATGGATGAAGTACCACAGATGTAGTAATTTCCTTGTATTTTTGTAGTGTAGTTATTTTTCTTTGGCTTGTGTATCAACTTGACATTAGGCAGAGTTTTCTAGTGAATGCTTTTCAAAGTTTATTTGCAAGAATTAGAATGCATCCTTGTGAAATTTTCGTCTTTTTCTTCTTATTTAATAAGTCATTAAACCCATGATATATTTACTTAATTCTCTTGTGTAGTTAACTGTTCAGCCAAAATGTGCATTTGAAGCACATATTGCTTAACATTCTCACTAAGGATGTGAAATCAGTACTGTACAACACATATCTATCATAAATGTTCTCTCGGCTAACATTCATTCGTATTCTCAGCCTTGCCTTATTCCACTACAGATCGTGACTGGTATAATTCAGAGCTCATACTTTAGGCTCATGTTGCAATACGAGCAGAGAAAAATGTATCAGAAGACTGTCTGCACTCTCTCTCCCCCTTCATCCCCCATCTGACATCTGCTGTGGAACTGGAACAAACTAGTCTCAACAAACCTTTAGCTGTTTCTTATGTGAGATTTCCATTTTGGGAGAAAACAGATGCCTAATAAATAATCCTTGACATGAACTAACTGGTACTAAGCCTACTGAAGTTATTTGCAGCCTATTTATATTGGAATGTTTGATTAAAGTCTGCAAAAATAGTGAATTTAGTTTATATATACAGTATGTGTTTGTATATATAAGCACACATTTGCAGACATGTATGCACTGCATAGACAACCATTTATATATATATGTAGCGATGGAAGATTTTCTTTTTTAAAAACAGGAGATAGATGACATAGTTCAGCAGATATACTAAGTAATACAACCACTAAATATTTCAGCATCAGATGTTTGCAGTCTCTACCATTTAATCGCCACAAATGTCCTAGAGATGTAATTTGTGCCTTCATTTATCTCTACTGTATGTGATAGGACTTGACATCTGCTTCCAATTAGAATTTTGTTTCAGAGAACATATTCTTCCTTTTGCCATTTTGGTGTTTGTAATAGCTTTTGCACATCGTTCAAAAACTTCAAACAGGGAAATGGTAATATTTTTCATTTAGTAAATGTCAGCTATTGTTATTCTAAGCTGTTAAAGAAGCGCTTATCATAAGTATGATTTCTTTTAGAAGTACAATTTTTAAGATTTTATTTTGAGCAAACCTGAACTATTTGCCTTTAATTCAAAAGGAGTTTAAAATCAGCTGTGTTTGTAATGTACCTCTGCAAACTTAATAGCTGAGAAATTTAATATTATTTTGAAAGAAACAAAATTAAGTTTCAAAGACCAAAAATGAAGTCAATCATTTTTATTTTCTTTCAGGAGCTTGAATATGCTTGCTTTCTATATTTTTCTACTGATTCTGTTTTAATGAGTAAGCAAAATAGTGAATTTATTAGAAGCACATTCCCAGAGCATTATTCCATTTCCAGATATCTCTTGAAGTCCAAGCAATTTTGGCAGGAAAACAGTGCACGATACTAGAGATGGAGTTTTCTGCTACTTCACCTTTCCTTCTCCTCTGAGGATCATTAGCTGACCTTACCTTAAAATAGTTTTCTTTGTAGGTGACATGGCAATGCTCAAATTAAAAGAAGTTCCCTAACGATTGTTAGCCTTCTCTCAAATCCACATTTGTATTTGTCATGTGTAATGGAGGAAACCCATGCAGATGTGCCAGAAATTCAACTTTATTAGAATTTTTTTGTTGTTTTTTGTAGAAGGGAGCATAAATCAGGTTTCAGTAGCCTTTAGGCTGTAGATCTTCTGGATCACTCACTGTATGACTATGGTATGATCTTCCCTGAGCCGGTTTAACTGACTTAAGTGTTCTGTCAGTGAGTCTATTCCAAGTGGTGAGGATACCATTAAGAAGCAAAAGCTTTACATATGCTAAATGCAGAAGAACAGATACTGGGTTTTAGTATTTACTGGGCAGGAGCTTTTAATTGAACAGATTGCTCTGTTGTGGTCCTGGATTTCCTGCTCCTTTGCTTTAGCTGGCGGTGAGCAACTGCCAAGTGAGCCACAACAGAAAACGTTTTCCTTAGAAACTTTGCATTTTCAAAAACTGTGGGTGTTAGACACTAAGGCTGGTTTGTGATGTCAAAGAAGAGACTGACAGCCCTCCTGGCATGGGGGAATGGCACAAGGCCAGCACAGCTCAACGCAGCTTTCCTAGTTGCCCTGGCTGCAGGCCATGCCAGAGATAAGAGGATCCCAAGTTACTGTCAGCAAGTGGTGCGGGCTGGCTGCTCCTCGCGGGAGGGGGAGCCAAGTGCGGTAACAAGGCTGGCAGGGCAGGGCTGAGCCAGTAAGACCTCTTTCCTACAGGGCACAAGAGAGGGAGTTGGGCAGGCCCAGGACCGGCACCTGGGGTCTGCCCAGATCTCCACACAGGCCTGTGGGGATGAGGCACAGGCAGATCCATAGTGATGAAGCCAGGCTGAGGACAAGCCAGGAAGTTGATCCACAGGTCAGGAACAGGTCTGATGACGGTAACCAGGGTCAGATAGTGCCCAGTGGTCAACAGGCAGGACCACAGAGACAAGACTGGACTGATGTTAAGCTGGGAAGTAGTCCACGGATCAGGCTCTGGATCAATGATGTCCATGGCCAGGTACAGGCATGGTTGTGACAGAGCTGTAAGCAGGCACGCCTATGACCAATCCAGCTCAGACAGCTTCTGAAGGCCCTGAGCTGACCTGAAATGGGGCTCCTGGGCCCATGGGCAGGGGGGTGGATAGAAGTCCCAGGTGAGGCTGTTCAGGACTGTTAGCGCCTGTTAGTGCCCTCAGGCCCTGAGAGCTAAATTTTGATCGGATCTTGGAGAATATGGAATTGAAGAGAGAGGTAGGAGCATTTGAGTAAGACAAGTAAGCAGCAAAAAGGAAGAAAAGTTATATGTTAAGCTGGGCAACATGGGAGTGAGTCCCAGGAGAAGGGGCAGCTCTGTTAGGTGGAAAATCTTGCTGGAGATATTTTTTCATCAACAGTTTGGAGTCAGTTGGTTACACAGGAACCAGGCTGACCTTCCTTCTTTTCCCAGGTGCCATACAGCACATAGCCTTTTATTTGGAAGGCCCTGCTATCTCTTCCTCCTCTTCCATTTTGCCTTCCCCCAACCCTCCCTCCCAGGCTTCCCTGAAACTCCTGCTTCACTGCATTTTCTCCCTTCCTTCCTACTTCTGAGACCTCTGCTCCTTGAAACAAAGAGTCAGGAGAGTGGGGCTGAGGGGTATTCCAAGCTTCTTAGAGCAGCTATCATGCCAGTCAATTGCATCTGTCTGATTCCCAAGTTTGTATGTTCCAACCTCACAGCAGATGTGAGCCAAACTAGAAAGTTTGGCAGTTAAGTGGCTTCTACTCCTTGTCTTTGACACAGTCAAAATGTGTCGCACTAAGTGAATATGTCTTACCAGCTTAACCCTAATAGAGAAGAAATAGATCTGCTTTAAGTTATGCCTAGTAGTATATGTGAAGGACTTTGAGCAGGCTTCAGGGGCAGGGAATAGTTGCTTGCATTTTCTGGTCACAGTCTGTATCAGAACTTTCAGGACAGCTATGGGAGAGCATGCTGACTACTCACCAAATGAACATCATAATGCATTGACTGCAATGTGAGAAACATAATTGATGTGAGCCACCTGATGCACGTGACAGAGGAGAGAAACTTAAATTCTTGAGGTTAGCAGGCTGAAAGTATTGCCTTGCTCTATTGAGGTGTTAGGACTTGATTACTGTCGTGGGAAGGCGTCCTAGCTTGTTTAGTTGACAGTAAGAGGCTAGGTTAACATGAATTTATTCTGATTTTTAAGTGTCCCTGACTTTGCTAGGACTGCATTGCAGGCTTACTTTACTGAAATAAACCATGCAGTTGGTGGCACTGTTAATTAAATTATCTTCTGAACTTCTAGAAGCCTAATTTATATTTTACCAATTATATATTTTTTAGTATCTGTGCACTATAACAATGCAGTATAATTAGGAACAAGGACATGGAATTATGGAGGAAAATTGATGCTGGATAATATGAAAAATAATTTGAAAATTAAAAGCGTGGAATAAAATTTATTTTTCCTGCAAATGTTTTACTGTTATTTTCCACTCATTGAGATTAGTCTTTGAATATATCTGTTTTGGTTTTTGTCTTCTCTAGGCTTCTGGGCCCGTGATATAGGCAAGATGATTGGCCTGCAGCACCCCCTCGTACCTGTTCATCATCAGTATGTTGTGACATCAACTATCCCTGAAGTGAAAGCCCTAAAAACAGAATTGCCGGTGATTCGTGACTTACAAGGATCATATTATCTAAGGCAAGAAAGGGATGGTCTTTTATTTGGTCCATATGAAAGCAAGGAGAAGATGAAGCTACAGGACTCATGGGTAACAAATGGAGTCCCACCAGGTCATTAAGAACATTAAATCTTTAATCTTGATAAGCACTAGCACACATTTTAATGTGTATGAATCCCAGCCTGTCATACTGCCCTATGTGATGGAAAATTGAAAATTTTTGCAACGCGTGATTGCAGTACAGAAGCTTTTTTCCAAAGAATAGTTGTAACTCTAGTGATGAGTGAGTAGAAATAAAAATGTAACATAAAAAAAGCCCATTTGAAATAGGCACAAAATACACATCTACAACATAATCTTACCCTACTCTCTGAATTGGTGCCTGTGTGTTATGGTTAGATGCAGTCACCAAACCTGTGTTATGTAGCCTTTTGCAACTGAATAGGGATTTTTCTAAGCTACAGTTCTCTCCAGCATACTGACAGGGGCTCTGGATTTTTGGTGTTCCCCCAGAGATAGTGTGAATCGTAGAATCATAGAATCATAGGTTGGAAAAGATCTCTAAGATCGTCAAGTCCAACCATCTGCCCAACAACACCATGCCGTCTATGTGGCTGTCAAATAGGAACACAGGTGTAGCAAAGGAATGTCTCAGTCAAATGCTGTGCTTGGATAAAGTGCAAGAGAGCTGGAGATTTGTATAGAATTTTTGTACAAAAAAATACTAACTATGCCATACTGCTGCTTATTAAAACAAAACAAAAAATATGCGGTGTTGTATCTAGGTTCAAGCTTCCCATTCACTTCTAGACAGAAATTTATATTAAGTCAACGGTGTCGCTGTTTTAAAAAACATGTGTTTCCTAAGGAAGAACAATCAGCATTGTTAAGCTTTGGATTGCACTGTCACAGCTTCCTGAACTTACTGTCTCCAGTAGTGTCAAGTCCCTCTACAGAGTGATGTTTAGTAATGCTTAGAGCACAGACTAACGGGTGAAATATATCCAAGAATTCACTAAACACCATGGAAATCATAAGCTCATGCAGGCAGTATATTTCTTCCCCTCCCCAAACTGTTGAGAAAAATAAGTGGGTCTTACTAACATAGAAGGAAGTTTCTGTGTTTCTCCACTTCCTTTCTACTTCATTGTTGAATTTGCATGACCTTAGGGTTAAACAAATATGTATAAAGGACAGTGTAACTGCAGTGACAATAAACTTGATCCTGCAGGTAACTAGGGATTTTGCATGCCATTTTTCTTGTGTAGGATGGCAAAAGCTTGGACATATTCACTGATGAATTCCATGTAACTTTTATATATGTAGACTGCATAACTGTATTTAAAATGTAAGTATTTTCAGTGTAAGTAAGTATATAATAAGAATCAAATATTTGTGCAGGTTTTGGAAAAGAACTTTTTGAGTCTGATTTAGACAGAATAATGGAGTATGTTGAGGCTGCTATGGAAATGGTCCCCGTTCTGAAAAAAGCAGACATCGTAAACACAGTTGCAGGTCCTATCACCTATTCTCCAGACATTCTTCCTATGGTGGGACCACATCAGGGTGTCAGAAATTACTGGGTGGCTATTGGTTTCGGGTGAGTAAATTCTTCATGTCGACTTTTCTAAGTCATGTTACTAAGATGGCAGTCAGCTCAAGTTTTGCACATTTTTATGGGTTTGGAGATTGTTTTGCACATATTTTATGTAAAATGGAAGTAGCCTTAATTACCACTACCTACATAATAGAAGCTCATCCTTCTCTCTTACTGCTTCTTCATAACTCTCACTATTTTTTTCAGTCTGTTTCCTCCTTTTATTCTGGAGGCCAGTATCTCTGACACAGATACAAGCAGCAAGAAATGGGTAGTACTTGGTACTGTCTGTGCAGCAAGTTAAAGTCATAGCAGTGCTGGGTTTTGTAATACATTTTCCAGTTCATTTTATGTATTGCTTTGAATTACATTGTGTTCAAAAGTTGTTTGTGATGTGCAGAAACTGGTGTCCTGGAAGTTGGGCAAGAATGAATGGTACAGGGAGAACTTTTAGTATGAAGTATTAACTTTCAGGTGAAAAGTTGAAGGCGTACTAAGCAGAAGGCATTGCCAGTTCCAGGGATACAAACATAGTAATGGTTCTGGCTGTTGAAGGCTGGGCTGAAAAACTGTTGGTGGGTGTTGGAGGAAAGCAAATTAGGAGGGCAGTGTGACAACAGGAATAAGTGTTTTGCTGGTGTGATTCTTATGCCCATTATGATATTTTCTTTGAAGGTTATTTACACTTTATCTAATCTGGCCACACTGAAGTCAGTGGTAAAACTCTTAGTGACTTCTCTTTAGTTGTCTTAGTTTGACCATTTATTGAAGATAGATAGAATGAACTGAATAGAATTCCAGGCACATGTTATTGAACACACTCTGTTTATATTGGTTTTCCAGTTGCCTAATCTGCTGTTCAAAATCCAGCACAGCTTTTTCCAGTTTTCTTTCAGTCCAAATCAAACAAACCCTCAGATCATAAGATAAGGCAATATCACTAATGTGCTTTCCGAGGCCCACAAAATAAAAAGGTTTGGTAATTTTGCAATGATTCATTGTGAAAGGTGTTCACCTTTGCTGCTTGGATTTAAAGAAAAAATATTGTTATCTTTTAGTAACATTTGCAGAACTTACAGTTACAAAAGTGGTTTGCCTAGTTCTTGTTCACCAAAAAGTCTGTTTAAGTTCATTACTCTGTTGCCAGACGTTGGAGCTTGTTTTCCTTCATTGGTGTCAGTGGGAGCAGAATCAAAGTTCTGTATAGGAAGACCAGTGTTGTATGTTTAAGTTTCTTTAAACAACTTATTTCAAGAATTTGATTAATTTATAAATGTTTACACACAGGTCACAGTTATGGTGCTGTCATTGGATTGCTTTGTCTGCTTTTCAGGGACGTTTGACTCTCTGTTCTATGCTTCTGGGTCACTGCAGTGTTTCTACCGGTGTTGTAATTTTTTGTGTGCATTAGCAAACCCTTATCTCATAGTCAACTAGCAGGGACATTGTGACAGAGGACTTAATGCTGTTAGTTTAGAGGATTTTTATTATCTAAAACTAGCAGCTTGCTAGGCATTTTAATGTGAAAAGAAGTTAATAAGTATAGTTAGCAGAGCTTGTAGCACTGTTTATTATTAAGGTTGCTCAGTGCTTCCCATTTTCAGTTACTTATAGCTTTGAAAATGTTAACAAGAGTAGGCTATAATTTTATTTAGAAAAGTTAAAGTCAAAGCAGTGTAATCATTCCAAAGAACGAGGTTACTGGGAGGCATGTTGTTTTGCTGTGTTAAGGTTTTTGCGGTGAAGACTTTATTTAGAAAAGCTCTCATCTCTCCATTTTCTGATAACGAACTTAACAATTGGCAGAAGTGACCTTTGTCCCAAAGATAGCATTTCTGCCATTCTTCACAACATCTATCCATGAGGCCTGTTGCCAAGCCTTTATAAATGTTACAGCTCTTAAACACGTAGTAGAGACTCATTAAATCTTGCACTAAGATTCTTGCATTCTGCATACATGGTATTGCACAGCCAGAGACTGAGCAGGAGTTTTGATGCAGAAATGGGATAGATAAATGACTAAACCTGGGACAAAGACAAGGGAAAAGGGACCATGGTGTGCAGGGACTCAGATTTCCTAGGAAAAGGAATGGAATGAGTCGCAAATCAGGGAGAAGGAAGGACTCATAAACAAGTAAGAAACAATGGTAGGACAGGGACAATGGAGAAGATAATCTGGCCGGGATTGGAAGGAGAGAAGAAAAACAGAGAAGGGCAGTCTGTGTTCATTAAGGAAATTTTCACCAGATCCTCATATGAAGACTTGAGATTCCTAAACTGTACCGCTCTTTACAGCTACTTGTGATGTCCTATCCCTGCACAGCATGTGTTTCATTCTTGTGTAGCAGAACTGCAGTGGACATATTAATACAATCAGCTCCCCATTATGTGAGGTAATGAGGGATTTGGGCACCCTGTGAAGTTTAACATCTCTGGTAATGTAGGCCCAGCTAGGAGCACCAAAATCAACTGGTTGAGCAGAGTCAGTGCTGCAAAGCTCTGTGGAGTGTAGAGACCACTCAACACAGGCACAATGCTGTATCTGTAGTAGCAACTCCACATTGCAGGGCAGCCTCCCTGGCTGTCTTGCCCTTAGGGTTACGCTGCCATCAGCTCGACAGTCTTCAGCTGAAGCTCAAACACTTTGTTGTGTTTGGTCTGTGACCACCCACAGTCATGCAGTGGTCTCTGTGCTGTGTTACCCTCTGCTTTTGGCTGCAGTGAGTTGTGCGAGGAGACTTAAAGTGGCTAAAACTTCTGGCGCTGTTCTTGAAGGCATCATAGCTGTGGTCACAAAACTTATACCTATGAATAACTAAGAGCTGCTGAATTAAATAAAAACCAGCAACAGCTGACTCTCCTGTAGTACTTGCAGAGTGGCAGTTTACAAGCACTCATCGTTACTGCATCAGCTGTGTGACAGAAGCTTGTGCTGAGAGTCTGAAGATTTGTGCTGAACAGCCTAAAGGAGTGTGTTTGGCAGAATTACTTTGTGTACTCAGCTGTTTGATATTACTGTTTTATTTAAATTAATAAGTAAGTTACGGATAAACCCCCATCATATCAAAGTAATCTCTGGAGTCATGAAGTCAGGTGTTATACAAGTGCCAGAACTATGTTGTTTGTGTAATCTAAATTCATTCTTCTTATGCATAGCTTTAGAATTAAATGATTACATTTTTTTTTCCCATCAGATCCTTGCCTTTTTAATTGAGGACATAGAATTCAGAATGCAAAGTCGATGAGCAGCAATTCAAGTTTGTTTTAGCTTCACTATTCAGTGTGAGCATTTGTGATTCAATTGCTGCATGCTGATCTAAACTTGGTTTTGGGCAGACTTACTATTTCTTCAAGGATTTCGCTGTTGTGCTCATTGGACCATTTTATAAATAACTAAGAATTTATTTTCACATCTTCCCTAGACAGAAAGCTATTTTGACAGTTTTTTTTTTTAGACATGGCAAACTAATTCATTGAGATATTAAAAAAAAAGTTTTAAATCATTTGGTATTAATAATTATTTGTCATTAAATGTTTCAGTGTCAAACCTGAGGTGCCTGAAATTTAGCACTGCGTGGTACTGTTTGGCCACATGTAGAACTGAGTAGCAACATACACATATAGTAGCACAACGAAGTTCCTTGTCTCTAGTTGTCCAGTTCAGGCACCATGCAGGAGCACATTTCACACACAGTTTATTCCCTATGGCAGTCAAGATGTCAAGCATTTTGAAAGTTAGAATTACGTACAAAATGTTCAAGTAAGGAAACCTTAAATCTATCACTTCATAATCTTTGAGCACCTACCTTTGCTGTGTGGTGTGGTTCCTTTAATGCAGGTTTCTGATGAGATCACCTCTATAGTCTGATCCTTGACACACTCATTATGTAGAAACAGGGCAGGCTTTTGCTACAGACTGGTAGCGAAAAAATTCTACATGTTCATTTTGTTAGCTTAAGCTTTCTGGAACCAGTTCTTTTTGTAGTTGTAGTGGAGAACAGAGAAGGTAAATCAGGTGAGAAAAGGCAGCTCTCAAACTCTGACACCACTGCAAATAAGTCTTCTAGTTTTATCTCCAGTTCCTCTACATTCCCTCGTTTTCTGTGGAGCAATAGAAGAAGTATTACTGGTGTTTCAACTTCTTTAAAGCTCTCTCAGTAGTGTTGTCTCCTGACTTCTGCTGTTGCTCTTGCCACTGTAATGTAAGTGCTCAGTGTAGCTGGTAGAATGTCTCAGTCTGGTTTTCAAATCTGAGTCTGGTTTAATCAAACCTAATTGAAAAAGAAGAGGTATTCTGTGACTAGAAAGTGTATTTTATAGATATCTGAAGTTTGAGAACTTTCTTTAGTAGGAATTGTTGAAGAGTTCTCATGTCTGTGAACTTCAGACAAAGAAAGTGCTTGCTGGAATCTCAAGCACCACAATGCTGCTCCATTAGCAATGGAGTTCTGCTGCTGACAGTGAGGCAGTAGAAATATCTGTCAATAAAGCATGTAATCTTGGAAAACAAGACAAAACAGAACAAACAAAAAAACCCACACAAAACAAAACAAACAAAACCAGAGGGAAATATTTAACACACGTTAGGGTATGTATTAGTAGTATATGGTAGTACTGATTTTTAAAAACAAAACAAAAAAGACTTGGCACTGCAGGACTGTTTTTCCTGTTTTTAAGGTATGGCATTATACATGCTGGTGGCATAGGAAAGTACCTCAGTGACTGGATCCTTGAGGGGGAACCTCCATTTGACCTGATAGAATTAGATCCCAACCGCTATGGAAAGTGGACCACCGTGGAATACACAGCAGCCAAAGCAAGGGAATCTTATGGTTTTAATAACATTGGTAAGAAGGTATTTTTAAAAATACATTTGTATTCCAGCAAAGCCTGCCTCTAGATTTCTCTGTTCATATACATGTACTCTATCTTGGTTATGATCTTAGTGTGCCATGGTTTTTGGTTTGGGCTTTTTTTTCCCCCTCTAGTTGGTTACCCTAAAGAAGAAAGATTTGCTGGGAGACCAACAGAGAGAACCAGTGGGCTGTATGATTTGCTGAAGTCAAAATGTTCTATGGGCTTTCATGCAGGATGGGAGCAACCTCATTGGTTCTACAAACCTGGAGATGAGCCTGGATACAAGTAAATGAAAGATAATTTTCTTTTTTCTGATAAATCGTCATGATAGCAAGGGCCAGCTGAGTTAAATTTAATGAGAAGCATACTTTTATCATTCATTTCTGCTAAAGGTGTATATTAGGTAGATCTTCCATTCTTGTTGTTTCCATAGTTTAGAATCCATTTCATTCTGACAATGCAGACATTTCAAAACACACATTGAGGTATTCTGTAACTCTTCTGGGTTTGGGGTATCAGGGAGCAGCCTAGCTCAAGGAAGAGGTTAGAGAACAATTTGTTCATTATAGATTTGTATTTTTCTTCCTTTCTTATTATTTGATTATTTGTTTACATGATAATGGTCATTCCTCTCTGTGTAATTCTCAGGAAAGGAGAATCCAAATCTATCTTTCTTTCTTTTTTTTTCCTCTGAGCCTGCCCACCTAGTTACCTGCTTGCATCAGGGAGCGTCCAGCAAATGTTTTCCACAGGAATACTAGAGTCCCAATCTAAATGAGGCTCATAAAGGAAGAAAGAGACACACTTCGTTGTTCAGAAATAAAGCCTTTGACACCTTAAACTCAAATAAATGATTCAGCAACAAAGTATGCTGTAAATTTACACGACAGACTACTAGTTCTTCTAACATTTGAACAGTTCACAGTTTATTGTACAAAAAGGTTGATAAAATATCAACCCGTATCTTTCTCTGTTGTTAAAGGATTATAATAATTAAGCTATGTTACACCAAGGAAAATATTGGGTAAGCTACCTACAATTAAGAAAGTGTATCTCTCTTGAATGATTATTAAGCTGAAGAAACTGAAGACTACATTTTGCTGAAAAGAGCACAAGATTTCCCAATTGTGTTTTATGTGTGTAAATGCTCTGTTTCAGACCCAGTTTTCGGCGCACAAATTGGTTTGACCCTGTGGGTCGTGAGTATAAACAGGTTATGGAAAAAGTTGGTGTGATTGACCTGTCACCATTTGGCAAGTTTAAAGTAAAAGGCACAGATGCTGTTAAGCTGCTGGATCATCTATTTGCAAATGTTGTTCCAAAGGTAAATGGGACAGTGATAACTGTTTTAATGTAGGACTTAGACAAGCAAGATCTCTTTCAGAAGTGGAAAATGAAGCATAATATTATTGCTGTATCTTTCAGATGGCAAACACTCATATCCTTTGTAGATATTGCTGTGTCAGGAGATGTATTTCATTCAGTTAAGAGCGCGAACAGTGGAGTTTATACTAGAGCAGCCCCAAGTAGAAGTATCTTTTGACATGGATCATTGAATCATAGAATGGTTAAGGCTGGAAATGACCTCTGGAGATCATCTTGTCGAATCTCCTGTTCAAGCAGGTTGTCTGGAGCTCATTGCCTAGGACTATATCCAGATGGCTTTTGAGTATCTCCAAGGATGGAGACTCCACCAGCTCTGTGGGCAACCTGTTCCTATGCTCAGACACCTCTACAGTAAAAAAGTGTTTCCTTACATTCAGACAGAGCCTCCCATGTTTGAAATCTTTGTCTAATGAAGTCCAAGTGAATCTCACCTGGAATTCTTTTATAGTAGTAAGTAGTAGAATAGCTTGGCAGCTGCTTCCCTGAAGCTGTGCTGTACTGTGGCAGCTTGAGGCAGCAGAGCAAGGAAAGGTGCTCATGCATGGATGTTGTATTCTTCCTGAATGCCCAATGGAACAGTTCTGTTGTGTTTTTTTTTTTCAAATGTGATCCATGCTTGTTTTCCACCCACTCATACTGACTCAGTTTTATATCTGGCTGACTGGAGCAGGGAGGCTTGCAAATATTCAGAATATTCAGCTTTCAGCTCACGCCTGCCCTTTCTCCACAAGTGAGGCTGCTCAGAGACCCTCAGAATGTGATTCTGTTTTCAAAAATGGCGTACTGTGACACACTACCCCAGGTTTCTTATTCTTGGTTCTCAGTTTATGGTAGTGCTCCACGAGTCGCTTGATTTTCCTACTTCGTCAACCACTCTTATGCAGTGTCTTTAACTTCAGAGATATACCTCCAGCAAGCAGATGGTTTCTTTTTGAAGGCTATAGAAACAGGGTTGCTCATTTCAGCACAGAATTTCATTAAGTTTTTGCTGCAGGTGATAGTTTTAGCTGCTTCAGACACCAGAGGGAGGGAACATAGGGCAACAGTAAGTACACTGAGACTATAGGTATGAAGGTAGATAACTTCTTCTCAAAGGTCAGAGCCAACTGAATGGGAAGGCTGTACACAAGAATGGTGTCCTATGGGTGTAGGACAAAGAAGAACCTGAATTGCCAGGTAGTCGTATTTTTTACTGCTTTAATTCCGTCATAGCGAGAGAGATTATAAATTTGTCTTCTTTCCAGTTTGGGGTAGAGCTGGAGTAACTGTCATCAGTGGGCGTGAATAGCACTTGCTGAATATATTTATGTGGTGGTGGGAAAGCAACATTAAACAGGAAATTATGAGAACAAAGTGAGTGCTTTCTGTGACATTTAGTCAGTGTTGCTAAGGGGAAAAAGAAAGATAGCAAAATGGAATTAATAGTTTATGTGTCCACTTAAAAATGCAGTATTCACAACAGTTGATTATTTAAGCTGTCTGATTTTTGGTACCACTCATGCTTGTCTGCATCATAAAACAATTCAGGGAAGTTACTGGAGATGTGTGACAAGATGTGTGACAACCAGGTTGAGTGTGACTACCGTCAGATCCTGAAAATTCAGTTATATGCCTGTAATATGCCAGTAGCTATATTAATGTAATATGACCTTGGAAAAGAATGTTAATAGCTGCAATATTTATTGAAAAAGAATGTTTATGTCAATAACAAGTAGAATTTTTTATTCTGATGATCGGAGAACAAACTAAAATTGATTGTGTTTGCATTGAAAATGCATTCTTTAATCAAATGTATCTTAAGAACACCTTGTGTAATACACAATTATTAAATATTTATAAAGGTCTTGATTTATCTCATTTCAAAAATTTCAATTTTTTTCTATGAAGAAAAATGTGAACTTTCCACTGTAAAAGTTAAGCTTGGCAAATTGTGTATCTGTCTGCTCTTCTATGGTATAGAAAAACAAACATAAAGTCATTGTTCTTTCAAGTAAAGACATATTTCCATACATTTTGTAATGTTTAAGATTTCAAAGGTTTTATTTTGTATTCTTAGTAATTGCAAATTTTACTCTGTAGGTGGGTTCCACAAATATAAGCCATATGTTAACACCGAGAGGAAAAGTTTATGCTGAGCTAACAGTCTCTCAACCATATCCTGGAGAATTTATGCTTGTAACTGGCTCAGGGTCAGAACTCCATGATCTGAGGTTAGTTCATTTTTGATACAGTAAGTACACAGTGCTGGACAGTCACATTAATATAGAAACCTCTTTACTAGGTGCCAAATTCTTAATTATTACTGAACAAACCTTTTGCTAGGTTCAGGAGAATTCTACTTCGTTGTTGATTTTGGTTTCTTAGAAACTTGGTTGAGTTGAATCCTGCAGCATAAGCAGTTTTATATTGGATTATTGTTGGTGGAAAAAGATGGAGAATTTACTGATAGTTATGTAATGTACTTTAATGGAGATAGTTCTTGTTTTGTTGTTCAACCTGTTTGTGTTGGCATTGTATGATGGAACACAGCATGGTTGTTCCTTTCTAGTGTTTTCTCTTACGCAAAAAAGAAAATTGGCTTTAAACATAGATGACCCCACAGGTACTGACCTGGTCAATACAGATCGGTAGTGCAGTCTTCCTGATAGGATGATAGCATCATCTTCTTTGGGCTCTGGGGTCACAAAGCAAAATGACAGAAAGCAAGGAGATAGAAGCAGTTGCAAAATGGCTTCATCAGAATGGGTTTCATAGATGAGCATTGGGAGTGACATTTCTAGTGCTGTAAGTCGCTGTACCTACACACTAAGAAAAAGAATTTTTCTCAGTGGAGATTGCTGATAAATCAGTTATTCAAAGTGAATTAACACATAAAAGACTGAAATTTCCTACCCTGACACAAGGTGAGTCATGTACTGTTTCATAACAGTACCACAGGAATCAGTAGCACCATTGGCACATTCAGGAACCAAGTGGCAGAACCAGACCTAATGCATTTACTCCTACAGGATTTCAGCAGTCCTGTTTGGTACTCCTCAATGCCTGAGATCTTTTAACACTGCTTAACAAAGTAGTACTTTATAAGATTTTAGATATAGTCCTTTCACTTATTTTGTGAGCTTCCTGAAAGACAATGCCCAGGTGATGTTTTTGATAAGGTCAAAACTCAAAACTGAACTTTCTGCCAATACTTTAAATATTGTATTCAGGAAGGAACAAGCCTAGTCTTACATTTCTGTTGACAGAGGAATTTATTTTGAGATTTGTTACATTCATTGTGTTTATTCCTTACTCTTTTTGTATGTTGACTGTTTACTAACACGTTGTGGATCCAAAGGCAAATCTGTGCTCAGTGCTATGAAGACAACTCCTTTCTTGTATCTTGAAAATCCTGTTCCACCCACTTAAATTCTCTCCTTAGCTGGTTGTATCCCAGATGCCTGTGTTCCTATACCAGTATCTCATGAGAAAACACTGTTTAACATCAATGGTGGATTTGAATATCGTGTGTAGCATGTACTTCCATTGGTTTTGAGAAGGTGTGTGAGAAGGCACTGGGAGCTGCTGGGCAGATGAACACTAGCAAAAAACTGTTCCTTTTTAATCTTTATCCAAATCAGTTATTTTACTCAAAAAAATTAACATCACTGTCGTGTTTTACATATGCAGATGGATAGAAGAGGAAGTAACGAGAGGTAGATATGAAGTTGAAATAGAAAACATGACAGATGAGATGGGAGTACTTGGTGTAGCAGGTCCATATGCCCGACAAATCCTCCAGAAGTTGACAAGTGAGGATCTGAGTGATGGTTCATTTAAGTTTCTCCAGTCTAGACATTTGAAACTTGCTGGCATTGCTGTTACTGCCATTAGGATATCGTACACAGGTAAGCAAGAGAGAAAACAAACTCTTAAGGAAAGAGTCAATAAATAAAATATTAAGTGTAACTAAAATTATGTTGAAAAATAAATCTCATCATGTATTCATAAGCAGTAGGTTAATCACATTTTATGTATAAATGTGTGAGGAAATGCAGTACATTGATTTTCACACGTGATCTGGTCAGACTCTGTGCTGAGTTTTCCAAGACCTTTTTCTCTAGACTACCTTACAGTGTAAATACTTATTTTACAGAACAAAAGGCCAGTTCTGATAACTTCTGTGGTATTTGCTGCAAAACCATCGTCAAGAGTTGTTTTTGGATTACCATATATTAGTGTTTCTCCAGTGCCTTGAAAACATAACACTGTAATGATGAGTATTTGTTTTTCTCAGTTATTTTGTATTTTTATTTATTTTTATGTCTTTCCCTATTGCAATGGACTGAATTCAGACCATTCTGAAGCAGCTGAAGTCCTTCCTTTCTGTTGTACTAAATATGATACAATATACTCATTTTATGCTTACTTACACTCAGTTACATTTGCTGTTCATTTGCCAGGTCATCATCTGTTTATAATGCCCTGAAACTTCACCTCTCATTGTGACTTCGCTACATGACCTTTTCTGGTCACTTATTCTGATTATTCCTATCCCCCTCGCCCACCTGCCCCGATTTCAGTTAACAGTTTAAATGAGAATAATAGTACCACTGCTTAAGATCTAGGGCATGATTCATCTGGTGTCTCTTGCAGGGGATTAGACTTGATACATATGATTGCAGAATTGACCCTAGAATGTGAATTAACACTTACAGCATTGATCTGCACTTTTTACCAAGAATAGGATTGTGTTTATTAGGATTGCTTCATTGTTGAGCTGATGAAACCGTTAATCTTGTTTGTATAACAGGTGAATTGGGCTGGGAGCTGTATCATAGAAAAGAAGATTCTGTAGCTCTTTACAGTGCAATCATGGAAGCTGGCCAAAAAGAGGGAATTGACAACTTCGGAACATACGCTCTGAACGCTTTAAGGCTGGAAAAGGGTTTCCGAGCCTGGGGGGCAGAGGTCAGGAAATATATAACTTCTTTATTGTTCTTTCTGTTTATTTTCTTTATTTCATTATGGCTATATAGCTTTTAGTCAGATAGTATTTGTTCCAGTTTGTCCCTTTAGCATGAAAAGAAAATTTACCTTGAGGAGGAACAGCTGCTGTAATTCTGAAAGTTGTCTTTACTAAATATAAATAACTAGTATACTCCATTGCACTTCTGGCAAAGAGATACTTATTTTGATTCACTGATGCTTTTCCCTCTTGTGTATAACAAAATTATGAGGGTTTTGCTGAGCTCTAATGTTTTGAAATCAAGGATTTGGCTGTTAGATTCTGAAAATGTTTTGCATCTGTAGTAACTATGTCATGAGAGGCCAATTATTCTTGCTTCATAATGTATTTGGAAGTTTTTAATTTCCTGTTAGCATGTTTCTGCCAAATTTACTCACTCACAGTATAGGTCTACTGAGGGGGCCTAGAGAATTTGGGGAAAATCAGTATCATTTCTGCTTACCTGGAATTTTTCCTAATTGCTTTGGAAAAGAAAGAACTTTTGAAAAGGAAGGTGAAATGGTGTGCATTTAGGGGTCCTTTTCCTTTGCCCAGTGGTAGCTATTTTCATTCTGCTTCAAATGCTGCCTTATAAATCATTCCCCCTACACCTAATGGGAAAGTGGTAAACAAAATTGGCTTTGTGTTTTATTTTCCTCTCCAGCTAAGGCATTCTCCTGTCTAACAATTAATGTGCATACCTCAGTTATTCAGTCTTCTGCAGGTACCATTCTGCTTTGACACAAAGTCTTGTTTCTTACTGAAATGTGTGTTTACTTTGCATATTGAAACTCAGATGAATGGTTTACATATCTATACTTTGTATTGAGTGTGATAGTAGATATTCTGTTGAAATCACATATTGGAAGCATACAGTGTATTCAAATGGAAGTTCCACAGGAGTAAGTAGAAGGCTGCAGGGAATAACTAAATAAATACCGCCTCCCCCCTTCAACCCGAAAGCTGTGATAGTCCATCATGTACGGATGATGAATTTACTTTTTCATTAACAGATGAACTGTGACACTAATCCCTTGGAAGCTGGACTAGAATACTTTGTAAAGCTGAACAAGGTATGTCTTATTATTTTCAAAGTGTTCTGTTATCCGCAAGATTATTCCTTGAAGTGTTCAAAAAGTAAAATTTAATTATCTGTATAATACAGTAGGTTTAGAAAATGAACCAAGCAACATTTTTTCGCTGTGTATAAATAATTTATTAAATACCCATTTGTTTAAAATAAAGTTTAATATTTTCACATGTTTCTTGCTAACAAAATTATACGTTAGGTCAGGTAGTTGCAAATATTTAATGTTATCTACATGAAAATTAACCTTTTGTGATTTATTTTCATAGATAAATTTGAGTCATGCTTTTGTAAACATGTAGTGTCTATATACAAACTGAACAAGCCTGTTCATATTGTGAAAACATTTTACCTGCTTGTTCTTATTAAAGGAGTTGTCTGTAGGATCATTTTCACTGGCTACCACTCTGGTACAGCAATTACTGAAAAAAACAACAGATTTTTCAGAAGAGCTGCTGACTGATAACTTGGATATGAGTCAAATACAAGTAAAATTAATATCTTAGTTAAAAAAATAATAACAATTAGTTATTCATAGAATTTCTGAAGAGGTCCTGTGCTCACAACTTGTTCCTGCCTGATTTAAAGCTTAGAGAATGGGACTGGTTGAATTTAAATATGCACTAAAAATGAATTTTCATTCATGTTACTCTTTTATCAGCATCCCTGTTTGTTTGTATTCATATTTTAGCAAATCAAGCTCTGTTATAGTACAATAGATACAGAAATTGTTTGTTATTCTCTGTTCTGGTCCAAATGAAACCCACACCAAGTGTCCTAGCTCTGTCAAATAGAGGACCTTTCCATGAAATGCGGTGAAATCATTTCCTGTGCAGCTCTAATTAGCTATCTGTTGCTACCAGTTAGCCCATCAACTCAAGCAACCGTTGCCTGCACAGTGGACGTGAAGTTTCTAATGTAAAAAAACAGGTCCTATACATTTCAGGTTAAGGTGCCTTAAATGATGGGATATTTCTGACTTAATCTTTTGCCTCAGTTTCTCATCTATAAACCAGAGAAAGTGCCAACGTTTTTACTCAGGGGAGATCAAGAAGAAAAAGTATGTTTGTGAGACATTTCATCTTTCAATTATATAATATGATACTGGGACAAATTATCTTCTAATTTATATTCCCTTTATACCTGAAAGGGTAATGAATCAGAGAATAAATGATCCTTGACATTTTTTTCCATGTTATGTGGAGGCACTATGGAACTGATGGAAGGAATCCCGAACTTTAAATTACAGCTCCAAATAAAAGGCAAATATTAAACTTTGGGTAGGCAAGAATTACAGAAGCATGTTAAACCTAATAAGGTGCTTTTATCTTTATGGGACAATTTCATCAACAGTAACAGGGATGAACCCACTCTCCAGCTGTTGAATCCATCTATAGATGTTAAAGTTCTTCAACCTGTACAGGATTGAAAAAACATTCATTTTTATTGTAATCTAACATCAGTGTGTGCTCTAGCATGAAATACAGGTTCTACACTTGTTTTTGCCCAACTATGAAGCTCATCCAGTGGAAGGTAAGGTGCTCTCAAGGATGTCAATGGCAGTTCGTATATGTAGTGGAGTTACAGCTGTCTCCATTGGGTACTGTAATTTTGCCCTAATCAGATAAAGTGACACATGGAAGGGAAGTACAGAATCTTATGGAACAGGATGATGTTGTATTTACTCATCAAGGACTTTACCATCTTCAGGAGTGTATTAGCAGGATTATGGGAGAATGCAATGAAAAAGGTTACTGTTGCTAGTTTTTCTTTCCACTTCCATTTGATACATTTGTTTGTTTGGGGGTTTTTTGTTCTTTTTTTTTTTTTCATGTAAGCAAGAAAGCAGCCATAAGCAGGGAAAGCTGTTGATTTTCAAGATGCCGACGCAGAACATGCAAAGGCATTAAAGCAAATGGAGCACTTGATTCTTTGTTGCTCTGCGCAGTTCTCTGCATGGTTGAAATGCAGGGTTGGAATAGCTCTCTGAGGCAGATACTCACCTTGTAGATGAATGGGCATGGAATGACTCTCCAGCATAGGTGCAGGATGTCAGCCTAAAACACTTGCCAGTTTTGCTGAACTAATGTGAAAAAGGAGACAGTCTATGTTTATTTATTGACTCAAATGAGGGCAGTTGTCACTGTATGTTGACACTGCAGAGGTACCTGAGCTAATTCAGATAATGGATGGGATCTAAACACTGTAGCATGAAGTGCAATGTGAGATTATTTACTCTGCTGGACAGCTTGGGGCTGTAAGTCCCAATTCCATGTCTCTGGTTTTAGTGTCTTTCTGGCATGGCATAGACCTTAGTATTCCTGAGAGGCCACCGTGATTGAAGACAAGCAAAATGCTGTGTTATCATCTGCTCCTGTTGTTAAGGAAACTTTTTGCAAAAAAAGAGCAAACATGATACAAACTACAAGCAACAGATACAAAAATCTGTTTGACATCTTAGTCTGTAGGGTTACTGACAGGGATTGTTCCTTTAAGCATGCGCCCCCAGCTGGGGAAAGTGCTGATTTCTGTGTAAATTAGAGTGCTGCTTACCCTGGAACAAGAAGCTGAAATAGCTCACTAAATGGACAAAAAGAATTCAGCATAAGTGAATTTGGAGTGATGTGTCACGGAAAATGTAAACAGTTTCTAAACAGATTAAAGTGAATGAACAACCAAATGCCAGTGAAGGTAATACAACCAAGAAGTATTTTAATTTCCATGATAGGGCATTCAAATATCTGGGAAATAAATACGTAAATTCCCAATAAAATCCTCATGTTTCTCTGTGTTTATAGAATTTAGTGTATGCATCATCTTCAGGTACATATGGACTAGTAATTTTGTTGTGAGGAGTAACAGGAGAAACTGTTAAAAGCTGAAGTTGACTTTTTTTTTTTCCCCTCAGTCTATTAAACTGTAGCATGGCAATAAGTAAACTTGTTACCTCAAGATTTCTGTGGAAACTTTCATTTTATCATTAAGGCTGAAGAGATGGTATTGTTCTAGGTGGTTTCCTCTAAACAGTGCTTGATAATCCTTTTTTCTCTAATGTTGGTGTTAGTTGCTTCCTTGCACAGATGAGCAGGATGGGCTGTGATTAAACCAACATGGAGGGACAGTACCAATTAATTTCTAAATTAGAGTATACATTATCTTCATAAATTCATGACAAAATCTGTCTGGTTTAGGGATATGATTTTCTTTAATATCTGTTGTCTTTCTTGTGTTTGTTCCATTGGTCTTACATTTAGTAAGTTAGATAAGTAGTTAGATAGCCTCATTCACTAATATATTCATCTCATGAATAAGCACCCTGCTCTTAAATATTCAATAGAGTCCTCATAGTGTTTGTGGCAGGAAATTCACATAGTATCTTTCAAGAAGAAGAAGCTGCAATTCTTTTTTCTCAACATCTTAGAATATATTTTTAGTTCTGCTGCACATTGGAACTGTCTCAGGTTCAAGTGGTTAAAGATATAGTATATCACCTCTGAATACTTTCTATTTTTCAGAACCCTGGTTTACATTTCATGGCTTTTTCAAATATTACTGTAGAAAAAGATAAGCAAATCACCAGATATTTGTTTACTCCAGACCATTGTTCTGTGGCAGAATCAACTACATCTGTGTTTACCTTGCCATATGAATAAAAATTTCATGTGTGATATTACAAAGACACAGAATCACAGAATCACAGAATAGTAGGGGTTGGA
>Ga0181612_121785_pt1 | contig 23127 bp, 10 predicted proteins | sample HoacroProtozoa21_FD_119630 | JGI IMG/M metagenome (GOLD analysis project Ga0181612, IMG submission 119630) | Hoatzin crop microbial communities from Cojedes, Venezuel. Combined Assembly of Gp0051906, Gp0051904, Gp0051908
CAAGGTGGGCAAATCAACCAAAAAATTACCAAAAAAAAAAATTTAAGGCTTAAAAAAAAGCATATTTTTTTTTTTTTTTTTTTTTTTTGGTAATATCGCTGAAGGAAAAGCACTCAGACGGGTATAAGTGACAAGATTTCTAACCTCTCCGTATTCTTACTTCTATCAAAAAGAACAAGATATCCTACCTCACCTATGAATTTCCTGACCACTAGGTTTAAAAAACATAAGAAAGTGGGTCATTGTCAAGCTATTTTAGTTTTCTGAGTACTGTTCTCAACAACATGAACTCTTTCTATCCTGAACTGGAGCAAGTGCTGGAATTTGTGACTTCTGCATGAATACCCCATCCGTTAAGCCGAAGAGCTATACTCCTCTTGTACACTGACATTTTTGGTGCAACTTGAAATGACTAGAGACTGTGCAGTAATACTGTAAAAGAGATCCAGCAACAGGAGGAAAAAAGAAATCCTCATATACTGAACTTCCAATACTGAAGACTTCAGAAATCCCCCCAAAACAGATTTTAAGACCTTATCATCTGAAGTCCCAGCGCCTTTGTGTTCAGAAAACTCAAGTATTGTAACTAAGCAGTTTCCAGATAAAAATAATATTAAGAAACAACTCATGAAACCTTCAAAATGATTGCATCTGGAGAGGTCCCTCCCCACGTTAAATACTCAGAACGATCGACACCTTAGAAGCGATAAGGAGATAAAAAGCTGATTAAATACTGACTGAAGCTTGAGCCTTGCCAGGACAGCGGCACAGACAAGTGCTCTCTTAGGCTTATTCATGCCTGCCTGTCAGTGGCATAAAGCCAGATGCCATCAGTGGCACCGTTTTGTCAGATACTTAGCACAGACTAGGCTTTACTCTTTATAAATTAAGTATTTCTTAAAATACAGTATGTAACTCTGCGCTCCACTTATCTTTGCTTTAGAAGAGATTGACACAGTGAATTATGAAGTCAAACCCTAGGCTAGAAGATGCCTATAAAGATTAAGTCATTTCATTCTTTTCCAAACAATTAGCAGCACTAGACTGCTAAGCGGAGATCAATCGTAATTGGGGAACTGAGAGAGGGCAATAAACAAATTACTAGTGTTTTCTCTGAAGCCTGTTGGTTTACAGACTCACTGTTATTTAATCCAGAAGCTCAGCAGATTGTAAATTATCCATTAAACTTGTCACTGGCCCCTTGAAAAGGATTTACTTTATGGTGAAGGTACAAGAAAGGAAATCTGCCTGGTGGTTTCAGGTGAAACGGAATAATCACAGCTGATTCATCATCATCGTCACATTTGTACTGCCTACTTCTAGACAGCGGTCAAAAGGTTTAAGGGTTTTGCTCCACAAACATCAACGTTTGGACTCTACCAGCTTAGCTGGGAGGCACCTGGTGTCTTTCTGTACCTATTGTGTTATTCATTGCAAAAGAGAATGAAAAGTGACCAGTAGACTTACCCATTCAACAGAAAAGTGAGATAAGCAGCTAATCACAGCACTAAACCAGTGATTTCCACATCCAAATGTGAAACCTGAAGGGTTTCCTTCCTGGAGATGGTGCTGTACCTTGGAAGCAGTCAGGGCTGCCCACCTGCGTGGCCACAGTCAATATATGGGGCACATTAGATGATATTAACAGGTTGGAAAGAGTAAAATCCAGCCTGCAGAGTTCACTGCAGCCTATGGAAGGATTTACAAGTTTTTTTGTTTGGTTCTCCCCCCCCTTCCCCGCCCCTCCTCCCCCAGCTTGGATAGGAAGGAGCAGGAATACTCTTTTTGCAGCAGGACAACTGCTCTTGTGCTAGTATATTAGGATATCTGCATACTGCAATGAGGTCTGAAGTATAGACATGCACAAAGATAGTTATTTAAATGAAAGAGACCTTATTCTTTGCCTATCCACTATGCCAGTGCAATAGCTACAAAGCAGAGGAATTAATGTTTTTCTTCTCTGCTAAATCCCCTCACTCAAAGGATGAAAGATGTTAAAGAGACTCTTTGTTTTGTTTTCAGCTCTTTTTATTTCACTTGTATATGTTGGCAGCTGATAGAGCCCCAAATCTTGTCAATCCCAGTGTGCTAGGCACAGAAGTATAAAGAACATTACAATTCCTACTCAGAAGAGCTTAAGTACAAAAATCTAAAGGACAAGACATGGACAAGACAGCAATATCGCTAGTCACAAAGCTTTTGCACTCCATCCCAGAAAATAATGAGAAACAGTATAAACCTCATGATATTTAAAACATTGTATGTATGTTACAGTTTTTGAGGGCAAGCTTCCAGAACTTTTTCCTGCAATCGTAATGACAAAAAAAACCCCCTACCAAAATACAACTTTGTTTTAATTAAGACTAGAAATCTTGTATTGATCATGGGACTTGTGTCAGTGTGTAATCTTAAAGAAAGCACTAAATATAAAATAGAATTTAAATTATTAAAAAACCCCAAACTTAGAAATGTTTAGTCTCCATGCAGTGATTCATCTGTCTCCACAAACACTGCCACGATGCCCAGAAAAGAGTAAAGTATGAGGAAAAAGAGATGTAATACATCAGAGGATATAAAGGAAGAGAATGCAAATGCAATTACATTGTTGGTTTACTTCCCTTCTGGAAGCTGCCAAAATATCCTCATTGCCAGAATTTATGGTCATCCACAGTGACGTAACTACAAAAAGGGCAGAGATATCAGAGAACTAGAATGTGTAGCCAACAGTTACTTTTCTGGTTTGTCTAAAATGGGTACAACCTGTCTGGTGCTCAGAAGTCCTGTGGCTGTCTGGATCATCATTAACCTGCCCTGAAAATTCCATTTTTCAGTAACAGAGTATAGCCTATGAAAACCCTGAAGCCGGTGATGGCAAGATATCATCCATCACTACAACCAAAAAGGGGATAAAAATGTTCAATCCATGGAGGAAAAAATAGGTCTTTTGTGTATTTTAATTGTACCTGTCTTCTCTAGCTTAACTCCTGGGTTGTTAGGACAACATACAGCAAAAGGGAAGCAGGAGTAAGAACAAAAAAAGGGTTCTCAAATGTTGGTTTTGTCCAGTTTGCTCACTCTGTGCTTAATGACAGCTAAAGAGTCACTAAAAGTAAGGTAGCCAGACTACAAAGATTTATTGATAGTGAAAAAGTTATTGCTGCCTCTACCCCACTTCCTCCTCCCTCCATCACCCCGTTACCCCCCCAAAATAATGATTAAATCTGACTATTTAGAACAATAACAAAAACCTCATGGCAGTGCAATCTTTGTTCAGTACAGTATGAGAAGCTTGCAGAGAAAGGAAAGAATCCTGAGGCAATATTTTCACATACATTAAAAATATATGTGTGGGGTGTGATATCACATTAGCAGCCATCATATGCCTCCTCTGGAGATGTTAATTTCTAATCTCATCAGGGGAACATGTGTGTGTGTACCGTGTGTATGTTCATCGGTAAAGTTTCACAAATTTTCTGTCTCTGGATGAGAGGTTATACGCAGCTAAAAACTTACATTGTTTTTACCATTAAACTTAACTAAAAATAATTTGTGCTTGTTCCCACGTTTAGTATATTTGCTGTAATACAATGTAGGAGCAATAGAACAATGAGAAGGAGCATTACTTTTATTGAAAATAAGGAAATACTAGGCTTAATCTCGACCTCTGCTCCAATGAATCTCACACTGAAAATAACAAAATGGGATTCTTGCAAGTAATGAATCTAGAACTGTGTCTGTTTACAGTCTTGGTGTACACCTTCCGATTGAGAATAGATTTTTTATTCATAAATGCCAGAGTTTCACTCCTATGTTTGGCAACAGGCAATTCCTCTTAAAATTAATGCAAGCTAAAAAGCACACTTTTACCTTCTCAAGCTGATTATTGCAGAATTTTTCCACAATGAACATTTTAATAGGTTTCTACTATGAGCTTTACATTTACAGTTATATATTTCTAAATTATGCAGACAAATATATGCAATTTCTCATGAGGTCTGTAGATTTCATTGGGTAAGCAAATTAAAACTAATGGAAATTTAAAATGAATTAGATGACGTTCAAATCAAAAATCTTTCATGTCATAGAGGATTTATAACCCTTTTACGTGAATGTCTTACAATGAAGTGACTTGATCTAGGTTTCCTTAGAGGTTTATTTTAACTGTTTTCCATGAAAACTGCCATTTTGGTTTTATTCCTAATTTTGCAGTAAATTGCCATGGTTCTTGACATTAAATTTTCCACTATATGCACTTATAGCAGTCTGCACTGCTGTTCTGCTGGAATACGAGTCACTTAAAAACAATGAAAATGTTGGAGCTTTAGCTTTCATAGCAGAAATAGCTGGGTGAAGGTATCTAAGCACTATGTGATGAAAAGGGCTTTTTGATGATCTCACAAAATGTTAAGTGTCAGGGCAGAGATGGTTTGGTTTGTATGTTCAGGCTGTGAATCCTGAGGTGAGCGGATAGATGTGACAAAGAGTAAAAGCTCCTGACGATTTCATAAAATCCTGATGGACTACTGAATGTGTTTATATACCCATACAAATGCTCCTGCAAGGTTTATAAAACGGCAGGAGCTCCTATGGAGGCTATAAAACCTCCCAGACTCTGGAGGGTTTGTCAAATCCACATGAGAACTTGTGGAACTTGTAAACTGTCAGTGATGTCCTGCAGAGTTTATAAACTCTGACCGGACCTTAAACAAAGTCTGGGATTCCTGCCGCAGTTACAAAGCCCACCAGGACTTTTGAATTGTTCATAGTATTAGTACATCACTGAGAGAAATACAATTAGCCTTTCCAAAATCATAATGTGCTCTCTAACATCACGTGGATACTTGTGGAAGCTGCTGAAGACGAGAAGAATCATGAAATGAAAGAGCTGCCATCTACGTATCAGTTTGCTGAAGTTGGAAAAAAACTTCTTAAGAGATTAATGGTGTTGTTCTCTTTATTACAACGCACGAGACAAACTTAACCATACCCATTGGGCAAACAAACCTTGTAAAAATTTAAACCAATGGATCTACAGGAAATAAAACATTTTCCCCTCAAGAAGCAGAAGCGCAGACGAGGTGTTCCCCAGCGTGACTCGGTTGAAAATTAATCTAGCCATGGCTGGTCAGTGATGTAAACAATCTAAGAAAACGCTCTCGCATCTTTTGCTATATGAGGTTCTTCCAGAAATTACTGAATAAATCTTTTGCATCTTCAACTGTATGAAGTCCTTCAGAAACTACTCTACTTGTCACCATTTCTTTGAATCCAAGAAAACTCACGGCTTTCCTCAGACTTTGTCCCTGCTGCTAGAAAAATTTAGTGTTTCAATCATCAGACAAAATGCGTAAGGACAGGGAGAGCATGAGTGATCACAAAGTGCTGGTACGTAGCAGACTGAGCTAAGGGGAAGGAGTCCTCAGACAGCATGTCCCTTCTCCCAGGACTGCTTCTGCTTCTGATGTAACTGATTGTGTCACCTTTGCAAGATCTCTGGTAACAGTTTCCATTTTCCTCCAACTCCAGAAACAAACCAGTCAACTATTAATTGCAGTGTGATGTCCGGCACTGAGGGTATCAGCACATCATAAATAGGAACCTACATTTAGGTTACTGAGCTTTTAAATGCTATTTTTATTTCACTGATAGGAAGCTGAAACGCGAGGGTGTACAGGAATTTTTTTGTCACAAATGGAAATTCAGTTTAAATAAACAGTTCACAGTTTCTTCAGATGTTAGGTCATGCATGGTTGACTCTACTTAAAAATACATCTTCTTAAGGGTACTTTTTTTTGCTTTCATCCTTTTGTGTCTCTCAGCTGCTGCACCTTAGAACATCATTTCAGGGGAAGGAGGGTTGTTGAATACTGTGTGTGGAGAGCAGAGCAATTCTTTGTAAACATCTGCCATTGCTTCTTATGTGGATGAATACATAATGCTTCCAAGTACACAAATCACATTTTAGATTTAGATCTCATTTACATAATACATAAGAATGCTGAAAATGTCCCGGAGGGCAAGTAAACACTGAGCATAAAATGGAAAGAAATTTTGAAAACCGTTTCCTTCTTGGTTTCTTTAACATGTTTTAAAACCAAGGAGACGGTTATTGCACAAAACAATGTTGTCCTCAGCCTATCTTTGTTTAAAGGTTGCTTTGGATGAAGTCGCTTCCAGCCTCACCATTGCTCGTCTTGCTGCAGGAACATCCCTCACAGGTGAATTTCAGAAACTCGCTTCTTGGTGACGCACACTTGGTTATCTGCATAAAAACTGTCACGTACCTGCAAACACAACAAAATAATTTGTCTGAAGTTTCTGAGTCCTGTACTAAACAAGAGGACTTCAGTTCCTGCTCTATCAAGCTGAGAACATCATTCGACTTTTGTTGGAAAAGGCCGCTTTGCATTTTTGATGATTTTCTCTGATTGTGACTGTATTAACATTCGCGTTACAAACACAATTTCCGGCACTTGAGACCATGACAGAGCTATCTCGTGGTTGCAATACGCTGACAGTCGCTTTGTCAACCAGAGAATGATGGAAACCAGAGGAAAGAAAGCATTAAGATTAAATTCTCAAGCAAGTAGTGACAAACTCCTTGTCCTTGAAGCTTATATAAATAACTTTCCTGTGTTTTTTTAACCTGTTCCCCCCTCTCCCCAGCCGCCCCAGCAGCGAAGCATGTCACTCTGATGGTTCACATCCATCTCCTTTTATTGATGTCCACTTTGGTATCTGCACAGGTCATCAATTTTGCTGCCTCCCCGGCAGCCGCTGGGAACGGCGGGGCAGCCTTGCAGGACTTGGCGTGCGGGGGGAGGCTCGGCTCGCCGCCGGACTCGCGGTTCCAGTCGGATGCCGGTACCGGGGTCTCATAAATCTTGTAGGTGACCCAGGTGAACTCTGAGGCTCAGAGCTCACTGAAAACTGATCAGGCCTCTGTTTAGTTTAACAGGCCCTTTTCAGTGACAAGTGAAGGGTTCAACAAATGCACAAAACAGATATATATTAGTTGAAAAACTAATGGCTTTTAAAAGAATGTTTGACAATTGTTTAGGGCTGTCTGTAGATCCATTATACTGATAAACGACCAACTTGGTCTACACCAAACTGGAGATGGCCAGTGAGAAAGCAACCTCTGTTTTTATTTTTTTTTCCTACCCCGCTGCTTCCCCGCACACTCGTCATCTCTTTGGTGGCTTCATAAGAGCCACATGTGCTGTGGTGGTCAGGAAGACTTAAAGAAGGCAGCAAAGGGTACCTGTGCAGCTTATATTTAACCTTGCAATCAAACTGGAATTAAGCAAGACTGCAGATGCCCCTGGTGACCTGCTATTGACCGCCTGAACTTCTAAGTTAGGGTCAGCTGGGGCCCAGAATAGGAGGTCAAAAGCTGGTCAGTGCTCTTCAGTTCCAGCATGCTGAATAGAGAGATTTTATTGCTGTGATTTATGCAATTTGCACAGACAGGTTAAGGAGACCTTAAAACATGCCACAGTGCTCACTTACACTGGGTACACCATCCACTTGGAAAATAAATTCCGATTGTCCATATGAAATCTCTTGTGGCTACGCCTTGAAGTATTTTACCCCCTGTACTCCAAAGATTCATTCCCACACTCAACCCCTGAAGGTGACAAGGTTAGTGTTTCCAGATTTATTTAAACAATACGAACGCACCAACAGAAGCACTTTACAAAGCTGATTAATTGCAAAGGCAGAATAACAATTAGTAATGAATTATTTTTTTTGGCGGGGAGCAGCGAAACTTGTAGAAAAGTTAAGCTCTTCAATCAGTTGCAGTAGCAATTTGAACACGACAGACTAGTTTTTAACCAAACTATAGATATCATAATTTGGTGTTTTCTTCTCAGTTTTTACACACCTTCTTTTATGTATCAGAAACTTTTAAGTTGATGAGAATCTGTCAGATCAATACTAAAGAACTAAAAAATATTAAAAGCTTTTATCACTTTGTAATCAAAAGCCGTTTTTTTTTCCTGGTGAAGCTTAATATGGATTAAATTAATCTTAGATTCCTTACCCAGAACCATTTCAATGTCTGTCCTATCTGCTCCTCAAGCTCTAGGTTTTTCTTGAGCAGAAACTGCCAGTGGTGATGTGGATTTTATGACAGACTCATCTCTGACCACCAGACTTGTTTTCACTTGTGATCAAAGCAAGAAATTGAGCCCTGGTCATGGAAGGTGAAAGGGTAGGGCATTTTAAAAACCTTTTAGTACTACCTCTTCTCCGTTGTGGCAGTTTGTAATTCTTTGGTGTGTGTTACCCTAATTTAATACGTCTAATTTAACAACATATTAGTCCATAACAGGGTATAACTGTATTTGACATAATGAAGGGGGGAGAGGGGGGAGGGGAAAGTAAAATTAGCCAATCTTTACTGAAAAAATGGCTTTAGTAAATGTGTAACTACTCCTTTTCATACGTATTTTAAGAAGGCAGTTCTAATAAGCATATGCTATGCACTAAATTATATTTACATGAAGATCAAGAATGGCTGAGCAAGAACTGTCTGAATCTGTCAGATAAGTGCACTGTTATTAATAAATACATTTATAACCAGCTATAGAATAGAGCAGCCCTGGTGGTTAAATAATAATTTGTTTTTAAAAGAACTGATACACATTATTTAAAGTGATAGACTAGTCTGTCATAAGCATTATGCATATTTTTAAAGCTGCCAAAAAGTGTATTTATCTGAAAGCTTGGAACAGATCCAAAAGATGCTTCTCAAGTCAGTAACACATCACAACTTCCTTGCAGAAGTATTTGTCTCTTGTAATGAAATATAGGAAAAGCTATCCGCTCCTTACTTTCTTCTTTTAACTCAGAGATTAAGGTACACAGTGCCGACCACTGATTTACACATAAAAGGGTCTGCAAACAAGTAACAGGAGTAGAATATGATCTCTCATCAATCTGCAGAGCTAACGCTGACAGCTGTGGTCTTGTTTTAGCCTGCTGTGTGTGCTTACTTAAAAGCAAGGCAGACAGCCTTCCTAAAACACAGAAGAGTGTTATTTTTACCAAAAGTTTCTACAGATCACCCTAAACTTGTCTCAGGCTGCAGAACAAAATTTGGCCACTTGTTTCATTGTTGATCAATTGGCATTTTTAAGGGCATTGTCGTGAGTCAGCTGGTGGTTTCCTGCTTTGCTCTCTGCTGTTCAACAGCCAATGATCATTGACTGGGCACCTGAATAGTTACAAAACTACCAAAAAATAGATACTGTGAACAAGCAGGTAGAAAGTGAGAGACCCAACATCCCATGTCTTTGAATGTTTTGTACAGCAGAAGTTTGACATAGTATAAAGTACAGAGAGTAGTACTTCGCACTATTTCTTTCTGAAAAGGACTCTTCCTGGTAGAGTGTCTGTTCACCCAAATTCTCACTGGTTTTTTTCAAGCAATCCTCAGCCTTCTGAGGTGGTCAGGTGGTGGAAGACCCTGTTTATATCTCACGGTCCAAAGCTATAGCTGTTGGTTTATCATTGTGGCTTTCAGGTGGGAAGTCTATCCCACATTTCTAAAGAATCTGTGAAAGAAAACTAAGAAAAGATGATCTACTTTCCAAGTAGGTCTAATTCATTTAGGCATTTCTGCAAACCAAGAAAGGTTGAAAAGCACCAGTATAAGAGCAAAAGATTTTTGGAGGTTCAGTTCAGGGAAAGCTTCAAAGCTAATTTAAATCCTATCCAAGTTTTGTCTAAAACTTGAGATAGATTTCTCACAGGAACTTGCTTTTTCAATGTATTTCTGAAGTTTGACTCCAGATAGAATTGCAAATACTGCAATAATGCTGGATAATTCTTTGCGCATTGATAGTTATGCAAAGCAGAGCAATCCCAAAAGGAAAAACAAAACCTTCCCCGAACACTCCAAAATATTTTGTTGTGATGGGTACAACGCACAAACTTCTTTCAACTTTTTTATTTTCTAAGCATAAAAAATATTCTAGATCATCACTGAGAAGGTTGAGAAAAGTGAAACTTACAGGCAAGTTTCTTTTGGAAAATATACAACATATAAAAAGCAGCATTTTAAGATGAGTTCTGTATCCAAAACTGACATGATACTGATGAAGAAAGAAGTACTGTGGATGCCAGTTGGTCAGTTTTGGATCAATATACTTTTTAAATGGCAAAAAAAATGTGTGATTTGGAAAGTGATAATCCTAAATATAATCACAGCTTCAGTACAGGGAGACTGTTTCTAAACAATTGGACAATACATACAGAGTTACAGGTTAGATATACATTATTTTCTGTGCTTGTATTGCAGCAGCCTTTCCAGGGACAGTTCATGAATTTTGATGCTCCTTATCATCACCAGTGCAAAAGCTGTTTGGCTCTTACCATTTGTAGCACAGATCATTAAAACCTCGGAAGTTCTGCCTTTATGCCTAACATATCGAGGTGAGTTTTGGTGGATGTGAGGTCTGAGCTGGTGAAAAGTGAGTGAAAAGTTGGAGGGATATGTTATGATACTTATAGATTCATATGTAAAATAAAATAAAAACGGCTATCAACTTCTAGGATTTGGTCCAAACGGCAAATTTCAGCTCAAGAACAGATTAAGACTAAGCCTGCCTATGGATGAAGTAGGTCCAAAGTGAAGGTTAATCTGGTTATCAATAATATAGCATTAGTACTGTGTCATAGAAACACAGAACATCTTTCATCTTTGTGCGAAGGAAGGGCAAGATCAAAAGGGTTTTGGTGCTTAACATTCACCCAAGTGCAACATTTAGACTCGAGTACCTGGTGCCTAAACCTAAAAATCAAAAATGTACATGACGATCCCTTTTTGAATTTATCTGCATACTTTACAAAGAAATCCCAAACTTGACTTACTGACATGTTTTCTCACCTTTGACAACAGACCAGAAAGACTGACTGTCGAATATTTTCCTTAGATTTTCTCTTACTTTCTTTGAAAATCTAATTCTCAGCCTGCAAATTCCTAAGCAATTTGGACTTCTGGGTGTTCAGCACTCTCTACACATTGAGAAAAAAAGCTTAGCATTTTCAGTCAATTTTATGATCAAATTACTCTGCCTGGCATTCAAATAGAGTCAGCTTTCCCCGTCCTTTACCAAGAAACTTGGAAACTGACTTCTTCTTCATTATCTTACACAATGAAGACCTCTTATTATATTTTATTCCCTATATTAGTGTTTTAAATGTTTCTTTACCGTGCCAGGATTAGAGAGTTACTCAGACTGATGAGGACACAGGAATCCTAAAACTCTGGCAATGTGAAACATGCTCTCGAGTGGCTTCTATAGGAGGATGCTCTAAATAACTAGATTTGTAGCTAGGCTTTACATTTTAATGTGAAAGCAGGTGGCTTCTTAGTTTTATCTTCTGGGAGTACACTGTGGAACAGACAAACATTGACTTTTGGCTTTGTGGCTTGCAAATAAAGTAATCTCACGGACTTCATAGAGGGTGGTTTTACCTTCCCATAATTAAAGAAATCTATAACCTGAAACTTAGATATATAGCTTATTTTCATGAAGATAATTGTAACTTACATTCCAAAGAGCCTCATGAGAAGTCAGGTTAGAAACTAAAATACTATCTGCTTTTAAGCGGAGCATGAAACCCCATCTAAGGTCAAAACTGGGGTCATAAAGAGGATAATATGGGTTTAGCATGCAGTGCAGCTGCTGTATGCTGTATTTAGCCTACGAATAAAAAAGGAGCTTTTGTTTCCACTACCGTCACTCCCTGCATCTTTCTAAAAAATTTCCTCCCTCTGTTAACAGTTGACTTTAACGTGTCTATATGTGGCAGCCAGCTACTTACTTTAAAATGTCTGATTTCAGTAAAAAAGCAGTCACTATACAAGCTTAATAGACTGAATCTCTCTTCAAAAAAATGTGTTTATGAAGGCACACATTCTTACAGTGGCAAAACCATTTTTTTGGTGGCAGAAATCCGTGACTTCCATCATGTGGTGGGATGGCATTCAATTCTGCTATAGAGGAGGAATCAACAACACACCAAGTTCTGACTTGCTTATATTACGACAGAGGATCTAAGGAAACAAGCATGGTTTGTAAGGAGATAAATGAAGTAGAAATCAAATACATAACCCCTCCTCAGTGCTATATGCCTCTCTGACTCCACAGTGACCAACTGAAAAAGGTAGTCAAAGCTTTTTGCAACGAATGCCAGGAAAAAGTTGGAAATGGCACATTCCAGAGATGAATGGAGAGGACTGCACAGATTTAATCCACGAAACCGAATCATGGAAAAAATCTAATTCCATTATTCAGAGGCTGCTGAGTGTATTTTACCTTAGGGAAATGTACTTCTACTCATTTTCAGTAACTCTCTAGTCCATTTCAGCCCCTATGCTTGAAAATTAACAGCACGTTAACAGGACTATTGCCTGTACTTGTGGAACTATCTGTTTAGGATTAGGCCATTAAATATTGATGGAGATAATTGTTCCTGCACTTGAACAGCAGAAGGATAGAACTGAAAGTAGTTTAACTGGCATTTGCATTTATGCTTGGTAAACAGAGCTGGGTTTGAAAGCTCTGAACATCGAGTATTGCCTTCTGCACAGTTCACATTCCAAAGCACCACTGATCACAAAGATCAGTTTGTTAAAATGTTGTAGCAAAGGTTAAATCAAACAATTTCAGCATTAATTTATCACATCTAAATAAATAAATGCAAAGGCAATGCATAACAAAATACTTTTAATTGTCTTTTTGTAATTTTATTTTCTTTTTTGAAGGCTCATCAGTCTCAGTTTCTCATGATTCCATTTTAAGTGTCACCTTTTCTCTGCGTGTACTTTTCAAATTGTTTAGCTTGACCAGCAAGATTTGTAAAGCCAGCTATGCACTGGAGGAGAGCTGGCTTTTAATTTCTTGTACTTTTTCCATTAATTTCAGTTTTTAACCTTTGTTCCTGAGTCAGAAAGTTTGTGAATTACTCTGTGTCATATACATCCCCTCGGAGGAAATGGTTTACTCACACCCAGTTTTCTACTTCATTAGGTAAGACAATTTATCGCGCAATGGGTTGATCAGATAAGGAGGTCCTTATCGTATGATCATAGAGTCTCCTGCACCATTTTATTCAAAGTTACTCTAAATAAACTCAGTATGAGCTCTTGGTAAACATTATGTGGCCAAGATGCATCAGGGTGAAAGGACCCACAGCTCAGCTCAAGAAGACTGTTTAAGTGAAGGGTACAGCATGTCTTGGGGGAAGGCTGTCCTCGTGGGGCAATGTCCAAGGTGCATTAAAGAAATGAAGGGAATGGACCTTTGCAAGCGGTTGTGTGCCTGATGTTCTCTGTGACCCATGTAGGTGAGTGATGCATAAAAAAAGTTCACTTCAATAACGTGAATTACCTCTGGTTTGATCAATGACTGCTAAAAGCTGTATGCTTCCCTCTATGGGAACTACACTTACCTGAACGTGAAAGAAGTGTCTGGGAGCCATACTAAATTAAAAAAACGCACTGCGGCTGTTAGCGAAAGGCCTTCTGCACTGGCTCTGAATATGATGCCCATATATCAAAGACCTCTGACATTGCCTGCCACTCGATCTGGACACAGGAAACAGGGGATTCCAGGCAGATGAGAGCTGAAACTGAAGCTCCAAAAACCTTCCTTGTGCAAGTGATTAGGCGCAGCTGTTTCGCTTCACATTTCGGAGCACTTGAACTCTGCAATCTGCCACGTTTTTACAGGACTGCATGTGCAGAGGGTAAAAAAAGGTATCATGCCCTGGCTAGACAGCAGATGTGGGGATAAAGAAATGTCTCCATTAAGAGAAAATATAAATAAAGAAAAATTGAAAAAAGCGCAAATTGGGGACAAAAGGAAGAAATTAAAGCAAAGCTATTAGAACAAGCAGAGGAAATAAATCTGTTTTCCCGAGATAAAGTGGTTAAATCTGCAAGGACTATCCTCAAATGTTACAAAACCAACATATTCACTCTTTAAAAGCTTCTTTACACCTCTAAATCTGTCTAAAGGTACAAAATTTTTAGGTACAAAGACTAGGGAGTCTAGAAACTCAAATGCCATCTGTACATTTGCCCATTTTGAATAATTAAACAGCTTGCCCAAAAGTATTTCAGGATGAAGACTCCTTCAGCTCAGATTAACAGTATATAAATACTGGCCTGCTAGGAGAAATTATATGGAAAATGACAAGCCTAACATTTTTGCAAACTCTCTTTGTGCTTTTGATTTTCGTCTCTCCAGGACTGCACTATAAAAGGACCACAAAATGATGAGGATCTTCTCAGAGAAGTCTCTTTTACAAACTGATGAAACCTTTTTATTTTCCAGTTTTGGTCAAACAGCTATTTAAAGCCTGATCCTACTGCACAGGAACCTGTGGGACGTTTTTCCGTTGACTTCAGTACGATCAGGATCAGTGTTTTTGGTGTGAACTTCTTACTGAAGCTACAGGAGAACCAATGGCAACACAGCTTTTTAAAAAATGTACTAAATGAGGAGACAACTGATATGTTCAATGAAGATATATAACAATTCCATATAAAAAGAGTCTGAAATATATTAAGGAAAATGCATACATTTGTAAACATACAATTAAGAGAAAGTTGTATGACAGGTTTAAAGAAATGTTTGTTGCCCCTACTGTCCATCAGCAGAGAGCTTTATTCAGCAAATAAAACCTCTATGGGTTCTTTCTGACGACTTTTTATGTCTCAAAGGTGTTTGAGTAGAGGTGCTTTTCCAATTCCTGTGCAATACAAAAGAACTTATGGGACAATCAGATTGTCCTGGATGTCCTGAACAAGGAGCATTTCACAGCACAGAAGCCCCTGACTCCTAGGCCAGCAAGCTACCAGGAAATTTATCAGTTTTCAGCAGAGGCTGAATCCTTCCCGTCACAAGAGTTGCAGAGCATCCCGTAAGAGAGTTTGTTTTACTGAGCTTCCCATCTGCAGAAAATCTTCACCAGGAGTTAATACCTGAGAGCTTTATCTTCACTGCTGCAAGGGTGTGAGACCTTTTTTCCCGCTTTGGGATGACAGATGCTGTCTATCCCTAAGTGTAATACTAACAGAGGCACTCCTGTTTTACCTGAAGTAGGAATTGCGTGTGGGAGAAGACAGATTTCATCTGACGTGGTTTAAAAGTGGTGATAACTGAGCCCTCCTTCCACTCCCACCCTTTACTCAGTGAAGAAAAAGCTCTAAGATTTTCCTACATCAGAAAGTGAAGCTGACCTCTCTCTTCTGTCCTAATAACACAAAATGCAAGTGTTTTCTTATGCTCCGATTACAGCAAAGTTTCAAAACCAGTTAAAACCCACTGTCAGTGACAGAAGAAGAACAAAAAGCATGAATCTGAGGCAGAAGTGAGGTCAGTAAAGTTCTTGTCTTGTGAAGAAAAGGAGAGTTTTACCTCACTTCTCATCGTTTTCTGGGCTTGCCTGGGAGGATGCAATATGAAGAAGCTATGTTATACTTTATACCTTTCTTGATATAGTCTTACCTGACATAAAATTAGAGCAACACCTCCTCTGCTAAAAAATACATCATAGTTATGACAGGCTCAAGAATAACACGAAATCATGACCCAAGCAGACAAAAAGAAAGCACTGGAGATACTTTTATATTTTTTCCCTCAAGCAATCCTCTTAGTTTCAGAACTAACATGAATTGAAGGGTTTGGGAGGGGAATGAAAAGGGAGGAGGAGGAAGAGGAAGCAATCAGCAGGTAGGACAGAGCAAAATAATCTAAGTAATAAGGGAAACTGAGTTGTAGGCCAAAAGAGAAGCAGTATAGAAATGAGGTCCTGTAAAACCAGATTCTAGAAAATCAGATATAAGAATAACTGCATGCTCCATTGGGAAAAAAAAAAGTTGAGAAACACAGCACTTAAACTATCCAGAATTGACAGGAAAAATTAAATTCAGAGTAAGACACCTTTGTAAAATAAAATGGTACCCTAAAGCTGGTAAGCCATTTCAGCAGTTTCATATTGCATTGAAATTTCTTAGACAGGGTAAGGAGAAGAAATTACTTTCTACGAGAGAGATGATGGGAGACGAAAGAGGTGATACACTGAAAGCACCAAGTCAAACTTGGTATTGGAAGGAGGTAAAAAAAGGTGAAACCTGAACAGCTGGTAGAGAGTTAGATAAGCAAAATAGAAGGAGGAAAATTTCAATATAAAGATGACAAACGAGAGGCTTGAAATGGAAACTTTGATGGTCATTTAGAAACAAATACACAACAAATACAGGAAACACCTGGGTGGCCGCAGAGACGTCTGTGCCTGTGACACTGCGAAAATCTGAGGTAGCTTCAAGTCAGTTTTCTGGAGGTCTATGAGGAGTGAGAGTTTCTCCACAACACTGCACATGGCTTTCCTGGAAAGGCACTGCAGATCTTTCTTTGACTCATATGTCAAAATATGTAGGAACAGGACAGGAACATGGCAAAGGCTCATAAAATATTTGGAAGAGCACAAAAACATCTCATCTCCGCTGATGTTCATCTACTCACACATTCTGTGGAATTAGCCATCATCTTAACTCCACAGGGGAGAATCTCTTGGGCGGATACAGAGGATGGTTACATCCAGAAACGGCGAAAAAGGGGAACCCTTTAAATAGAGTAATAGAAGACTGAGGAAGCTGTAAAGGAAGTCTGCTTGTGGATGAAAGTGTGGCGAGAAGGCAGTAAGGTGGCAGATGAATCATGGACGTGAAGTGTTCAGCATTCTGGTGTAGGACGCTCTAAAATGGTGACTCAGGCCCCAGCAGAGCCACGAAGCGAGGAGAAGGCTGTCAGCTCACTAGGGCTTGTTTAATTTCAGGATTTGTTGTAAAATATCACACTGAAGTTTGCATTCCCACAGAAGGTCTGCAAATCTCAGTGTTGATCGGGAATAGTCATTTTAACACTTCTACCTTCTATAATTCAACTGAAAATTGGAGATCCATGAAGACAGATGAAGAGCAGAAAAGTGTATAAGCCAGAAACAAATGCCCATTTTTTCCCAAACCTCTCAGATTCATATTTCTTTTATTACAGTATCTCTCCTTCCTCTGTTCCCTGTTTCCTCTTTTTGTGTCCTTCCCTTTTTAACTGCTTCTTCCTCCTTTCTGATGTCTCTTTATCTTTGTCCAGACAAAACTGCTATTTTCCCCCCTTTTCTATAAATTTACAGCTATTTTGTCCTAGCCTTACATTAGTGTCTCAGAGACACCTTTCCACTTTTATTTTCTCTATCTTCTCCACCTCTCCTCTGTTGCAATCGCTTCTTTCATTTTCTTTGCTTTTTTACTATATTCTCCATGCCAAAACTTCAGCAAAAGATCAAAAGGGAAACCCCAGCAACACAAATTAGAGATTTGATGGAAGCCAAGTGTAACTAAATAAAAAAGCTTTTGCATTAGCCACAGTTACTAACAGCGTTTAATAGTTGGTTATCTGTAGTTTTTACTACGTGAACAAGAGGTTGGAAAACATAAGCAGGCATAGCAGGCAACACAGTAAAAATTACATTTCCTTGTAAAAGCCTGTCCAAAGCATCACATCTTTTGTGGCCATTTTTTTTCTTCTTTAGCGTGAAGTGAACTATTAAAACACATTTATTGCGAAATGCGGCTTGAGACACAGGTTATCTAAATTTGTATTCTCCATCACCACCCCTCAATGAATATAATCTCATTTCACTTTCTGTCACTAAAAGGTGGAAGTGAGAATGACATTTACTGATTAGAGAATTAGTACTATTCCACACAGCTTGTTTTAAAGGATGCAATCACCCAGATATTGCTGCTGTCAGTAAAACTGCAATACTGTGCCTGTTCACACTTCTGTATGCATTAAAAGCATAGTTTATAAATGTATGAGATGCTTAACACTATGTCTGTATGGAAATATTATTCTAACATACCCTAATAGTATTCAATAATCACATTTTATAACCTTTTAATTGACTAGTATTTAGTGTTTGGCAATTAAATGACTGTAACCAACCATCCATTGAAGTTAATTATCTGTAGATAGTGCTGGTCACTTTAAGTATTTCTTTTACTATGTTCAGGATGTGGCATTTTTCCAATTTCTTAATGGGCCACATTTAGAAAGGGAACTACAGCAAACCTGTTATCTGTAGTGTGTGTAGTAGAGAAGAATAACTCATATGACAGCAATCTTGTTAGAGGCTGTTATGAGCAACATTCACCATGGGCCGTATCTTAAGCTGTCAGTGTAGTTACTCTGATTTACACCAGCTGAGGATTAGAGCACATGTGTGATTGCAAAGAATGGTAACTCCTTTAGATGCATCAAATCTTTCACGATAAAGAATGTCAGCATAAAGCACAGCTGAGTTAAAAAACTGTTTCTGAGAACAGTGGAGTAAGGTAAGAATACCTACACTGAAGATAGTGCTAGCTTCTCTGCGTTTATCTCCATGTAGGACTCAGTTTGGTCCTGTACAGAAGATCAGTTGTGAGGTCCTGAAGGCATTCCACTAGTTCAAAAATAAGGTTTGAAATTGAGAAAAAAAATCAAACTAATTGTTCGTGTCAAGTAGCATTCTTCATGTTTTAAGAATGTAGTAAAAAATTAACATGATGAAATTAACTCCTGAAAAGTTCTCTCCTCTATATTTACTTCTTTTTTGCCATTAGACCGGCACAGTTTACAAACTTTAGCCCTTTGACAACGCGTCATGCGTGCCATTCACAAAAATACAGAAGTCTAATAGAATATGAGTCTACAAATTTTGCAAGGTCAGTGGGGAAGAAGGTGCTGTAATTTCATACACCAGAGCTGGCCAAACTACAGGTTTTGATCCGCACATGGTTTTGAATCTGAACATGGGCCATCCATGCCACCACTCCTCTGCACATTTAGCAGCAGCCTGGTGTTTGACTGGGAACAGATGGACGTAGATCCTGTCCTGTGATGCAGCTGTGATGTCCCTGGGATCTGCTGTGGGCAGTCTTGCCTGCTCCCCTCTCCAGAGGCCATCTGATACAGAAGATTCCGGTTTTGGGCTCTCAACAACATCAAACTTTTGTTACAGGTCCTGCAGGAACAAGTGGTTTATTCTGAAGTAATATAGAGTTGAAGCTTCAACTAAAAATATGAAGGTCTTTCTATGTACCTTTAGGACTTTACCGTATAATGCAGATCTTTACAATGACAACATGAAGCTTTCAACTCCTTGGTTTGATCCAATATTGCAACCAGCGATTCTGTACCACAGCAAGGATAGTGAGACACATCTTTCCACAGAGCAGTTACAACGGATCTGTGCAAAGAGTATCTGCAGAACTGGGATTATTATTTGCGATTTTGGAGAACTTGGAGTGAAGATCTTTTCACTTTCACATGCAGTTTCTTCTCTTGCAGATGAATCTGGAGCTCGATGTGGTCATGCACTGTCTCTTGTGGTAAGCTGCTTAGAAAACAATCTCCCAATCTCTTAAAAGGATCTTTGCAAGCTGTCTGCAGAAGCTCACCTAAATGCAAGTTCTTGCAGGCACCCAGCGAAGTAGGATCAGAGATGATACTGAACAGTAGCTTCACGTGTGGGATGCTGACACAAAGATCCAGAAAGAGGCACGAGGCCCTCTGTTAGATGCCTGGATGTAGACTGGTGCTTTGCCTTCTTTTCTTATCTGTATGTGTGATACTTTTTGAATCTCATCCTCTCAATAGTTAGCATACCAAAACCAGTAACATCTCCTCTCACGGCAGCACATAGAAAAGATCTCACCGCATCTTGTGCCGAGCCTAGGTCATCGGACTTGTTGCCAGAGCAGGCCCAGGTGGACCCTCCAGTGTGATCAGCAGACAAATACCTTCTCAGGACCAGTTCAGAAAACTTACCCTGAAAGAACAAAGAAAGGCAAAGTGCATAATGTGTCCAGCTTTTCAAGGCTGGAGCACTTCTATGTATTGTTAAAACAGGATAGGTATTCGGTGTCAAGGAACTATTGCCACAGGTAACTGAAGCGTGGGAAGATACAGGTACTTCTAGAACTGAGTTTTCTGTTTAGCTGTGCAGACAGGTTTTCAGAATCATAGTGATCAAAGTCTGGGTCAATCCCCTTCAGGAATATAAACCTGTTTTCCATGATTTACTAAAATCATCAGGCAAAGAGAAGCTATGACAATTATATTCAGCCTTCTGCCTCTTAAAAACTAAAATTAAAAATGCATATACAAGGAATTTGCAAAGAAAATATGCTAAAAGATACTTTTTCCAGTAGTATTTTGTCTCATACTCCAATAGAAATCCTGAGGTATAGGTGTTTGCAAGTACAGTGTTAAAATATTTTTCAATAGTTGCTAATGGATAGAGCTAAGTTGTCTTGAACAGATTTTGGTTCTTTTTGAGAAACAACATTGGTATATTGTTTCAAATGATTTAGTTTTCTTGTACTGGGAGGATTTAAGAGAAAAACCAAAAATAACTGATCTGTGGGGCTAATTTTGGCATTCTGAATAAAGAAATCCTTTGATAAGTATGGAAAAGGGCAAGGGAGACAGAAGGATAATCTTCACTGGACTGATCTAGTTAAAAGGAAACACAAGAATGCAGACAGGTATCTTTCTAACAGAGGAGTAAGAGTTGATGGACCTTACTGCTGTAATGAACTTCTGAAGCAGTTAGCTTCACTAACTTTCCAAATTTTGTAAAGCACTAGCAACAACTGTAAATCACAAATTCTGATTGACTTGTTCCTAATATTCTGGACACTAACTATACAGAAATAAACACATATACTCATGATATCTAAAGACCTGAAACAGCAAAGACATCTGTTCCTTTCTCTTAGCTTAACATTGCTGCCATGCCAAGCGACAGTAGAATTTAATGTTTTGTGTAGCAACTTCTATATGTAAGAAGGAGCACCAGAGAGCTAAGCAGTTCCTTAAAGTGAAGTTGTCTGATCGAAAAACAACGAGAATTTTTAGTTCTCAAATTGAATGCCAAGAAATGGCACACAAGCAAAGACTTTCTTGAATAGGGTCTCCAACCTCCTTGCATGCTTTTCTTGCTCATGAAGTCTAGACAGTTCTTTTTGCAACAGGTCTTTCCACATTTTAGCTATGAGATCTAAGGCAAAAACTGCTCAAAGACTATATAACCTTACACGTCACATCCATCTATCTACACATCCATCTATCTACCTCTCTTGTGCACAACTCTTTCAATAAATGTAAGTCAAGATGAAAATTCTTCTGTGTCTCAGACAAAAAAAGATGTTTGATCTCTGCAATGCCTCTCATAAGTGTTTGAGGCTTACTACTACATGGACTCATGGATTTACTTTTACAATGTTTTTATATGCAGTCCTTCTAGCACATCTATGCCCTATCATTTAACAAAGTGTCCCAGTGTTAATAAAATAGTGGACCCACACAAAACTCTCTTGCTGGCCCGGTCCCAGTGATGGAAGCTTTTTTCCTGAAAAAAAAAAGAGTGTTGTAAGACAAACTTCATAAGTGTCCACTTTTCATCGCACAGCCAGTTCATTTCTTTTGCCTCTTCAGCCATAAGTATTTGCCATAGTACTGTTTTTGCTAGGTTTATGCCTATCACTAATTGTATCATACCTGGAAACTGCCTGGATAAATGAGTCCTGATTACATCTGCCCAGCTCAAACCATCTACATTAACTGTCTATAAACTGGGTTTAGTTACCGTAGGTCTAGATACAAGCTGGTTCATTTAATGATTGGAAGAGTTTGGAGGAGGTAATCATGACAAAAAGACTGATGAACTAATGAACTCTTCAAAGTCCGTGTTTCTTTTTTAATCTTCTAGTTAATTTTGCTCAGCAAAAGATCATAAGAGTAGACATACACGTACGGAGTAAGTTGCTGTCCCTTGCTTGAGGTTGTAGAAGTCTCTAACAGGATGATGCCAGCTCTTCAGCCACCCTAGATCTCTTGCATTTGTCTGATAATACATGGGATGAAACCTGTTTATTTCTGGCTAAGATGACTGAACAAAAATTGATTAATATTTACCTTTGAGAAGGTTGATTCTTTTCTCTCCAAGAGTATTTTTGAGAGTATGTTTCACAATACTTACCTGGTATTTTTATTTCTGCTGTGTTGCTGATATTAACATATCCAAATATAAGGTATTAGCTTTCTTTGCATTTTTGAACGAGAGTTGAAAAATGTTCAGTGGAAAATTATCGGCAATTTATTCTTTTACAGATGTGCAAAGAACTATTAGATACGATGCTTATGACAAAAGAGGTAACAACATTTACTGAAATAAATTCTCTAACAGTGTCAGAATCCTCGGTCCTTTTTCAGCAGGACAGCCTCTGATGGGTACCTTATTTTATTGCTGATTGTACTTCCTTAGGACCACTGCATGGTTTGTTCTTAGTGAAAGCCACAAGTTATGTTTGTAAATGGAGGCTTAAGACTGTAAAAGTGATGAACATGTTGAAGATATAAGCAGGAAGTGAACTATAAGTTAAGCTCAAGTATCACTAAGTCCCACGTAACAGGATCATGTAGATTCAGGAAAGCTGGAAAAAGACAACACAGTAAACATCCCCGGAAAATGTGAACTGTGGAAGCTCATAGACGCTGCTAGGAAGGTATTGGTCTGCATCTGACTGAGCTCAGTAAGTGAAGGCAGGTCAACTTCCTAATAGTAGCTCTGCACTTTGCCTGAGAAAGCAGTGCAGAAGTGGCTGTTCTGCTTTCCAGCACCATTAGGTTGGCAGCTGTTGGTTCAGCCTGGTTAACAGTTTCAATAATGCTACACCAGCTGAAGGTTTCCCAACCAGATTCCCACAGTTTCCCACCCCTACTGAATGCATTCACATGCACTGGGACGGAAGCGTGAGCTGGAATGTGTCCTGCTACCAGCCCTGGGGCTGTGTTATTTCAGGTATATAAGGCTATCTGGTCCAGTATGTTAACAAGGGAAACTTCTAGAGAGCCTTTCCTTTTTCAGAGCTGAAAAATCAAGCCAAATTCATGACTTTTTTTTTTTTTTTTTTTTTTTTTTTCTTAATAAAAGGTTTGCTTCCAAAACAATTATTTGATGGTTTTTTTTAAATAATGCTTTTAGGAATGAAAAGGG